>Ga0209922_101028_pt1 | contig 28882 bp, 24 predicted proteins | sample ThiBiot_500_biof_FD_183946 | JGI IMG/M metagenome (GOLD analysis project Ga0209922, IMG submission 183946) | Wastewater bioreactor microbial communities from Cape Town, South Africa - Thiocy_expt_500_biof (SPAdes) | ecosystem: Engineered > Bioreactor > Thiocyanate-remediating > Anaerobic-Aerobic ... | reverse complement strand
TACCAACGACGAGTTTTGCTGGTGCAACAGCAATGGGTTTTTGGGATGATTTATATATTTATAGTGGAACATCACAAACAGTTTATTATGGAACAACGGGCACATATCCAAATCGTGCTCTAGTCTTCGAATTTTATACAGCACATTATAGTTCGTCGACACGTTATTATCGTTTTCAAATAGTATTCTATGAAAATAATCTCGGTGTCGTTCGTTTCTTTTATTTTCAAGCTTTAGATGGTGGTGCATCAGCAACTATCGGTGTTCAAAGTAGTAGTAGTGGTCCTGTAATGCAGTATTCTTACAATCAAAATGTTGTTCCTGTTGGTTCAACAACTCAAACAAGTCCAACACTAACATTGGAATTCAATACAAATACAGGAACAATGGCAAATGTTGGTTAAATGAACATATTTTTATTATTTTGAAAAGAAAGTAAATAAATCACGTAGATAGAATTGCACAAAGAGTTTGTTGAATTTGAACGAGTTGTCCTTGTCGACAAAGAATATGTTTGATTTGTCCTTGAATCGGTGCTCGAATGATAATTTCCATTTTCATTGCTTCAAGAATGATGATTGGTGTATGTTGTTGAACATGTTGATCTTGTTCGATGAGAATCTTCCAAATGGAACCACAAATATCAGCTTTGACAGTATGAAGTCCATCGAATTCTTGATGATTAGATGGGAGTTCAAGTTCTTCGTCAAGTTGTTGTTGTTGTTGTTGTTGTTGCCAAAGTGAAACTTCTCGTTGAAAAGCTTGTTCTTGTTGAATTTGAAAACGTTGAATATCTTGTTGATTTTCATTGAGAAATTGTTGATATTGTTTTAAATCGAATTGAAGATGATCTTCGATGTGAATATGAAATTTGTCTTGAGCAAATAATTGTCGTTGTTGATGTAATTGTTGTTCATCAACAGGATAGAATTTAATTTGATCAAAGAATCTTAAAAGCCACGGTTGTTTGTTTTGAAAATTGCGATTGTTAACAAAAGTATTCCAAATGGGTAAAGTTTTGCCGAGAAGTTGATAGCCACCAGGTGAATCCATTCCATAGATACACATGTAAACACCACCAATACCAACAGTTCCTTCGGGTGTAAATGTTCGTGCAGGATTATATTTCGATGTATTGAGTCGATGTCGTGGATCGATTGGAACAGCACATGGTGCACCAAGATAAACATCACCAAGTCCTAAGACTAAATACGATGCATCGAAAATGATTTGTTGAACTTGTTGTCGTGATGAAAGTCCATTGATTCGTTGAATGAAATCAACATTATTGGGTAACCATGGTGCTTGGTGTCGAACTGTTTGTTGATATCGTTGAACAGCTTGAGTCGTTTGAGAATCTTCGAAAGCTAAAGGTAAATGAATAATTCTCGTTGGAATCGAATAATTCTGTGTTTGAATATCCAATTGTTGTTCAGCTGTAATTAAAATAGTTAATAATTGTTTTTGATTGATAAATAATGGATTATATTTGATTTGTAATGACCGAACTCCAGGTGAATATTGTTCAATTCCAATGAGTTGATTTTGTTTTTTTAGAAAATCAATAAGAAAATGAATACGAAATCGATAATTAAAATCTAAAATCATTTGACCATATTCAATGAGAATATAACGATCACCTGCTTGTCGATAGACAACCAATGGACGATGATTGTCTTGATTGAATTGATATAAAATACATTTTAATGAATCAATCGGTTGAGCTATTAATTCGGTTGGACAAGGTTTTAATGTTTCGATTTGTTGATTGATATTGATTTGTAATTGAACAGCTTGTTGAAAATCAATTGGATAGAATTGAATGAAATCATTGGGTTTGACTTGTCCAATTTTCCAAAGATCACCTTGAACAATCGTTACTGGACAAACAAAACCACCCAAACTAGGTCCATCATGAGTTAAAATAACGGGCGAATCTCCCGTAAAATTAATACTTCCAATGGCATATTCACAATCATGAATATTGGATGGATGTAGACCAGCTTGTCCACCATTGGTACGTGTCCACAATGGTTTTGGTCCAATGAGACGAACACCGAGTCGATTGGAATTATGATGAACTTTCCATTTTGTTTGAAAGAATGTATGAATATATTCCATTTGAAAGAAGTCCGGTGCTCCATGTGGACCATAGAGAACAGCAACTTGCCAACATTGAGTTGGATAGATTGGAATGAGTTGATTGTCAATTGGATTTGTTGGTATTGCCAGTTGTTGATCAATATAGAGAACATCACCATTGATTAATGTTCGTCCTGCATAACCACCGAATTTTCCAAGAACAAATGTTGATTTACTTCGAAGATAATCATGAATTCGAATTCCACCTCGAATAGCTAAATAAGTTCGACATCCTTGTTTGACTTGACCTAATTGAAGAAGATCTCCTCGTTGAACTTGAATCGTTGTCCAAAATTGAATCGATTGTTGATTTAAAGTTGCATCGGTCGTTGCTCCAGTCAAAGCAATCGATGTTGAACAATGAAATCGTATTGTTGGTCCAATCAATGTTGCTTCAATGGCAGCTGCCACTGATGAATTTGCAACTAATCGATTAGCCATTCTAAAAGCATAATCATCGATGGGACCCGATGGTGGTACACCAATATCCCAATAGCCAATTCGTCCGGGATAATCTTGAATAGTTGTAAATGTTCCTGATTCGATGATTTCGAAAGCTTGATATTCATATAAACTATCATTGGACAGATAATTCAATGAAATCTTTGATTCAATGAAATCTTCTCGTTGAATTAAATTCTTAAAAAATTCGAGATTTGTATTGATTCCCAAGATTCGAATTTGTGCTAATGTTTGTGCAAGTAAATCAATAGTTTGTCGTCTTGTTGGCGCATGAACAATGACTTTAGCAAGAAGAGAATCATAGAAAGGCGTTATTTGAGTTTGATTTTGAATAAATGTATCGATACGAACATTGTCTGGAAAATGAACATCATATAAAATGCCTGATGATGGTTTAAAATCTTGTAAAGGTTCTTCGGAACATATTCGAAGTTGAATGGCATGACCAAATGGTTGATAGATTTGTTGTTGAGGTGGTTGACCATTGGCTAATTCGATCATCCATTGAACTAAATCAATGTTAAACACTTGTTCTGTAATCGTATGTTCAACTTGTAATCGTGAATTAACTTCAAGAAAATAATATTTATTTGTATCGAGATCGAAAATAAATTCGACAGTGCCCGCTGATTGATATTGAACTGATTTAGTTAAATCTAATGCTGATTGAAAGATTTGTTGTTTGATATGTTGATCAATATGAATGGCAGGTGTTTCTTCGAGAATCTTTTGATTTCGTCGTTGAATTGAACAATCTCGTTCGTTTAAACAAATGACATGACCTTGTCCATCGCCAAAGATTTGAATTTCAATATGTTTACCATGTTCAATCCAACGTTCGAGATAAATCGATTGATTCTTATAGAATTTCAATGATGATCGTTCGATTTTCTCGAAATTCTCGTTGAGTTCTTGTTGATTTCGACAGATTTGAATTCCATTTCCACCTGAACCAGCTGAACATTTTAACATCAATGGAAAACCAATTCGTTCAGCTTCCTGTTGAGCATGTTCAAGATCATTTAACAGTTTCGAATGTTCTAACAAAGGTAAATGAGCTTGTTCAGCTATTTCATAAGCCAAATGTTTTAAACCAAATAAACGAATGTGTTCACTCGTTGGACCAATAAAAATGAGACCTGCTTTTTCACAATCAATTGCAAATTGAGCATTTTCAGACAGAAATCCATATCCAGGAAAGATCGCATCGACATGTTCTTCTTTGGCAATTGAAATTATCAAATCACTTTGCAAATATAATTCAGCTTGTTGACAATCTCGTTTGAGTTCGACTGCATGATCGCATTGACTCACGTGTAATGAATTCGCATCGACTGAACTGTAAATTGCAACACTTCGTATATTCATTGATCGTAATGTTCGAGCAACACGAACAGCAATTTCACCACGATTTGCAATTAAAACACTTCGAATCATTTTTATTTTCTTTTTTGTTATACAATCAAATGGCCTTCGTGTTTCACCATTTATAGAAGATGACATTGACCTCCATCATATAGTCAATGCATGATCGATGATTAGTCTTACGTCTATTTTTATCATAATTAGAAATAAACAAAAGATTACATGATCGTTTATCAACGAGATAAATAGCTGAGCGTTTATTTTTGAATGAAAACAAAAGAAGAAAAAAAAGAGAGAGAGAATATGGTGAATATCGATAGTTTACACGATTTCTATTCGATTGATGAAAATAATTTATTGAAAATAATCAATGAAATTTATGATCGAATCGAAAACGAAGGTTTAAAACCAATTTGGATTTCAATAAATCCACGTTCGAAATCACTCGAACGTGTTGAACAATTGCTTAGGATCGATAAAATCAATCGAAGTCCATTATGGGGAATTCCTTATGCAGTCAAAGATAATATCGATGTCAAACATTTTCATACGACATGTGCTTGTCCACGATTTAGCAAAGAGAAATGTGAAGAAAATGCATTCGTTGTCGATCGATTAGAAGAAGCTGGAGCGATTCTCATTGGTAAAACGAATTTAGATCAATTTGCAACAGGTTTAGTTGGAACACGAACTCCGTATGGAATTTGTTCGAGTGTTTTCAATCGAGAATATATGTCGGGTGGATCGAGTTCTGGCTCATCGGTGAGTGTTGCTCAAGGTTACGTTTCATTTGCATTGGGTACTGATACAGCTGGATCAGGTCGTGTGCCAGCCATGTGTAACCATATTATTGGATATAAACCAACGAGAGGTTTATTGAGTGCGCGAGGTGTCGTTGCAGCATGTCGATCTTTGGACTGTGTTTCAATTTTTAGTGAAACAATTCGAGATGCTCAACTCGTTGGTTCAATTGTTTGTCAATTTGATGCGAAAGATAATTATTCCCGATCATTTCAAATCCGTTCGTGTCCTTGGATTGAAACGTCAACATTTCGTTTTGGAATTGCCAACGAAGAAACTCTTCTATTTTTCAATGATCAATTGAATAAACAATTATTTGTCAATTCAATTCATTCGATTGAAACTCATCTTGGTGGTCAATCGATTCCGTTTGATTTCAGTGTGTTCACTCGAATAGCTCAATTGTTATATGAAGGTCCTTGGGTCAATGAACGATATGTCTCCGTTGGACAATTTATTGATGAAAATAACAATGATCTTGACAATGTTGATCCAACTGTTCGTTCAATCATTTCTAAAGCAAAGAATTATTCAGCAACACAATTATTCCAATCGATCTATGAATTAGAACTGTTGAAGAAACAAATCAATGAATTATGGAAACAATTTGATTTGATTATTGTTCCAACAGCTCCAACAATCTATAAAATTCAAGATATTCTCGACAATCCAATAGAATTAAATCGAAATCTTGGTTATTATACAAATTTTGTTAATTTACTTGATCTTTGCGGCATATCGATTCCAGTTGCCATTCGAACTGATGATCATTTACCATTTTCAATTACAATTTTAAGTCATGCATTTACTGACAATGCTCTGTTCACTCTTGCCGATCGAATTCATCGATTATTAGCTCGATTTATTTCGAATTCGAATCGTTTAGTCGTGTCAACACCTCAATTATCAACATTAGATTGTGGAAATAGTCTTGTTGCTGTTGTCGGTGCACATCTCTCGAATCAACCATTGAATTATCAATTAACTCAACGCAATGGAAGATTCGTTCGAAAGACACAAACAAAAGATTGTTATCGTCTTTTTGTTTTGAATTCAAATGAAATATTGAAACCTGGTTTAATCTATTCATCGGATAACGAAAAAGGTCATTCAATTGAAGTTGAAATTTGGTGTTTACCATCAAGTGAAATCGGATCATTCATTCAATTGATTTCTTCTCCTCTTTGCATTGGAAATATTTATTTACAAGATAATTCAATTGTCAAAGGATTTCTCGTTGAATCTTATGCCGTTGAAAATGCACAAGAAATATCTCAATTCGGTGGTTGGATCAACTATTTAAATTCATTGATTTAAAATTGTGTTCGTTTTCTTTTTTCTTCAAATAAATGCTCCGGTAGAATCTGTGATCAGAATAGATAAGAAAATACAAAACACGTCCTCAAGATCAAGAACTGTGCTCTACACGATGGTACAGTACAATGATAGTTGCACGAACTTTTTGGATGATAAAAACCTGATATCTTATCGTTGTTGTTTTTTTTCTTTATTGAAACAAAAAAGTACATTTAATAGTATCCATAACCTCCACCGTATCTACCATAACCTCCACCATAACCTCCACCGAAACCACCACCAAAACCACCACCAAATCCACCATTTGGATTTCCACCGATCATGTTATCAACAAACATTCCCATTGGACCTAAAAAACAAGTCAAATCAATTGAAATCGATGAAAAAAAAAACGAAATATTACTATTTAATCCACCGGGAACAAATTGATTAATAGCAAAATCAGATGCTAATTCACTAAATCCTCCAGCAAAAGGATTATTTCCATATCCACCGAATCCACCGTACATTGTTTTTATTAATCGAATGTAAGAGAAAATAAATATCAATGCAAATATATCAACGATATTTATATGAGTGATTGGTTGTGCAAAACAAAAATAAATGAAGCATAACTATGACGTCAATTGATCGTTTACTTAGTAATACTCAGTCATGATGAATCGCCCCAAAAATGAAGAACGTGATTTGATTTGCAAATTGAATTGAAATTGAAATGGAATATTTGTTAAGTAAGAAGAGAAAGAAAAGATATGTCAAACGACAGAAGAAGAATACAAAGCAAATAGAAAAAGCAATGTGAAAATGTCAGTTGTGTTTGTCTTGAAAGAAGAAAAAAAAAAGATTAGCAAAGAAGAAAATAATTGAATGACATATTGAAATGAGCCAACGAAGAAAATGGTTCGGAGTTGTTCTTCTTTTGATTGAAATGAATTTATTAGGTGGAACTATTTTTGGTTTCCCTGCTCTTTTTCAAATTTTAGCTAAGAACAAGATTTATGCTGATTCGTTACAACAGATCAAACACTATCAAGTAAATTCAAAACAAATCATCGAACCAATGAACATTCGTTCTCTCTTATATTTAGAATGCAATGACATTAGGAATCGCTTTTTTCGATTTACCAGCTTTTTTTATTGGATTTTTCATTGATAAATTCGGTTGTCGAACAGTGAAATTAGTTTCGATGTAAATTGAATAAATATTTGTTTCATTTTTTGAAAATAATTTCTGATTTTCATTTGAAAGAATATTTCATATCGTTGGTTGGTTATCATTGTCATTGTTAACGAGTAAACGAAGTTATTTATTATATATTCATTGTGTATTTTCATCGTTAAGTGGAATCACCGTTCTGTTGACAACTTATACATCATCGAATTATTTTGCAAAGAATCGAGCGTTTGTTTCTTCGTTATTTGCAGGTGCTGGCCTTTCAGCAACAATGTGGTTTTCAATCTTTCAAATGTTAATCGATAACAACCGATTAACATTAAGTCAACTGTCGTACATTTGGTTATCATTTGGATTTGTCATGTTTGTCAGTTCGTTTCTTTGTTTGGATTGGAATTTCAAATGGTTGAATTTACCTTATCAATTCGATATTCAATTGGAATCGAATGAAGAAAATCAAAAAAGTTTCTTGAAAACTGTGTTAAATCCATTGTATGTGTTAGTCGTTCTCTTTCTCAGTATTTTATTACTTCCAACAGTTTGTCTGTCGGTCTATTGGAATCCGTATGTCACCTATTTAACTAATTCCAATGAACAATTATTGAATCGATATACATTTGCGTATAATTTATCGTCAATCTCTGCTCTTTTGATTTGTCCATTGAATGGTTATTTGCTTGGTTATCATGCTGATCGAAGTCAACAACGTAAATTCTTAAATATTTGTTTAGTTGAAAGTGTATCGTGGCTATTGAATGTGATTCTTTGTATTCTTTGTATGTTTTTATCTTCGAATTTGTTGATTCCAATTTTAATCTTAAATATTCTATCTCGTTCAACAATTGTTGCTGGTTGTCAATCGGTGATTTCAACATTTTTTCCATCGATATATATCGGTCGTTTAACAGGTATAATGTGGACAATTGTTGGTGCAATTACATTCGTTCAACTTGGTTTAACAAAATTAACTGAAGATATTCACAAAGCTTGGCGAGTAAAGTGACAAACATTTAGTTCATTTCAAATGAAATAATTGTCATTTTCTCTAGGCATGGATAATTGTTTTATCGTTATGTGTTGTCATGTCGATTCATTTAGTTCAAATTTGGATTCGATTTATTCGACAGAAAAAAAAAGACTCAAAAAATTTCTTTCCAACTGTCGATCGATTTTAACTTTGCAATAAAAAAAAAAAGAGAAAAAAAAAAGAAGAAAAGTGTACATTATTCGGTCAAAAAGGAAAGAAAGAAAGAAAAAAAAACGTTGTATTTGATATGTTTGACCGTAGTTGAGTGTTGTACAATAATAATCATAAATCGAATGAATGAATCGTGAACAACGTCGAAATCCGTGGATTGACGAGTATTTTATTATTGAGAAGAAGAAGAAGAATATTGTTGAAAGACCAGTTCGAAAATGGAAATTAGAACAACCGAAACCGTTTCGATATGAATCGAAGAAAAAAAGAAAGACGAATCTTTGGAATTTATATTCAAAGAAAGAGAAACGCAATCTGTTGATTTATATCATTGGAATAATGTTCTACAAATTTGGTTTAGAAGCATTTAATGGTTCAATAGTGAGTTTAGCAACGAATCGTTATGATCGTGATGCATTTCATCATGGATATCAACCGAAAACATTCGAACAAATCGGTTTAATGATTGGATTAAATCAATTTTGTCAATGTGTTGGTTCGATTCTCATCGCACCATTAATAAAACGATGGCCAACGAAAAGTGTTCTATCTGTATCATTGTTTGTCTTTTCATTGTTAACAGCAATTCTAATGATTGTCGATGCAGCAACGGGTGGTCGAATTCGACCATCGAATTTCATTCCAATGTACGAACATGATTATCGATATTATGGAAATTATCCAACAAATCTATTGATTCCAATCTATTGTCTTACAGGAATTGCTTATGGAATGGTCGAATTAATTCGACGAATCATTCCAAGAGATATTGTTGGAACAAATGAAGAGAAATTACAACGAATGGATGGAATTGTTCATGTTTTCTATGAAATAGCTGGTGTCAGTGGAGCTCTTCTTACTGGTCTCGTTTTAATTCCACGTCTTGGAAATAATTATGCTTTTCTCATCACGCCAATTCTCTTTACTTTATCATCGATTGTTTGTTTTTTCATAAATTCCTTGGGCAAGAAAAGTTATTCAAATAACACGACAACGACGACGACGACGAAGAAGAAGAAGAAGAAAAGCAATTGTTTGAAATCACTTTGGAAAGGTTTTTATTTATTTGGTAAATCAGTTTATCTTGGAGGAAAATTAATATTTCTTCATCGTAAATATATTTGGTTATTTCCATGTTATTCATTAACTCTTTACATTCATCGATATCTTGAAAATGGAATTGCACCACAAATAGCTAAACGATATTTACAAAATTCTGAATGGTCACAAATAATTGTTGGTGGTTCCAATTTTGGAGAATTATGTGGAGCATTAGCTGTGTTTTTCTTAACGAAAAAGATTCGAAGTCCAATGGTTTGGTTACGAATCGATTGTTTATTATTATTAATCTGTTGGTATATTCCATTTTTTACTATTGAATTTGCAACAATGAAACACGCTTGGCTTTTCGCTCTTCTCTTTTTTCCGTTTGGCTTTGGTGGAGCTGGCGATGATGTTTCATTGAATGCATTTATTCAATCTTCATTAAGTCAACCGAATCTCAAAGATAACGAAGTTTCTTCGTTGAGTTCAGTCATGTCATTTCTCTATTCGACTTATATCATTATTTATGCTATTCTCAATCCTTTACTTGGCAAATATATTGATCATGTTTTCAATTCTAAACAAACGATTCGTCCAGCTTTGATTTATACAGTTGGTGTTCAAGTTTCAATTGTTTCTCTCGTTGTTTTTCTTTCGACATTTATTCCCAAACGTTCGTTTCGATTCAATCCGTCTCTTCGCAAATAATCATCTTTTTCGATTATAATTAAAAGACAAAGTTTTCTCGTTTGACCTTTTTCTAATGACATACACTTGAAAACGAGAGAAAAAAAAGATAATAAAAAGAAGAGAAAAGACGTATTTGTCATGTTCGTCCTTGTTTAGTTCATTGTGTTGTCAGTTGACAGAGAAATGAATTGTTTACCAGAGAAAGTTGAACGTCAAAAAAATGTTACTGAAAGTGAATGTAAAGTTTGTGGAATGAAAGCATTTTATTGTTATTATGGTGTCATCGTTTGTAAACCGTGTAAAGTCTTTTTTCAAAGAAATGCTCTCAAAGAAAAAGTTTGTTTTTGATTCGATTTGATTTTGATTTTGATTTTGATTTGATGAAAAATGTTTAGACGGAATTTGGATGTCGTTTCGATGGTCATTGTCAAATCGATAAAACAAATCGTCATAGTTGTTGTTCTTGTCGATTAAAGAAATGTTTTGATGTTGGAATGGATACCAACATGTTTCGATCGTATTCAAATAAAATCACGAAATTTCAAACGAAAAATCTACTCGAAAATGACAAATCAACATTGACCACAAATGAATGGACTTTAATTTCGAATATCTCGAATTGTTACAATGAATACAGTGGATTACATGTTTGTCAAATTTATTTAAATCAACAAACAAATTTACCTATTAAAATGCGATTTAAAAGTTTGTCAATAATCGAAATACTTCAACGATTAATGAATTGTTCGCAAACATTATACGAAAAGAATCAAGATTTTCGAAATCTATCGAATGAAGATCGTTCATTGTTAGTTTCTAATACATGTGGATATATTTCAAGTTTATCAACAACATTTATCACGAAACAAATTGGAATTATGGATTCATCGACATATTATGAGACTCTCGAGTTCATTTCATCGAAACAAGCAACACAAATGACTAAATATATTTCACAACGAATTCATCCAGATATTCTTGTCATTAAAATTTTTCTTTCCATTGTTTCATTTTCAACAACCAGCATGACGATGTATTCACATCTGTCAACAACAACAACAACGAATCTCTCCAATATTCGACAAATCGTTGAAATTCAAAATCGATACATTGAAATTCTTTGGAAATATTTAATCTATAAATATGATTATCAACGAGCAATTGAATCGATTTGTGATCTATTAAGATGTTGTTTTGCTTTACATGAAGGATTAATTATAGCAAATGATGTTCAATGGTATTCAGATAGTGTTACAAATCTTGTTCAACAAACTGAATCCAATCTCAATATTGTCGAATGAATCTCTTTGTCTTGTTGTTGTTGTTAATTTTGATAAAAGAATATTTCTTTATCTTGAACAAACAAGAAAAAGATTATAAAATAAAAACAAAAACGAAGGTTTGTTGAGATAAAAACAATGTTAAATCAAGATGACAATGAAAGAACATCACTATTGGGAAAAGAAGAGAACGATGTTCATCATATTCATCGTGTTTATGGAATTCGTTGGATTCAATTGTTAATCTATGTTTTAGCAACATTTGCTAATGCATTAACAAGTGCAACATTTGCACCGATAGTTTCTCAAACGACATTGTTCTATTCAATATCATTAACTGAAGTCAATACTTTAGCTATTGTCTTCTTATTTTTGTATCCTGTTGGTACAGGTTTATCGATTTATTTATCAAGAAAATTCTCATTACGTTTGATAATGATTATTGGTTCGATATCTAATTTAGGTATTTTCATAAGATTTTGTTCGTTAATCAATCCTGAGACGCGTTATGCTTATGCATCATTATTAATTGGACAAATATTTCCTGCCATTGGTGCACCATTCTTTTTGAATTCAGCTGCCTTATTTTCTGCACGTTGGTTCGATCCATCTCAACGTGATGTTGCAACATCGATTGCTTCGATGGCTAATCCTCTAGGTAAAATTCCTCGAATACACATGTCAATTGTTTGTTTTGAATTGAATTGAATTGAATAGGTTTAGCAGTTGGAACATTAGTTCCTTCGTTAATTATCAGTGGAAATGAAACAACAACAACTGATTTTAATATTCTTTATGGAAGTGAAAGTGGATTTACTCTATTAACAACTATTCTTATTATTTTATTCTTTCGTTCGGATCCTCCAACTCCACCATCGACAAGTGAAGAACATCATCAACAAATAAATATGAAAGAAGATTTTATTAAATTAATAACAAATATTCATTATTTAACATTGTTAATTGGTTTTAGTATTGGTTTAGCAATATTCAATGCATTAACAACATTATTAGCTCAACTAATTGCACCAAGTGGGTATAGTAGTGATGATGCTGGTTTGTTTGGTGCTGCTATTATTCTTGCTGGTCTATTCAATGCATTCATCGCTGGAATTATCATGGATAAAACACATCAATATCGAATTCTCTTGAAAAGTTTATTATTGGGAGCTTGTCTATCAGCTATTTATTTTATAATAATTCTTCGTCCGAATGAACGTTATCCATTAGGTGTATCAATTGGTTTGATGGGTTTCTTTTTGTTACCATTACTTCCAGTGACATTCGAATGTGCTGTTGAATGTACATATCCAATTCGACCCGAATGGTCAACTGGTTTATTAATGTGTATTGGAAATATTCTTGGAGGAATTTTTATTTTTATTATTCAATATTTAATTTCTTTAGCTTCAACCTATCAACCGGGACAAGTTTTTACACCTGCAAGTATTTTTATGTTTGTTTGTTTTTTGGTTAGTGCCGCATCTTTATTTACTTATCGAGGACCTTATTTAAGACTGGCTGCAGATCAAAATTCATAACTCATATTTTATTTTCGTTGTGTTACTTTTTAAACATTAGAAATAATAAATATTCTCCATGCAATCCATGATGAACTACTTATTGAGATTAATTTAAGAAATTTAACATTAGTTAAAAGAGGATGAAAGGTTACATTCAACCATAACCCTTGATAAGTCACATTTGTTAAATTACGAATGAATTCTAATGAAAATTGATTTGAACCAACATAAAGATGATGTTGTGTCTACACGATAATTTCCGAACGATTGGAGTAAATAGCACGTTTCTCTCATGGAATCGATACGAGTTTCTTCCACTAGATAGAACTCTTCATGGACTTTCGTATCATATCAAAATCTAGTGAAAAATATGCTTCTTTCAAAATTTGATCCTTATTTTTCTTAGAATAGAAGGATCAATTTCTAAATTTGGCTCTAAAATACAGTTGAAGTAGAAACAGAGATTAAGATGAAATATTGAAACATATCTTTCTCTCACTGCCATCCCACCGACAGTTTTTCAAAAAAAAGGAAAAAAGAGGATTTTCATTGAATAGGTAGTTGAAACATAATTGTTGATCTTTGCTACAATCTTAGTTTTTAATGTGGAACAATTATGCATACAAAATATCGTCTTTCTTCTCATTTTAACGTTTGGTCAATGAATCTGTTACTTCGATGAGTTTATTGCAAATATATAATTTAAGTTTTTATTATCAAACCCAATCAAAGATTATGCTTTTATCAACTGTTTTGTTTTTAATTGTCATATACTTTTCTGATTAATCTCTCCTCTAGAATAGAAAAGTTCGCTTGGCTCGAACCTTTAACCAGACTTAATAGAAGCTCCCTAGAAAAATTGTAAGTCTCATAGATCCATGTTCTACTCTTTCAAAATAAAACTTTGATGAGAAGCATTATGAGATTTGTTGACCATTAGAGAGCTAAAGAGAAAAACAGAAATGATTCCACAAATGATAGACCTTCAAAAAATATTACGCACTGAAATTACATCTCGAAAAAACATAGAAGTGTGTTTAAACGTCTTCATAAAATACGTTTGCTTACAAATTAGTGTTGATTACAAAATTCTAACATAATAGATTTAATTAAATCGATTTTATCATCTGCATGCTTTTGCAGTCAACTGTCTTATCTATTCGGTTTTGTCTCGAATGGAATTCAAGTTTTTTCGTCAATTGCGAAAGATAAAACAAAATGTTAACAATTGTAGACAATAAATTTTTGCCAAGCGACCCACGATGGACTTGTTATCGTCGCTAAACGAATAAAACGAACATTTGTTAATATTGGATTATAAGTCAAATTTAAAATTTGTCCACTTGTCGTTGAACTATTGAGATCGGTAACAATTTGTAATGATGATGAAATTGATCCAACAGAGATTTGATGTCTTGTAAGTCCATTCGGCGATTGAGCTACTTTTAAAGTAATCGTTAGAATATTAAATAATCCTGGTAATTCTAATTGAATCCATTGTGGTGCAAGTGCACCTGTATTGAAATAAGTTCCTCCACTTGTATTCAGTCGATCGAGAAGACCATCTGCTTGTTGAGTAGGAGTACCAGCAGGTAAATAAAAGCTTGATGCATTTAATGTTGCACAACGTGAGATTGGATAACCTTGAGTTTTAATAAAAAACAAATCAAATCGAATGAATATCGAAAATGAATTTCTACGTATTTACAAGGATTTGTTATGAGAGATGTCGATGTTATGATTGTTGATTGATTTAGAAATAGAATTGGTAAAATGATAAGAATTGTCAAAAGAATGATAACGATTGGGAATCCGTAAAGAAGAAGATATCGTCGATTCTTCTTTTTCTTTTTCGTTTGATTGATTTGATAATCGAAATAATTAGCTATTGTATTAGTCTGTTTCTGTTCATCGCTCGTATTTTCAGTTCGATTTGTTGCAGATGAAATCACACTTTTATTTGTAGCATTGATTGAATGAATATGATTACGACTAGTTGCCTTCTTCTTCTTCTTCTTCGTCTTCGTCTTGATTCGAATCATTGTGAAATGAAATTCATTAGATTGAAAATAAAATTTCTGTTAGGTTTCATCGATTGATTGATTATTATTCGATATGCAAATGTCAATAGAACTTCGTCTAGTTTTTTTTTAATGAATGGAATTGTCAATTCGTATTTTTAATTGAATAGAAGCTTTTTCATGTTTTTTTTTCTTCGATTGCAAAAAGACAAAACAAACAAAAAAACTGTTAAAAATCGTAGACAATCAATTTTTGCCAGGCGACCCACGATGGACTTGTTATCGTCGTTAAACGAATAAAACGAACATTTGTTAATATTGGATTGTAAGTAAAATTTAAAATTTGTCCATTTATCGTTGAACTACTGAGATCGGTAACAATTTGTAATGATGACGAACTCGATCCAACAGAGATTTGATGTCTTGTAGGTCCATTCGGTGATTGAATTACTTGTAAAGTAATCGTTAGAATATTAAATAATCCAGGTAATTCTAATTTAATCCATTGTGGTGGAAGTGCACCTGAATGAAAATAAGTTCCTCCACTTGTATTTGGTCGATCGAGAAGACCATCGAGTTGTTGAGTTACTGTTCCAGCAGGTGAATAGAAATTTGATGCTGTTGCACTGGCAAAACATGAAATTGGATAACCTGCAATTCAACAAAAACAAATATTCAAATTGAAAATGAATTTTCTAGATTTGTACGAGGAGTTGTTGTTACGGTTGTTGTTGTTCCTATTAGAGTTGTTGTCGATGTTGTTGTTGTTTCTAAAAGAAGACATAGAAGTCAATGAAATCAATCAAATTAATAATTGTAATCGAACGAGATGAATCTTCGACAACAGCATAAATAATTGGAACAACAACAGCAGCACATAAACCCCCAATGGCAATAAATGCAGTAAAAGCAATCAAAATTCGACTGAGTAAAGTTGATTGTGTTGGAGTCCAATCACTACGATTAACAAATCAAACAATTTCTGTCGAATAAATATCGAATAGAGAATAGAAACTTTTTCGAATGAATTTGTTTGAGATCATTGATATTGATCTGAGTATGTCTGTAAATGTGCATTTCAAACGAATGAAAAATAAACATCGATTCAGGTTTTGTTTTTCGAAGAACAAACAAAAATACATCTTTTATTAAATGAATCGAAAGCGAGACTTATTTTACTTCGAAGCGCTCCAATGAAGAACAATAAGTTCAACTATTGAAATTTCACATGATTTCAAGCAAAAGAATAAGTTCTATTTATGTTTTGAAAAGAAATTGACAAAAAAAAGACTAATTGAAATAACTAATGAATTTCTGGTTTAATAAAATGTTGTTGTTTTGTATTGAAATTAGATTGTAACTGGTGTTCTTCTTTGTTTTATAATACGTTTTACGATAAAAAAAATGGAGATTCCAATACTAAATCCAATGAAGAAGAAAATAGCAATTATGCCCGATCTTATGTGACCATTGTTTAACTCAATCAATTTATCGATTGACCAAAGTAAAAAGCCTGTTTGATATTGAACATTAGTTGCGTTGAATGCATCTTCATATGATGAAGAGCTCATTTTTAATGTTCCCGAAGGACTTTTTGTTTGACTGATCCTATAAATAACAAACCATTTTGCACCGTAATTACTTCTCCCGGTTTGTTCAATAGTTGTATTAGCAACAAAACATTTAGTTTCGATTTTAGTCCGTGGATCATTCAAAGGATTTTTATAACGGCGAGCGACATTACATTCTATTTTGTCATGGTTTATTGCACAATCTGGGTTTTTTTTTATTTTTTAGGTAAACGAGATAAAAATTTGTTCTTGTTTATATGAAAAAAAGAAGAAAGAAAAAGTTGATGATTATGTTTAGTTGTGCACAGAATTTGATTGTAATCTGATTGTCAATGGTTGATAAAGTTGTTTTTCTTTGCACTGTTTAATAAGCAAATAAGTAAAAGCGATGAACCATAATAATAATATCAAAATTGCCCAATAAATCGAAGAGTTAACCATGAGTTCCCATTCTTGAATGATTTCATCAAATGTCCATACTAAAGATCTCCAATCGATCTTATGACGATAACATTGATACGATTGACCAATCTAACAATGAAAATAAAAACAAAATCTCATTTTTGTTTGTTTGGTTGAATTACTTGATATTGTCGATGAATTGCATTAGATGCATTTTCATATACGGAATAATGACGTAATACGATTGCTGAAGTATTTGTTGATTGAGTGTTATTGTAAATAACAGTCCATTTGGCTTGATAGCTATTTGTATATGCATGTGACTGGATAGTTACAATTGCACCAGTAACTAAACATTGTCTTTCTATTTTTAACCAAGAATATTTATCGGTTTGATTTCTATTGGCATAGATATAGTCAAGTGTAGGATAAATTGAACACAAACTCAATAAAATTAGTATGAAAATAGATAGCAGACAAAACCATACCGTCATCGTTATGTTGAAATGAAGTGATTAATCGATAAATATCGATGTGTGTGTGAGTCATTGAGTGAAATTGGAAACGTATCGAATTGCGTAATTAAATTTAATTGGAGAGAAATGTAATCGATTGTCAGCTGTGTTTTGTTTTCGTGTTTTCGATCATTGGAACAATGAATTTGTTTTCCAATAGTAGAATTCGTTCACGATTTACTGAATTCAATGTTCCAATTGTCGATCTTCATTTTTTGGATGAATATCAACGAGAACCAATTGTTTCTCTTGAAAAATCCGTTGAAAATCTTTTATTTTCTATTGTATTCTTGGATAAATACGTGAAAATGGCGAAAGATAATTGTAATAAATCAGGTCGATATGGTTTAACTGTAGATGAATCATCGTCTATTTATTTGTATACAATCGAATGGAATGAAGGAAGTTCACAAAGTTTTTATTTTATTTTAAATGAAACACTTCGATCAGGAAATTATTTTCGAATTCGAAGTTATTTTCCATATTTGAAATTATTTTGTACTGCTCTCAATAAACTTCCATCGATTCAAACTGAATTATGGCGAAATCTTCAAGGAAATCTCATTGATTATTATTCGAAATCGAAATTATTTCGATGGTCAACTATTATTTCTTGTTCATCGAATATCGATCAAATCTTTAAAACATTTTGGAATTCAAATGGACAAAATACTTTATTTCAAATCGAATCTTTCAATGGCAAAAATATTTCTGCTTATAGTCGATTTACCAATGAAAATGAAGTTATTCTTCTTCCTGGAACAACATTTTCTGTTCGTGGACATTCAATTTCCAAACATCTATTTCACGGATATCAAATTCTTGTCACACAAATTACTGAAATCAATTAGGATCTTCCAGTTTCTTCGTCGGTTTTTTTCTTTTTTGAACAGAAAAATTTGGAAAATTTCGTTTGAACAATTGAAATATAAGAATGTGGATAAAGAGGAAAGAAACCATAGGGATCAGGAATATTACTCAATGGACCATTCAACGATGATGCACTTTGAATTATTGATAAAACAATAAAACTCATTAATACAAATAATAAATATGTTCGAGATGAATCATCAAACATCAATAAATGTTCATCGAATAACATCCACCAACCACGCCATGTAAATACACAACTTACAAACGATAACAAATGACGAATATTTCGATAGAATTGAGGAAAATTTATCGAAATAAATGTCCAAAAACTAAATTTTAAATTTAATTCTTCGAAATAACTTTGAAAATACATCAATGGAAAATAAAGAGCATAACCAGCAATTAAACAAATTCCTGCTGATTTATTGACATTATCAGGATACAAATAATCATCGAGAATATTATAAAGTCCATGCCAAATCAATATCGACAGATTCGATATGATGACTTCATATAAAAGAAAATTGATTAAATTTATTTTCCATGACGGCATATCTTTCGTTAACAATGGACAACCAAAATGAATACAATACTCAATCGAATCATAACTAAAGATAAATGGTGAACAAACTAAATCCGATAGATGACCAATGAGAACAATCAACACAGCGATTGAAGAAATTGTTAATAAAATTTGAAAATCCAATTGATTTGGAAGATATTGATGATAAAGTGTCCAAATGACGACCCATTGAATGACATATAAAACGGATAAATAGAAGATATGCAATTTTAATAGAATGATTTCAACGATTTGATTTCGTTTTTTTAAATATTTATAAATTTGATTTTGACATAAATATAAGATTAAAATCAAGATTTCAACGATGATATAAGGAATAATCAAATTTCTAAATGGATAAACAATTTGTTCATCATCAGGATTGACATGAGAAAAACGATCTAAAATCGAAATGACGAAATTCCAACCACATTGCCAAAAGAGAATTAATATTGGAAAGAGAAAAACACCACTTAGAATTGGTTCAAGAAAATATAAACTATACAGAAGTTTCTTATTGAGAATTTGTTTGTTAAATAATTCATCGGATGTTGTTCGACTAACAATGACAGATGAATGATCTCTTTCTTCAATTCGAGTCAATAGAAATTGTTGTTGATTTTCAATACCCGTCGGTGGAACATGTTCTTGTGCTTGATAATCACTTCCATTCGGTAAATAAAGTTGAGAGATTCGAGATACATGTCGATGTGTTATTTCACCTTCATCATCATCATCATTTCGATTTTCTCGAAGAACAACTTGACAAACTGTTGAACGACGACTTGTTATTCCATTTGATTGTTGTTGACGAAGCTGAAATTGTGTCATTCACTTCTCGTTTTTTTTTTCAAAAAAAAATGAAAGTTTTCTCAGGACAATTTATCACAAGATTTTGACCTTTCTCCTCCCTCGTCAAAACTTTTATCTTTGATAACACTTGTTGATAATATTCTACGATTTGATTAGATCTCTTCCCACTCAAAACTTTATTCGACTTTTGTGTTTTTTTTTATTCAAACAACAAAAATTAAACATTCTTTGTATTTGTTGGCGTTGGTTCTTTGAAAATCATTTCAGATAGTTTCATTTCAACTGTAGAAATATACGAATGAGGATAAAGAGGAAAAAATCCATTTCGATCTTCCATATTACTCAATGGACCATTCGTTGATGATGCTGTTTGAATTAAACTTAAAAAGAAATATGAAACTACGAAACAGAGTAAATAATTAATCCAATATTCATCATAAATATAAATATATTCATCGAATAACATCCACCAACCACGCCAAACAAATAAACAACTTACAAACGATAATAGATGACGAATATTTCGATAGAATTGAGGAAAATTTATCGAAATAAATGTCCAAAAACTATATTTTAAATTTAATTCTTCAAGAAATGTTTGAAAATACATCAATGGAAAATAAAGAGCATAACCAATTAATAAACAAATTCCTGCTGATTTATTGACATCATCGGGATACAAATAATCATCTAAATAATGATACAATCCTCGCCATGTCATTATCGATAAATTCGATATGATCAATTCATATAAAACATAATTTATTAAATTTATTTTCCATGAAGACATGTCTTTTGTTAACAATGGACAACCAAAATGAATACAATATTCAATTGAATCATAACTAAAGATAAATGGTGAACAAACTAAATCCGATAGATGACCAATGAAAACGATCAATGCAAAAAGAGATGCAATCGATAATGTCAATTCAAAATACCAAATCGGAGGAGTAAATTGATCCCAAATAGTCCAAAGCATTTCCCATTGAACAATATAAAGAAAAGCTAATAGAAGAATATGACATTTCAACAGAATCATTTGAATTAACCACGTTTGACCATGAAGAAAATTATAAATGAAATCTTGACAAAGATAAAGCAATAGAAGAAGAATTTGTTGAATGACATAAGGAATCAGCAATGATTGCCATGTATAAGATTCAAAATCATCAAGATCTATTTCAGTTAAATGTAATTCAGAAGAAAAACCATTTAAAACATTTAACATTATTAAAACTAAATTCCAACCACATTCCCAAAATAAAACTAAAATTGGAAATAAAATCAATCCACTTAGAATGGGTTCGATTACAAATAAAATTCGTTGTTTGAGTTTATTCTCGTGATTTTCTTGTTCAGAAATCGATGAGCCTCGTGTTTGTTGGTCATCGTCGTGTTGATGTTGAAGAAGAATTGGCTGAGGATTTTCGATTCCTGTCGGTGGAAAATGTTTCTGAGGATGATATTCACTTTCATATTCATAAGGCAATTCAATTGTCGAAAAACGACGAGCAAAAGTGTGACTAACACTCGAACGACGATTCAAATTCAGTTGTTCACTTGTCGTTTGTTCAACTGTAAATAAAGGACCTGATGTCGATTTTCTTCGATTAGGATTGAAAACTGTTCGATGATAATGTTGAGCCATTTTTTACAACTGTCGTCGATTCAACAAGAATCGAACGTTTTTTTTTATAGACTTTTATCTTTATGATCGAACGTACTTTCTCGTTTTTTATGATCAAAAACTTATAAAAAAAAACGGTGGTTAATTGAAACATTGCGCCAATAGATGTCACTTGATCGGAATCGAAAAAGGACAAAAGAGGATTACTCATGTGTTACCCTGGAGAATGTACAACGATCAAATATGGTTTTATTCTTCTTCTTCTTTTTTCTTCATTTGTGTTCAATAAGTAACCATGTTAACTTTACCAAGTGATGTACGAAATCGATTGAATTTTGTTGATCTGTTTCATTTTTGCCCATTCGATATTTTAGTTTGAATCCGATTCGTTTGCATCGGATCTATCTGTTACAGTTAATTCTCGAAATGTTGATACGACCAACACACCTGTCGAACATTTAACACGAAATTTTGATCTTCAAGGAGAAAAATTAAATCAAATTTCGTCAAATAATCGAGAGGTTCGTTGTGAATATTTTGGTAAATGAATCGAATTTGTTGGTTTGTTTAGTTGATCAATGTTCAAAGTCAATTGGCACGTTTAAGATCTGAATTAGAGAAAAGTGAAATGTTACGACAAACATTAGAATATGAATTGACTCTTCTTCGAACTCAACATGGAAAACAAAATGCATTTACTAATCAATTACAAAATCAATTCAATCAAGCCAATGAACAAATCAAATATCTTCAAAATCAACTTGATTCAGCCAATTCCAATCAAGACAAACTTTTGCATGACAAAGATCTGCAAATCAAACAATTAATCGATGAAACACAAACTCTTCATGATCGAGAACGAAGAATCGAAGCACTCAACGAACAAATTCAAAAAATGGAAAGTAAATTTCTCTTCAATTTGTCTTTTTTTTTTGTTGTTCGATCTCTTTGATCTTATTCGAATTTAGAATCGTTCTCAGATAGTGAATCTTTATCAAGGAAAAACTTAGCTCAATCGATTTTAGCTAAAGAACGTGAAAATGAATTGAAAAAAGAATATGAACTTATGCAAATTAAACTTCAATATTGTGAACAAGCTCTCGAACAAGAAAAAGCCATTTCAAATGAAGCCAAACTCAATGTTCAATTATTAACTGTAAATCGATCTTTTCTCTTTTCTTTTCTTTTCTCTCAATGTTTTTTGTTTTGTTGTTGAAGAGTCGTTTAACTGATTTGGAATCGCATTGTGAACAAATGAAAACGAATAGTTCGAGTCACGAGAGAAAAATCGATGAATTACAACGGCAATGTTCCAATGAAAAACTTCTACGCTCAACTCTTGCCAAACTTCAAACAGATTTCGAATCGAAATGTGATCAAACACAAAAATTAACTATCGATTATGAAAAACAATTGAAATCTATTCGAGAAGAACTTGCCAATGTAAATTTTTCAATATCGACAAATGTTGACTTCGTTGTTGTTTTTAGTATCGAAGAAAATTTCGAAATAATGAAGATAAATATTCACAATTAGTTTCAAAAACATTCGAATTTCTTCGTCTAACGAAAATTATCAATGAAAACTATCAAACAGAACAAAATCTACCGACTTTAAAACAACTTGACGATCTCAAACTGTTTATCGAACAATTTAAAAGTTTAAAAGTCGATCAAACCAATGAAGTTCGTTTCTTTGACACAAATGATTTCGATGGTTTTTCTTTGTTTTTAGATCACTCGATTGAAGAAAACAATCGAACGATTAAATAAAAGCACATTGAATCACAAACAACTCGAACAACAAACCGAATTCAATCTCGAGAAATTGCAAAGTCAAGTCGAAGAAATCAGAGAGAAAAATTCAACGAACGAAGAAAATATTCTTCGATTTAAAAAAGAACGAGAACAATTTATTCAAGATATTCAAAAGAAAGATTCGATTATTCAAATTATTCAAAAGAAACTTCAAACTTTCATTGGAAAAACATCGACGAATATTGAAAATGATTTCGAACAATTAGAAAATCTTTGGAAATCGATTCATATCAAAGCTCATTCACTCGAACAGAAACTCATCGAACGAGACAATGGAACACTTCTACTCACTCAAAAACTCGAAGAACAAGTCTTAGCTTTTAAAAATGATCTCGAACTCAAACATAAAGCTTTTATTCAACAAAAAGAACTTCTTCTTCAACGACATCAAAACGATATTCTACAATTAACCAATCAACTACAAACCATGGAGAAAAGAGCCAAAGAAGCCGAATTCAAACTTAACAATCAAAATCAACTAGATGTTCAATATGACAAATTCAATCTCATTTGTAAACATCTCATTTCCATTTATCTACCATTGAAACGCAAATATTTTCAATTGATTGATTCAAAAAAATTAATGAAAAATGAATTCGATCGATTCGATCAAATAAAACATCTGATTCAATCGAATTCCAAAACTAAAGTCAATCGTTTTCGTGTTTATGTCATTTCAATTGTTGCTTTCAAAAGATTTCATCTCTTGAAAAATTCTTCTTGTTCAATTCAGAAAATTCCATCGACGAACACTTTCTATGATCAATCGATTCTCGATAATTTCAATCAAAATCTTCTTCAATCGATTCATTTCCAAGATATTTTTCAATCTTTAATTATTCTCTTCAATAAACTATCGCCAATGACTCCAAAAGGGTATTTTCTCTTCTTCGTTTTCTTTTCAATTCATTTTTCGTTTTCGTAGATCTTTAATAAAACTTCTTCAAGGTGGTTTAACAATTTACAATCGAAATCAAGTTCATTTTTTCGAAATTCATTTTTCTAATTGTTAAATTGTGTTCGTTTGTAGACACTTGAACAAATTCAATCGATGATTATTCGTCTCGAAGAAATTCAATCAAAAATTGACGTAAAAGACGTTGAATGTGCAGATCTTCGTCAAACATTGACAAATATTCAAAGTGAATCCGAATCTCGAATCGATTATTATCAATTTGAACGTATCTGTGATGAATTACAACGAGCTTTAGATCGAGAGAAACAAGCTCAAGATCTACTCAATGAACAAAACAATCAATTGAAATCGTTGACTGATATTCTTCATCAAACACAAAAAGACAAAGATTTCATTCAAGATAAATTCAATCAATTGATGCAAAATGACAAACATTCCAAAGATAAAATTCAACAATTAACCAAAACTCATCATCAAATGGATGAAAATGTTAAACGAGCTGAAAAAGCAATTCGACTTGTTGTTAGGTTATTTTATTTCTAAACAATTGTGAACACACTGTTCGTCTCTGTTTAATTTAGTGATAAAGAATTGATTTCAGCTTTTTGTATACGAATTAATTCGGCATTAAATGTCAGTGAAAAGAGAAATTTCGATAATATTGAACAATTAATCACTCAACTCGATGCACTTGTTCAACTTCCAGCCAATTGCGAACAAAAGAAATCTCCACCTGAAATGGTTCTATGTCAAGTAAATCAACATTTTCTCTTACATTACAAAAAAAAAAAACGAAGACAAACAATTGACTTTTGTAGACAATGGCTATTGGATTTGTGAGTCTATTGAATCGATTAAAAGAATTGATTTTATTAAACAATCGTGATATTCAAGCATTGAAAGAACATTGTCAAATGTTAACTGAACAATTTCGACAAATGTCAACCGAAGATATTTCTCAAGTTGAGTCTTCACAAACTATTCTTGTTCAAGCTCATCCTGTTAGAGTTCAAGTTAATCATCATCCTCAATCGGCATTTAAACCAATTAAACCTCAACAAGATGAAGAATAATTCACTTCTTTTCTTTTCTTTTCTTTTCTTAGCGTTCGATGATGTAGTCGTGTTTTTTATTGGATTTTGAAATAAATTAGACAAATTTCATCAAATACAAAGTTAGTTTAAAGGCAAAGTCAATGAACGAATCTGTGAATGATTTAATTCTGTTGAATAAATTCTAAATTCATCAATAATTCCATAGAATTGATTTCCAGTGATACAACCAGGATATGCGATGCTCGTCCCAATGCTATTCGATTTGCAACACCCTCAAGACTCATTTCTTTTCACAATTTAAAAAATAAATTAAAACGAAAAAAACAACTGTTCAAGTTTTTTCCAAGATGATTTTTTTATTTGAAATGCAAATCAATTCTACGATGAAAAAAATTCGTCTTCTTCTTCTTTTTCTTCTTTGAATCATTGGAAATGTTCTAATGAATATAATCCGAAGTGAAATCTTGGGGAACATAAACATTATTCGAATAAAACATTTTATCCATTGATTCATTTCTAAATCAACAATCGAAACTTTTTACAAAGAAAAAAAAACAAAAACAAACAAATTTTTACGTTTTATTTTGTTCGTTGATTGTTGTTGTTGTTGATGATGTTGATAGTGGTAAAATATAAAATGAGAGAATGAGAAGTGCAATGGCAGTTATGAATGCAATGATCAATGCAACTAATGCTAACCACCATGCCGAAGATAAATAACCGATATGAGATGTTTTGCCTTTACCAGCAAATAAACCAATTGTTGCAGATAAAAAGATTTCTAAAATAGAAAAACAAAATGTTCGATGTTCTTCGAAATCGAAGTTGAAGAGAAAAAAAAACCTGTGATGAACATTGACATCGATGCAGCAAAAAATAAAAGACCCATCGATGTTTGACATAAACCAATTATTAACAAAATTCCCGTTATAACAAAAAATACAAAGGCAACTACTTCTAACGATTGACTTGTTCGAATAAAATCTATTCAAAAATACTTTTCTTTTCTTTTTTTTAGAAAATAAATGAAATAAATGAACCTGGTGGACCGATAAATGCTGCATTCGTTGTATTTGTTGGATAACTTCTCGCACTCCAATCCGAACAACGATCATAACCAAGAATCTATTCACACAAATCAACAACAACAAAAACCGATCGAATGAAATTTGAAAATACTTCAATGTCACATAAACGCCAAATTCCAAGTTTAATTGGAATCGATGTATAAACAATCCAATCGGATAAACAAAATGAAATGACATAGATAATCAATGCTAAGAAATAGGACACAACAGATATCCAAAGGCTGATCAAACCTTTTGAACCATTGACGCGAACAAGATTCATTTCGATTCAATTCAAACAATTCAAATGAAACAAACAAACACAACACAACATGTGAGACAGGTCAACGTCACTCAACCAGAACATCTTTTTTCGTATTTCAACAACCATTCGTTCATTTGTTTTACGATCAAAACACAATGTCATCATTTCAATACTTTTTATTACCAAATTATGTAACACAAAGAAAAAAACGATACAAACTACTTTTTTTCTTTTTCTTTTTTTATCTAAAAAAAGACGATGAATCGATGTGAAGAGTCAAGTGGAAAGAATTGGATTGAAGAAAAGAATGTTAAATGGAAAAGATAAAACACAAAATCTGTGAGATATTCTCATCATTAGAAGGTTAATTGTCATTAGTCGTTGTTGAGTAGTCATAACAAACTTGTGTTTGTCTTTCTTTAGAAACGAGTTCGATGATTTATTTGCAACGAGAGAGAAAAGAAAGAGAGTCTCTTTTACATCATCGTCATCATCGAAAGACAATGCTCATAAAATGAATCTTTTAGCTTGAGGCAAATTGACAAGATTGTTCAAGGAGAATGAGTCATTTCTCTTGAGAAGAATAGAGCTCATTACATCGATCTCATTCTTTTTTTTTTGTTTTATGTAATATTGATGTTAAATATATTTGATATCCGATAGATGATGACAATTTCAATACGAATCGATACGGTAAGATGAGCACATCGCCTATACATTTACAATCAACAAAAAAAAGAAAGAAACTCGAATTCAACGTCGTTCTTTTTTCTTTTCTTTTTTTTGATTTGATTCGATTGATTGTCGTTTGTTAAGCCCGAAGTGTTGATGTTTTCAAGTTTAATAAGAATAACAAAAGAAGAGGAACTACGTAGGAGATCAAACAAATAACTTTTTCATCTTTTTTTTTTTAGTTCAAGGATTAATTATTCGAGTAAGAAACGAGCGAGAAGAAAAGTTCATCGATGAAATAGAATTGACCTCTGATGATGCAAAATTTCCCCCTGTCGTTTTTTTTTGTTTAATGAAATGAAAATGAATTGAGTTCATTAGATATTTGACACATCCCAGTTGTGTTCTTTGTAAAGCTTGTCGTCGCGAATAGACAATTAACATATTGATCATTTGTTGAGAAAGAAAAAGAGAGAGAGAGAGAAAGAGACAGTTAACAAGAATGTTTTATGTTCTTTTGTAGATCTTGATCGATTAGTCTTTTATTTGAGATTGATGAATAGAATCAATGTTGATCTTGTTGATTTGTTGTTGTATTGGATTATTAAATGGAATTCAAATAGATAATCAATTTGTTGAACAACCCAAAGATATCGAAACAATTCTTGGTTCAACAATCATTCTTCGTTGTCGAACTCAACCAATTCATCCGAGTCAAGTTACTTGGTGTAAAAACGATTTTTGTACATTAGGCAAAACAAGAGATTTACCTTTTTATCCTCGTTATGAAATTATTGGAGATGCCAATCAAGGTGAACATCATTTTCAAATTGAAAATGTTTCCTTGGACGATATTGGAATGTATCAATGTCAAATTCGAGCTGGACCAAAACGAGCTGGTTCCATGTCAAGAAAAGCCAAATTAACTATTCTACGTAATTCATTGATTCTTCTTTGTTTTCAAATGTTTTGTTTTGTTTTTAATTGAAATAGAAATTCCAACAAGTTTATCAATTGATGATCCCGTTGTGTTAATAGAAAATGTTGAATCATTTGTAATTTGTCGTTCGACAAATGGAATGCCCGAAGCGAAATTAACTTGGAATTATCCTCAATCAATAAAAACGATTTCTAAAGTTGATTATGCATTAATCTCTGATGAATCATTACGAAATTCAATATCAAATCTGAGTTTAATTGCCAATGAATCTCATCATGGTAAATCGATTCAGTGTCAAGCACATTCAGCAGCCATTGAAACACTCAATCGAACTCTTGTGACAAATCAAACTATTCGAATACATTTTCAACCGAAATTAAAATTGATTTTCAGTGGAAATGAAAATGAAAATTCGAATGTGACAATTCGTTGTCAAATCGAATCTCGTCCAGATGTTTATCGAATTGAATGGTTCAATGGAACACATTCACTTCAACGAACAAATCAAACACAAATCAATTTCACTCTAACAAGATTTATGCATCGAAATCTTCTCATTTGTCAAGCGACAAATCAAATCGGAACAACAAATCAATCGATTCAACTCAATGTCAATTGTAATTATTCAATTTCATCAACATGTTTTTTTTTTTTCATTTTTGAATCTATTTTAGATCGACCTGTTTTCGTTGAGAATTCTTCGGTTGTTTTAGTCGATGAAGGTGAATCAGCTAAATTAGAATGTTTAGTTGATAGTTCTCCTCGTT
>Ga0209922_101017_pt1 | contig 29076 bp, 22 predicted proteins | sample ThiBiot_500_biof_FD_183946 | JGI IMG/M metagenome (GOLD analysis project Ga0209922, IMG submission 183946) | Wastewater bioreactor microbial communities from Cape Town, South Africa - Thiocy_expt_500_biof (SPAdes) | ecosystem: Engineered > Bioreactor > Thiocyanate-remediating > Anaerobic-Aerobic ... | reverse complement strand
CCGGGTGCCGAGATTGTCCGGTTCACCACGCACCGCTCCCTGGCGGCGCAGAGCCGCCGGGAAGTCGAAGCGCATCGGTCGCCCGAAGCGATCATCGTAGGGAGGGTTTGAATGGCAGCACGAGTCGTCGAGTGGGTGCTCGTGATTCACTACGGGCCGTCGGCGCACCGCGCGACGTATGGCCGCCTGAACGGGCGGAGCACCAAGTACACGAAGGACTACATCCAGCTCTCGAGGAAGCCGGAGTTCCTGGACGCATTGGCCCGCCTTTTCCCGGAGGCCGCCGGTGGCGCCGAGTTCGTGCCGCTGAGGTACCAATGGCCGGCGGGAATGGCAGCAGGCAAGCTTGTCCTCGAATCCGCAGACCGTCCGCATCTCGCATGGGAAACCAGCCTCGGCGCGCCCGCGGCATGGAAGATGTCGCTGGCCCCTGGCGAAGGCACCGCGCAAACGATTCCCGGAGACCCTTCCCACCGCGATTTCGCTGCGGCTGAAAATGAGTTCGCGTTGCTTGCCAGCCGCGGTGCGGGGCGGCCGTACCTGCTGGCGGTCAAGCTGCGTGGCGAGCCGGGGATCCTGCATCTGCGCGCCTACCTCAAGAACCCGGACAAGGGCTACGCATGGGCCGACATCGCACTTGCCCCGAAGGAGGTCCAAGCCCTCGCCGCGAAGACGACCCGGCGGGCGGCGCTTGCATGGTCTGTCTTCGATGGCGATGAAGTGTTCTTCGATCCTGCCCGCAATCACGATGCCTGGGGGCTGCCTGCGCCGCTGTCCGCGCAAATCGCCGCTTCTGCCGGCGGTCTTTCGGGGATGCAGGAAGCGCGCCTTCCCGCATCTTTGCAAGGAGATGCGGCCGCCGAGGCGCTTGACGTGGATCCCGATGAAGTCAACGCCTTTCGTGAGCAGATGGAGCGCAGGAGTTATGGAGTCCCCGACTCGACTGCGACGGTCAAGACCAGAGGCAGTGCCCAGAGGGCATTCGCTGACGCCGTCAAGGCCAACTATGGCTATCGGTGTGCAATCACGGGGATCGTGACCAGGGATTTCCTCGTGGCTTCGCATATCGTTCCGTGGAGCGAAGACCAAAGTATCCGGCTGGATCCGTCCAATGGGATCTGTCTCTCGCTGCTTGTGGACCGTGCATTCGAGAAGGGCTATCTCCTGATCAAGGACGACCTCGCGATTCACGTCGACTGGAGCAAGGTTGGAGACGATCAGGTGCTTCGCCGTCATCTTGAGCCGCTTGCCGGGCAGAGGCTGACGGCGCCGGCGAAGGAAGCTCCACGGCTGGAGTACCTTCGGCGACGGCGTGCATTCGTCGTTTCCCTCGGTTGATGCGGACGTGACTGCTTGAGACTTGCCGCCTTTTTGGCATCCGGCGCCCATCCATCAAGCGCTTGCAGCTATTTTATTGATAGTATCCATCCCATGAATGCACCTGCCGTCTCCCGCCTCGTGGGCCTGCCGCCCGTGGTGGGCGAGGGCACGCGCGTGCTGCTGCTGGGCAGCTTTCCCGGCGTGGCCTCGCTGCGCGCGCAGCAGTACTACGGCCATCCGCAGAACCACTTCTGGCGCATCCTCGCGGCGCTGTGGCCCGGGCACCCGCTGCCGCAGCGCGAGGACTACGCCGCGCGCTGCGGCTGGCTGCTCGCGCGCGGCCTGGGGCTGTGGGACGTGTACGCGGCCTGCGAGCGCGAGGGCAGCCTGGACACCAGCATCCGCAACGCGCAGGTCAACGACTTCCGCTCCCTGCTCGTGCGCGTGCCGGCGCTCGCCGCCATCGCTCACAATGGCGGCGAGAGCTTCCGCCATGCAAGGGCCGTGCGCGCCAGCCTGGGGGTGGACATCCCCTCGCTGCGCCTGCCCTCGACCAGCCCGGCCAACGCGTCGTGGAGCTTCGAGAAGAAACTGAACGCCTGGCGCGACGCCTTCGCGCCCTATGGCCTGTTGGATTGATGTGAGCCGCAAGAAAACCCCTTCCCCCGAACTGCCCGAGGTCAGCGTCAGCGACGATGGCGAGGTGCGCCACCTGCACCTGGGCACGCCCTGGATCCAGGGCTCCATGCGCATCGCCGATCCGTTCTGGATCGAGCTCGAATACGTGCAGCGCATGATGGCCTGGCTGCTGTTCATGGAGCCTTCGAGCGTCGCCAGGCGCCACGCCATGCAGCTCGGCCTGGGCGCGGGCGCGATCACCAAGTTCTGCCGCAAGAAGCTGCGCATGTGCTGCACCGTGGTCGAGCTGAACCCGCGCGTGGAGGCCGTCTGCCGCGCCTGGTTCAAGCTGCCGCCCGACGGCCCCATGCAGCGCGTGGTGCTGGCCGATGCGGCCGCGGAGATAAAAAAGCCCGAGTGGCACGGCACGGTGGACGCGCTGGCCGTGGACCTGTACGACCACGAGGCCGCCGCGCCCGTGCTCGACAGCGCCGAGTTCTATGCCGACTGCCGCGCGCTGCTGACCGGGGACGGCTGCCTCACCGTCAACCTGTTCGGGCGCGCATCGAGCTACGAGCGCAGCGTCGCCAAGCTGGCCGAGGCCTTCGGCGCCGACGCGCTCTGGGCCTTCAAGCCCACGCGCGAAGGCAACACCGTGGTGCTCGCGCAGCGCACGCCCACGCGCCCGAAGCGCGCCGAGCTGCAGGCGCGCGCCGAAGGCCTGCAGGCGCGCTGGGACCTGCCCGCCACGAAGTGGCTGCGCGTCTTCAAACCCATCGCCTGATGCCATGAGCCCTACGCACAACCAATCCGGCCCGCTGGAGTGGCGCCGCGTCGTCGAATGGCTGCGCGCCGATGGCGTCATCAGCGCCGAGCAGGCGCAGCGCACCATCGCGCGCTGCTCGCAGGCCGAGAGCAGCCAGCACCCGCTGGTGCGCCTGGGCAACGTGAGCATGGTGCGCGCCAGCGACGGCAAGCCGCTGGACGTGGACATGCTCACCGAATACGTGGCGCAGCGCTGCGGCATGGCGTTCCTGCGCATCGACCCGCTGAAGGTGGACGTGGGCCGCGTGGCCGACGCCATGAGCGCCAGCTACGCCGAGCGCCACAAGGTGCTGCCGGTGCAGGTGACGGCCAAGGAGGTGGTCGTGGCCACGGCCGAGCCCTTCGTGCAGGACTGGGTGGCCGAGGTGGAGCGCCAGGCGCGCCGCAGCGTGCGCCGGGTGCTGGCCAATCCCCTGGACATCACGCGCTACACGGCCGAGTTCTATGCGCTGGCCAAGTCGGTGCGCGAGGCGCAGAAGGCCGGCGGCAGCGCGGGCGGTAGCAGCTTCGAGCAGCTCGTCGAGCTGGGCCGGACCAACAAGCAGCTCGACGCCAACGACCAGGGCGTGATCCGCGTGGTGGACTGGCTGTGGCAGTACGCCTTCGACCAGCGCGCGAGCGACATCCACCTGGAGCCGCGGCGCGAGCAGGGCGTGATCCGCTTTCGCATCGACGGCGTGCTGCACACCGTCTACCAGATGCCCATGGGCGTGCTCAGCGCCATGGTGGCGCGCGTCAAGCTGCTCGGGCGCATGGACGTGGTCGAGCGCCGCCGCCCGCAGGACGGCCGCATCAAGACGCGCAACCCGCGCGGCGACGAGGTGGAGATGCGCCTGTCCACGCTGCCCACGGCCTTCGGCGAGAAGATGGTGATGCGCATCTTCGACCCCGACAACGCCGTCAAGGACCTGGACGCGCTGGGCTTCACGCAGCACGACGCCGAACGCTGGGAGTCGCTCGTCAAGCGCCCGCACGGCATCATCCTCGTGACCGGGCCCACGGGCTCGGGCAAGACCACCACGCTGTACTCCACCTTGAAGCGCGTGGCCACCGAGGAGGTGAACGTGAGCACGGTGGAGGACCCGATCGAGATGATCGAGCCCAGCTTCAACCAGACGCAGGTGCAGCCGCAGCTCGACTTCAACTTCGCCGAGGGGCTGCGCGCCCTCATGCGCCAGGACCCGGACGTGATCATGGTGGGCGAGATCCGCGACCTGGCCACCGCCGACATGGCGGTGCAGGCCGCGCTCACGGGCCACCTCGTCTTCAGCACGCTGCACACCAATGACGCGCCGAGCGCGGTCACTCGCCTCATGGAGCTGGGCGTGCCGCCCTACCTCATCAACGCCACGCTGCTGGGCGTGCTGGCGCAGCGCCTGGTGCGCACGCTGTGCCGGCACTGCCGCCAGCTCGACGAGGCGGCCAACCCCGAGACGCTGGCCGACATGATCCGCCCCTGGCGGCTCAACGGCGGCTACCGCGCCTACAAGCCCGTGGGCTGTGTGGACTGCCGCATGACGGGCTTTCGCGGCCGCATGGGGCTGTACGAGCTGCTCACGGTGACCGAGGCGCTCAAGCAGCAGATCCACCAGACGCCGTCCATCGACGCGCTGCGCCGCCAGGCGGTGCAGGACGGCATGCGCCCGCTGCGCCTGGCCGGCGCCCTGCGCGCGGCCGAGGGCCTGACCACGCTGGAAGAGGTCATCGCCGCCACCCCGCCGCTGGAATAGGCGGCCAAGCCGAGAGTCGGGTGGTCGGGATATTGGGGAAAACTTGTATCTGACCGTAGGTGGAATCCACATCGCGAAAGCTTGTGCACCCCTTCACAATCGCCCGTCGCATTCCTTTTGGGAGACATTTGTGAAAATCAAGAGTCAGAAAGATTTCTTTGCCGGCCTGATGTTCCTCGTCGTGGGTGTCGCCTTCGCCTGGGGCGCCACCACCTACACGGTGGGAACGGGCGCCCGCATGGGCCCGGGCTATTTCCCGCTGCTGCTGGGCGTCCTGCAGGCCATCATCGGCGCAGCCATCATGTTCAAGGCCGTCGTCGTCGAGACGGTGGACGGCGACAAGGTCGGCTCCTGGGCCTGGAAGCAGATCGTGTTCATCATCGGCGCCAACCTGCTGTTCGGCGTCCTGCTCGCGGGCCTGCCCAGCATCGGCGTGCCGGCCATGGGCCTGATCGTCGCCATCTACGGCCTGACCTTCGTGTCCAGCCTGGCAGGCCACGAGTTCCATTTCAAGGAAGTATTCATCCTGGCGACCGTCCTGGCCGCCGGTAGCTACGGGGCTTTCGTGTGGGCGCTGAATCTGCAGTTCCCCGTCTGGCCCAGCTTCATCGTGGGTTGAGAGGAAGACATAGATCATGGAATTGCTTGACCATCTCTCGATGGGTTTCGGCGTAGCGTTTACGTTCCAGAACCTCATCTACTGTTTCATCGGCTGCCTGCTGGGCACGCTGATCGGCGTGCTGCCCGGCGTGGGCCCCGTGGCCACCATCGCCATGCTGCTGCCCGCCACCTACGCGCTGCCGCCCGTGGCCGCGCTCATCATGCTGGCCGGCATCTACTACGGCGCGCAGTACGGCGGCTCCACCACCGCCATCCTGGTGAACCTGCCGGGCGAATCGTCCTCGGTCGTCACCGTGATCGACGGCTACCAGATGGCGCGCAAGGGCCGGGCGGGCCCGGCGCTGGCGGCTGCCGGCATCGGCTCGTTCTTCGCAGGCTGCGTGGGCACGCTGATCCTGGCGGCCTTCGCGCCCCCGCTGACCGAGGTGGCCTTCAAGTTCGGCTCGCTGCTCAAGGCCGTGGCCATGATCCTGCTGGGCCTGCTGATGGGCCTGGTGGGCACGGACGTGAACTCCGGCGTCGCCCGCTACAGCTTCGACATTCCCGAACTGACCGACGGCATCAACTTCGTGGTGATCGCCATGGGCGTGTTCGGCTACGGTGAAATCATCGCCAACCTGTCCAAGTCCGACGAGGAACGCGAGGTCTTCACGGCCAAGGTGCAGGGCCTGTTCCCCACGGCGCAGGACTTCAAGCGCATGTTCCCCGCCATGCTGCGCGGCACGGCGCTGGGCTCGTGCCTGGGCATCCTGCCCGGCGGCGGCGCGCTGCTGTCGGCCTTCGCGGCCTACACGGTCGAGAAGAAGACCAAGCTGCACCCCGGCGAAGTGCCGTTCGGCCAGGGCAACATCCGCGGCGTGGCGGCGCCCGAGTCGGCCAACAACGCGGGCTCGCAGACCTCGTTCATCCCGCTGCTGACGCTGGGCATCCCGCCCAACGCCGTGATGGCGCTGATGGTGGGCGCGATGACCATCCACAACATCCAGCCCGGCCCGCAGGTGATGACCAGCAACCCCGAGCTGTTCTGGGGCCTGGTGGCCTCCATGTGGATCGGCAACGCCATGCTGGTGATCCTGAACCTGCCGCTGATCGGCATCTGGATCAAGCTGCTCACCGTGCCCTACCGCTGGCTGTTCCCGTCCATCGTGCTGTTCTGCGCGATCGGCGTGTACTCCACCAACAACAACACCTTCGACGTGTGGCTGGTGGGCATCTTCGGCTTCGTGGGCTACCTGTTCTACAAGCTGGGCGTGGAGCCTGCGCCGCTGCTGCTGGGCTTCATCCTGGGCCCGATGATGGAAGAGAACCTGCGCCGCGCGCTGCTGCTGTCGCGCGGCGACTGGAGCGTGTTCGTCACGCGCCCCCTCTCCGCCGGCCTGCTGGGCGCCGCAGCCCTGCTGCTGATCATCGTGCTGCTGCCCGCGGTGAGCAAGAAACGCGAAGAGGCCTTCGTCGAGGACTGACCCGCGCTTCGCCGGCGCGCCCCGTGCGCGCCCGCCGCACAGTGTCCGAGGCGCCCCGCATGGGGCGCCTTTTTTATGGTTCATCGCAGAATTCTGTGGTGCGACGAGCGATTGAGTACCCTCAGTCCTGTTGGGATAGGACTGAGGAGAAGCCATTGCTCGATCGCAAGACACTGCAATCACTGGGCTGCTGGACGGGCTACAAGCTCGACCGGGTTGAATGGCCACGGGAGGAGAGCCACACGCTAAATCTGCACCTGAAGGCCGTGGGCAAGGTCATGTACTGCCAGCAGTGCGGCACGCGCTGCCAGCGGGTGCATGAGACGACGGTGCGGCGGGTGCGCGATCTGCCGCTGTTCGATTACCGGGTAGTGCTGCATGTACCACGGCGCAGGCTGTGGTGCGATCACTGCGGCGGCCCTCGGCTTGAGAAGCTCGATTGGCTGGGACGCTACCAAAGGGTGACCGAACGCTTTGCCAAGGCTTGCGAGAAACTGCTGCGCTCGGCCAGTGTGCAGGCGGTGGCCGCGTTCTACGAATTGGGCTGGCACACGGTCAAGGCCATCGACAAGATACGGCTGCGCGAGCGCGTTGTCGAGCCGGACTGGAGTGCGATCCGCTATCTGGCCATGGATGAGTTTGCGCTGCACAAGGGCCATCGCTACGCTACCGTGGTGGTCGATCCACTCAGCCGGCAGGTGCTGTGGATTGGGCAGGGGCGCTCGCGCGAGACGGCCCGGGCTTTTTTCGAGCAGCTTCCCCAGGGCGTGGCCCAGCGCATCGAAGCGGTGGCCATCGACATGACCACCGCCTACGAGTTGGAGATCAAGGCGCATTGCCCGCAGGCGGCGATCGTCTATGACTTGTTCCACGTCATCGCCAAGTACGGGCGCGAGGTGATCGACCGTGTGAGGGTTGATCAGGCCAACCAATTGCGCCATGACCGGCCGGCGCGCAAGGTGCTCAAGTCCAGCCGCTGGCTGCTGCTGCGCAACCGCCACAGCCTCGATGAGCGCCAGAGCGTGCATCTGAAGGAGTTGCTGGCGGCCAACCAGCCCCTGCTGTGCGCGTACGTGCTGCGCGAGGAGCTCAAGCGGCTGTGGTTCCATCGTGAGCCTGCCATAGCGCACGAAGCTTGGCAGCAGTGGATAGGCCAGGCGCAGCAAAGCGCGATTGCTGCCTTGCAGCAGTTCGCCCAGCGTCTACAGGGCTACTGGCATGGCATCGTCTCTCGTTGCCTGCACCCCCTGAACACCAGTGTCGTCGAGGGCATCAACAACACCATCAAGGTCATCAAGCGTCGCGCCTATGGATATCGTGATCAGGAGTACTTCTTCCTCAAGATCCGCGCCGCATTCCCCGGTATTGCTCGATGAACCTTTTTTATTGAGTTGGCCGGTGCAGGCGCGCGCACGCTTTACTATCATCGTTTCAAATTGTTTAACCCCCGGTCCCGCGCGGGGCGCGTCTGCGGCGCTGCGCATGGGCAATGGGGATGAATGCCGCCAAGGCGGATGGAGCATGCAATGGATCTGGGCATCGCCGGTAAATGGGCGCTGGTCTGCGGGGCCAGCAAGGGACTGGGGCGCGGCTGCGCCGAGGCCCTGGTGCGCGAGGGCGTGAACCTCGTGGTCAACGCCCGCAATGCCGATGAACTGCAGCGTACAGCTGCACATTTGATAGCTGAAGGCGCATCTGTGGCGGGCGTCAGAGGCCAAAACTCCTCGAAACCGCAAGTGCTGGCCGTGGCCGCCGACATCACCACGCCCGAGGGCCGGGCGGCCGCGTTCGGCGTGGCGGGCGGGCCTGGCAGGGGCTTCGACATCGTCGTGACCAACGCGGGCGGCCCGCCGCCCGGCGACTTCCGCGGCTGGGACCGCGAGGCCTGGATCAGCGCCGTGGACGCCAACATGCTGACCCCCATCGAGCTCATCCGCGCCACGGTGGACGGCATGGCAGGGCGCGGCTTCGGGCGCATCGTCAACATCACCTCCAGCGCGGTGAAGGCGCCCATCGACATCCTGGGCCTGTCCAACGGCGCGCGCAGCGGCCTGACGGGCTTCGTGGCGGCTGCCGGGCAAGTTCGACACCGACCGGCTGGCCGGCACCATCAGCGCCGCTGCAGCCAAGGCCGGCAAGAACGTGGACGATGTGCGGCGCGCCCAGCAGGCGCAGATTCCGGCCGGGCGCTACGGCACGCCGCAGGAGTTCGGCGCCATCTGCGCCTTCCTGTGCAGCGTGCATGCGGGCTACATCACGGGGCAGAACATACTGGCCGACGGCGGCGCCTATCCAGGCACCTTCTGATGGCCAGGCTGGGGCCGTTGCTGGGCGCCGCGTTGCTGAGCGCCGCCATGCAGGCGCCGGCCGCAGAGCCTGCGCCGCAGGCCGGGGCCGCGCTGCGGCTGCGCGTGGTCGGCGGCCTGGCCGGCATCACGCAGTACGCGCAGCTGGAGGCACCGTTCTGGACGCGTGACCTGGCGCGCCTGAGCCAGGGGCGCTTCGACGCCGACATCGTTCCCTTCGACCGCGCCGGCGTGCCCGGCATGGAGATGCTGCGCCTGCTGGAGCTGGGCGTGGTGCCCTTCGGCACGGTGTTCATGAGCTCGCTGTCGGACAGGTACCCGCAGTACATGGCCGCGGACCTGCCCGGGCTCAACCCCGACTTCGCGGCGCTGCGCCGCTCGCTGGCCGCCTTCCGCCCCTATCTGGAGCGGGCGCTGCGCGACGAGCATGGCATCGAGCTGCTGGCCGTGTACGTCTATCCGGCGCAGGTGGTGTTCTGCAAGCAGCCGTTCGATGGCCTGGCCGACCTGCGCGGCCGCAGGGTGCGCGTGTCCTCGGCCGCGCAGGGCGACTTCGTCAGCTCCCTGGAGGCGCACCCCCGGCACGTGCCGTTCGCCCGGCTGGCGCAGAGCATGGAGGCGGGGGCGAGCGAATGCGCGATCACGGGCGCCATGCCGGGCAATGCCATGGGGCTGCACATGCACGCCGCGTACCTCTACCCCATGCCCATCAGCTGGGGCATGGCCATCTTCGGCGCCAACGGGGCGGCCTGGAAGGCCCTGCCCGAAGAATTGCGCGCGCTGCTGCGGTCCGAGCTGCCGCGGCTGGAGACCGCCATCTGGCTCAGCGCCGAGCAGGAGACCCTGCAGGGCGTGGACTGCAACGTGGGCAGCCCCCGCTGCACCACCGGGCGGCGCGGCCATATGGCGCTGGTGCCCGTGCGGCCGCAGGACGAGGCGCGCCGCGAGGACATCTTGCGCACCGTGGTGCTGCCGCGCTGGCTGCAGCGCTGCGGCGCCCGCTGCGCCGACCTCTGGAACCGCACCATGGGCCCGGCGCGCGGCCCTGCCGTGCCGGCCAAGCCATGACCGTGGCCCCGCACAGGCGCCTGTACCTGGCGGTCTGGGGGCTGGCCGGCACGCTCGTGCTGGGGCTGGCCGCGGCCGTCGCGGGCCTGCTGTGGCAAGCCCGCGCCGATGGGCTGGCCGCCGCCGAGGCGCGCGTCACCCGCTTTGCCGCCGGCGCCGAGACGGGCATGAACCGCACCCTGCTGTCGCTGGACATGCTGCTGGCCAGCACCGGGGAGCTGCTGCGCGTGGGCGAGCGCTCCAGCCTCGACGTGGACGGCGCCAACGCGCTGCTGCGCGCCATGGTCCGGCAGAACCTGATGCTGCGCCACGTGGCGCTGTTCGATGCGCGGGGGGAGCAGCTGGCCTCCTCGGCGCAGGGGCAGGAGCCGCCGCCGGCCGGGCTGCCGCCGGGGCTGCTGGCCGCCGCCCTGGCCCCGGCCGTGGCCACGCTGACCGTGGGCCAGCCGCAGGCGGCCGCGCCCGGCCCCGGGCAGGTGCTGTACGCGGCGCGGCCGCTGCGCCTGGCGGACGGCACGCCGCTGCTGGCCGTGGCCCAGGTGCCCATGGACGTCCTGGTGTCGGTCCTGCTCCAGGGGGAGGGCGCGGCGCCCGAGGTGGAGGTGACGCTGGAGCGCGCGCAGGGCGAGCTGCTCATGGGCCTGCAGGCCCCCCGGGACGCGCCCGAGCGCCAGGGCCTGGCGGCGCCGCCGCTGCAGGAGATGGGCGCACGGGGCCATCACACCGGGTTCTGGCAGGCGAGCGCGCGCCTGTCCGGCCAGCCGGCGCTGGTGGCCGCGCGGCCGCTGCTGTATCCGGACCTGTGGATCACGGCCAGCTTGCCGCGGTCCATGGCCCTGGCCGCATGGAGGCAGGAGGCGGCCGCCGTGGGCGGGGGCGCGCTGCTGTTCGGGGCCTGCCTGGTGGCGGCCGGGATCCTGGCCACCGTGTACCTGCGGCGCATGCATCGCGCGCGCCAGAGCGTGGCCGGCGCCAAGGCCACGCTGGACCAGGCGGTGGGGGCCATGGTCAGCGGCTTCATGCTGCTCGATCCCGCGCGCCGCATCGTGCAATGGAACCGGCCCTTCGAGGAGATGTTCCCCTGGCTCGCGGGCACGGTTGCCGTGGGCCTGCCCTACCGCCGGGTGCTGGAGACCACGGTGCACTACCACCTGCCCGGCGCCAGCGCGCAGGACAAGCGCGCCTGGGTGGAGCGGCGCCTGCAGCAGCAGCGCGACCCCAAGGGCACGCACGAGCAGTGCCTGCCCAATGGGCACTTCATCCAGATCACCGAGCGGGCCACGCCCGAGGGCGGGCTGGTGATCCTGTTCCACGACGTGACCGACCTGCGCCTGGCCGCCGCCGAGATCGAGCAGCTGGCGTTCTATGACCAGCTGACCGGCCTGTCCAACCGCCGCCTGCTGCTCGACCGGCTGGGCCAGGCCTGCGCGGCCGCGCAGCGCGCGGGGGAGCGGGGGGCGGTGCTGTTCATCGACCTGGATTACTTCAAGACCCTGAACGACACCCTGGGCCATGAAATGGGCGACCAGCTGCTGCAGCAGGTCGCCAGGCGCCTGCAGGGATGCGTGCGCGCCGGCGACACGGTGGCCCGGCTGGGAGGAGACGAGTTCGTGGTCCTGCTGGCGGGCCTGCCCGCGGACGCCGCCGAGGCGGCGATGCTGGCGCGCGGCGTGGCCGACAAGATCGTGCATCTGCTGGGCCAGCCCTACCAGATCGCCGGCCAGACCTACCACGGCAGCTTCAGCGTGGGCGCGACGCTGTTCGGCGAGCTGCCGCAGGCCGCGGGCGAGGTGCTCAAGCAGGCCGACATCGCCATGTACCAGGCCAAGGCGCAGCGCGGCAGCACGCTGCGCTTCTTCGAGCCGGGCATGCAGGCCGCGATCAGCGAGCGCGCGCAGCTCGAAGCCGACCTGCAGCAGGCCATCGGCGCCGGGCAGTTCCTGCTGCACCTGCAGCCGCAGTACGACGGCGCCGGCGCCATGGTCGGGGCCGAATCGCTATTGCGCTGGCAGCACCCGGTGCACGGCCTGGTGCCGCCCGCGCGCTTCATCGCCGTGGCCGAGGACAGCGAGCTCATCGTGCCCATAGGCCGCTGGGTGCTGCGCAGCGCCTGCGAGCTGCTCGCGCGCTGGCGGCATGCGCCGCATCTGCGCGACCTGTCGCTGAGCGTGAATGTGAGCGCGCGCCAGTTCCGCCAGGACGACTTCGCAGAGCTCGTGGTCCGGCTGCTGCAGGACACGGGCGCCCCGGCGCACCGGCTGGAGCTGGAGCTCACCGAGTCGCTGGTGCTGGAGGACGTGGAGGATTCCATCGCCAAGATGCACCGGCTGCGCGTCAAGGGGGTGCGCTTCGCGGTGGACGACTTCGGCACGGGCTATTCGTCGCTGTCCTACCTGACCCGGCTGCCGCTGCACCGCCTGAAGATCGACAAATCCTTCGTGCACCACCTGGGCGAGAGCCACAGCGACGACGTGGTGGTGCAGACCATCCTGGGCATGGCGCGCAACCTGGAGCTGGAGGTGGTGGCCGAGGGCGTGGAGACCGAGGCGCAGCGCGCCTTCCTGGCGCGCCACGGCTGCGACCTGTACCAGGGCTACCTGCTGGCGCGCCCCATGCCGGTCGCGCAGTTGGAGGCGATGCGGCTGCCGCCCGGCTGAACCGGCCTTGGGCAGGCGCGCGCTATGCGCGCCGCGAGGACACCACGATGCCCCCCACGATGAGGACGAAGGCCGCCGCGTGGTAGAGCTGCGGCCGCTCGCCCAGGAAGGCCGCCGACAGCACGGCCGCGAACAGCGGCGTGAGGTTGATGAAGAACCCCCCGATCACCGGTCCCGCGCGCTGCACGCCCGCGCCCCAGAAGCGGTAGGCCAGGACGGCCGGGCCTATGGCGATGAAGGCCAGGCCCGCGGCCAGCGGCCAGCCCCAGTGGGCCTGCGCCTGGCCCAGTGACCACTCCACGCCCGCGAACGCGCCCGACCAGCCCAGGCCGAAGACCATCTGCGCCATCAGGAAGGCCGCCCAGTCCCCGCGCAGGTCCCGGGGCTCGGTGGTGCGCACCAGCAGCCAGCTGTAGAACGCCCAGGAGATGGTCGCCAGCACCATGTACAGGTCGCCCGGCACCAGGCGCAGCGCCAGCAGCTGCTGCCAGCTGCCGCGGCTGAGCACCAGCAGCACGCCCGCCACCGACAGCAGCACGCCCGCGACCTGCCGGCGCGTGGCCGGCACGCCGAAGAACAGCGCACCCACGATGAGCATCCACACCGGCATGCCCGAGCCCACCAGCGTCACGTTCAGGGGCGTCGAGGTCTGCAGCGCCAGGTACTGCAGCGCGTTGTAGCTGCCTATGCCGAAGAGGCCCAGCAACGCGTAGCGGCGCCAGTGCGGCCACAGGGTGCTGCCGGGGCGCAGCACCCGCCATGCCAGCGGCAGCAGCAGCGCGAAGGCCAGCAGCCAGCGGATGAAGTTGAGCGCACTGGGGGAGATCAGCGCATGCAGCGCGCGCCCCACCACGGCATTGCCCGCCCACAGCAGCGGCGCGGCCACGAGCATCGCGACGGTGCCCGGTTGAAGTCGTTGGGTCATAGGGCCTGCGACTGTACGACACCCCGGGTGTCCTGCGCACGGCAGGGGTCGGCAAAACATGGCACGATCACCACACCTTGCTTTTGCTTTCAGGAGACAGCCACCCATGACCCTCGCCGTACAGATCCGCCAGCATGGCGGCCCCGAAGAACTCCAGATCGTCGACGTGCAGGTGGGCGATCCCGGCCCGGGCGAGGTGCGCATACGCCACCACGCCGTGGGCCTGAACTTCATCGACGTGTACCACCGCACGGGCCTGTACCCGCTGAGCATGCCCGCCGGCATCGGCATGGAGGCCGCCGGCGTCATCGAGGCCGTGGGCGAGGGCGTCACGCACCTGAAGGCGGGCGACCGCGCCGCCTACGCCAGCCAGCCGCCCGGCAGCTATTGCGAGGTGCGCGTGATGCCCGCCAAGTGCGTGTGCAGGCTGCCCGATGCCATCGGCTTCGAGACCGGCGCGGCCATGATGCTCAAGGGCCTGACGGCGCAGTACCTGCTCAAGAAGGCGCGCCCCGTCGAGGGGCTGGAGCCGGGCGACTACGTGCTGTTCCACGCGGCCGCGGGCGGCGTGGGCCTGATCGCCTGCCAGTGGGCGCGTGCGCTGGGCCTGCGGCTCATCGGCACGGCGGGCTCGGACGCCAAGTGCCAGCTGGCGCTGGACAACGGCGCGGCCCACGCCATCAACTACGCAAGGGAAGACTTCGCCGCGCGCGTGAAGGAGATCACCGGGGGCAAGGGCGTGAAGGTGGTCTACGACTCGGTGGGCAAGGACACCTGGGACAAGTCGCTCGACTGCCTGCGCCCCTTCGGTTTGATGGCGAGCTTCGGCAATGCCTCCGGCCCCGTGCCGCCGTTCGCGCCGGGCATGCTGGGGGCCAAGGGCTCGCTCTACGTCACGCGCCAGACGCTGTTCTCGCACATCGCCACGCGCGAGGCCACGCAGGCCATGGCCGACGACCTGTTCGCCGTGGTCGAGAGCGGCCAGGTCAAGATCCACATCGCGCAGCGCTACGCCCTCACCGACGTGCAGCAGGCGCACCGCGACCTGGAGGCGCGCAAGACCACGGGCTCCACCATCCTCACGCTGCCGTGACGGCTGCCACCGCCCCCGCCTGGGTGGCCGCCGCGCGTGCGCGCGCCACCTGCGGCCCGGCGGCGCCGCGCACGCCGCTCCTGCTGGGGGACGAGCGCGTGGGTTCGGTGGATGCAGAGGTTTTTGCCAAAATCGACCTCAAACGCTTGCTGGACGAGCGCTACCAGCTATTGATAGTAGAGCATGAGGGCGCCCCTGCCTGGGCCTTGCCGGCAGGCGAGGACGCCACGGCCGCGCTGAACGCGCTGGCGCGGGCGCTGCGCGCCGCCGGCCGCTGCGGCCCCTGGCGCGACGAGCAGCTGGCCGTCTGCGGCGCGGACGGGCGGCGCCTGGCCACCGTGGAGCGCGGCGCCGTGCGCGTGCTGGGCCTGGCCACGCAGGCCGTGCACCTGGTGGGCTGTACGGCGGACGGTGCCATGTGGGTGCAGCAGCGCGCCTTCGACAAACCCAACAACCCGGGCATGTGGGACACGCTGATGGGCGGGATGGTTTCGGCCGCCGACAGCCTGGCCAGCGCCGTGGAGCGCGAGACCTGGGAGGAGGCCGGCCTGCGCGTGGCCGCGTTGCAGGGCGTGGCGCATGGCGGGCACGTGGAGTTCGCCCAGCCCAGCGACGAGGCCGGCGGCTGCGGCTACATGGTCGAGCGCATCGACTGGTTCCGGGCCCAGGTGCCCGAGGGCATGGCGCCCGTGAACCAGGACGGCGAGGTGGCGCGCTTCGAGCTGCTCCCGCGCGCCGCGCTGCTGGAGCACCTCGCGCGCGGCGCGTTCACGCCCGAGGCGAGCCTGATCCTGGCCGCGGCGCTGGGCTGGTGATGCGCTGGCGCGCGTGCGCCACGTCGCGCACCAGGTCCCACACGCGCTGCGCCAGCGGCGCGAGCGCGCGGTTGCGCCGGTGCACGAGCACGATGTCGCGATCCACGCGCGGCAGCAGCGGCCGTATGGCCAGCTGCGGCAGGCCCTCGGGCGGCAGGGCCAGCATGGGGATGACCGACACGCCCAGGCCCGCGTCGAGCATGCGGAAGATCGTGGTGGCATGGCCCACCTCCTGCGCCACCCGGGCCTGCACGCCCTGAGCGGCCAGCGCGCGGTCGATGAGGCGGCGGCTGCCCGAGGCGTGGTCCAGCAGCACCAGCGGTTCGTCCGCCAGATCGGTCCAGCGTACCTGGCGCCGGCGCGCGAGCCGGTGCGCGGGTGGGCAGGCCAGGCCGAATGGCTCGGTGTAGACGGGCTCGCAGTGCAGCGCCTCGCGGTCGCCGGGATCGATGACCACGCCGAAATCCACCTCGCCCGAGAGCACGCTGGACAGCACGTCGTTCTGCACGCGGTCCAGCAGCATGACCTGCACGCCGGGCAGCTCGCGCTGGCAGCGCGCGATGCAGTCGGGCAGCAGGTTGGCCGACAGCGTGGGGCTGCTGGCCACGCGCACGCGGCCGTGCAGCGCGGTGGACATGCCCTGCACGTCGAGCAGCGTGGCCTCCAGGTCTTCGAGCACGCGCGGCAGCCGCACCGCGAGGCTGCGGCCCGCGTCGGTGAGGTCGACCTCGCGCGTCGTGCGGTTGAGCAGCTGCAGGCCGAGCTGCGCCTCCAGCTCGGTGATGCTGCGGCTCACGGCCGGTTGCGTCAGTCCGACCTGGTCGCCCGTGCGGCTGAAGTTGCGCGTGGCGGCCACCGACAGAAACACCTGGAGCTGGCGCAAGGTCACATTCATGATTCACGATCATAGGTTCATCAGAGAAATTAATTTCTTTTTTGAATGCGCATGCGATCCAATCGGCACCTCGAACCTCCCCCAATCTCCCGCTTCGCACTCGCCATGGCCCGATCCCGCCTGCTCCCCGACAACTTCACCCTGGCGCTGGTCGCCACCGTCGCGCTGGCCAGCGTGTTGCCGGCCTCCGGCGCCGTGGGTGCCTTCTTCGAGAAGGCCACGGTGGCCGTGGTGGCGCTGCTGTTCTTCATGCACGGCGCCAAGCTCTCGCGCGAGGCCGTGCTCGCGGGCCTGGGCCACTGGCGGCTGCACGTGCTCGTGGTGGCCAGCACCTTCGCGCTGTTCCCGCTGCTGGGCTGGGGGCTCAGGCCCGTGCTGCAGCCGCTGGTGACGCCCGAGCTGTACATGGGCGTGCTGTTCCTGTGCGTGCTGCCGGCCACGGTGCAGTCGGCGATCGCCTTCACGGCGGTGGCGCGCGGCAACATGGCGGCGGCCATCTGCAGCGCGTCGGCCTCCACGCTGCTGGGCATCGTGATCACGCCGCTGCTGGTGGGGCTGGTGCTGCCGCACACGGGCACGGCGCAGCAGGACATCCTGGGCAGCATAGGGCGCATCATGCTGCAGCTGCTGCTGCCGTTCGTGGCGGGCCACCTGCTGCGCCCCTGGATCGGCGGCTTCATCGCGCGCCACGCGGCCGCCCTCAAGTTCGTGGACCAGGGCTCGGTGCTGCTGGTGGTCTACACGGCGTTCAGCGCGGCCGTGGTGGCGGGGCTGTGGCGCCAGCTGCCGCTGCCGGCGCTGGCGGGCCTGCTGGTGGTGTGCGCGGTGATCCTGGGGGCGGCGCTCACGGCCACCACCTGGCTGGCGCGGCGCCTGGGCTTTTCCAAGGAGGACGAGATCACCATCGTGTTCTGCGGCTCCAAGAAGAGCCTGGTGAGCGGCGTGCCCATGGCCAAGGTGCTGTTCGCCTCGCAGGCGGCCGGCGCCATCGTGCTGCCGCTGATGGTGTTCCACCAGATGCAGCTCATGGTGTGCGCGGTGCTGGCCCAGCGCTACGCGCGGCGCGGCTGACCGCGGCCTGCGTCACTGCCGCTCGCCCTGCGGCGCGGCGGCGGCCTCGCCCTGCGGCTGCAGGGGGCGGATGGAGGCGTTGGCCTCCAGCACCGGGTAGGCCACGGAGCACAGCAGCGAGTTGATGCGCTTGAGGTCGCTGATGATGTCGATGTGCAGCGAGCTCGTCTCTATGCTCTGGATGGTGTTGTCCGCCAGCCGGTTGAGGTGGGTGGCGGAGTAGGCCAGCTCCAGCTCGCGAAAGCGCGTCTTCTCCTCCAGGAGCTTCTGCGCGTCGCGCGCGTTGCTGGTCAGGAACACGCTCATGGCCAGGCGCAGGTTGGCCACCAGGTGGTCGTGCATCTCGTTGATTTCCTGCAGCCCTGCGTGCGAGAACTTGCGCCCCTTCTTGATCTTCTTGTCCTCCACGTCCTGCAGCACGCGCTCGACCAGGTCGCCGATCTGCTCCATGTTGATGGTGAAGCTGATGATTTCCGTCCAGCGCCGCCCCTCATTCTCGTCGAGCGAGGAGCGCGAGATCTTGGTCATGTAGTACTTGATGGCCGAGTACAGGCTGTCCACCTGGTCGTCCATGGCGCGCAGCTCCGCGGCCAGCCGCTGGTCGTCGGTCTGCCACACGGTCTTCAGGCCATTGAGCATGGTCTCCACCAGGTCGGCCTGGTGCAGCGCCTCGCGCGCGGCGCAGGAGATGGCCAGGGATGGCGTGGCCAGCGCGGAGGGGTCGAGGTGGTGCGGTCGCAGCGGGTTCTTGGCCGGGTCGAGCGGGGGCAGCAGGCGTGTCATCACGTGCGCCACCCATTGCGTGAGGCCGATGAAGCCCACGCTGATGATGATGTTGTACGCCAGGTGGAACAGCACGACGCTGTGCGAGGTGGCGGGCAGGTGGGGCTGCACGAACCGGATCCAGCCGTCGATGAAGGGCGCCATGAGCACCACCCCCATCAGCTTGAACACCATGTTGCCCACCGTGACCTGGCGCACCTCCACCGAGGACTTGGCCATGGTCAGCATGGCGGTCAGGCCGTTGCCCAGGTTGGCGCCCAGCACCATCCCGAGGGCCATGTCCAGGGGCACGACGCTCGTGTCGGCCATGGCGGCGATGAGCAGCACCACGGCCAGGCTGGAGTAGGAAACGATGGCCAGCACCGCGCCGATCAGGATCTCGGCGAACACGTCCGAGCCCATCGACTCCAGCACCACGTGGGTGATGGGGGAGGCCATCATGGGCTCGGTGGCCTGGGTGACGCGTTCGAGCGCCAGCAGCATCAGCCCCAGGCCGATGAGGACCCGGCCCACGCGGCCCGAGGTGGTCTCCTGCCGCGACAGATACAGGACGACGCCGACGAAGATGAACAGCGGCGAGAGCCAGGACAGGTCGGTGGAGAAGAGCACGGCCATGAGCGCGGTGCCGATGTCGGCGCCGCGCATCACGGCCAGCGCGGCCGGCAGGGCGATCAGGCCCTGGCCGACGAACGAGGCGGTCATCAGCGAGGTGGCGGTGCTGGACTGGACCAACGCCGTCACGCCGATGCCCGACAGCGCCGCCGTGAAGCGGTTGCCCATGCTGCGCGCCAGCAGGCTGCGCAGGTTGGCCCCGAACACCCGCAGCACGCCCACCCGCACGAGGTGGGTGCCCCACACGAGCAGGGCAATGGCGGCTAGCAGGTTGAGCAGATGCTTCATGGAGGACGGTGGTGCAGTGCTATCAGTCTATGAGCATGCCATTTTCATGGAAAGGATAGGGGCCTTCGAAGATTCCCGCAGCCGCGAGGTGCGATACCAGCCGCTGCCCGTCCCAGGCATGGACGCGGAAGGCCGGCGGCTCCAGCATCCAGGCCGAGGGCGCGTCGGGCTGCAGGTCCAGCGCCACCTGGTGCCCTGGCGCTGGGCAGGTGGAGGCGATGGTGCCGCCGAAGCGCACGTCGATGGCGCGGTGCAGGTGCCCGCAGATGATGCGTTCCACGTTGGCGTGGCGCGCCACGATGGCCTCGAACTGCGCGGCGCCTTCGAGCAGGCCGATCCTGTCCATGTGGCCGATGAGCGTGCGAAACGGCGGGTGGTGCATGGCGATGACCACGGGCTCGTCCCGGCAGGCGGCGAGCTCGCGCTCCAGCCACGCCAGGCGCCGGACGCACAGCGCGCCGTGGCTCTGGCCGGGCTCCACCGTGTCGAGCGCGATCAGCCGCAGCGGGCCGACGCGCACGCTGTACTGCACGAATTCGCCGCCGCCCTGCAGGTAGGCGTGCTGCGCGAAGCTGCGGCGCAGCTGCGCGCGCTCGTCGTGGTTGCCGGGCAGCAGGTACACGGGCAGATCGCCGAGCGGCGCCAGCAGCCCGGCCAGGTGCGCGTATTCGGCCTCGCGGCCGAAGTCCGACAGATCGCCGGTGATGACGACCGCGTCGGGCTTCTGGCGCAGGGCCAGCACGCTGTCCACCGTGCGCCGCAGGTAGGGCGCGGTGTCGATGCGGCCGTAGGCCAGGCGGCCGGGCTCGCGGATGTGCAGGTCCGTGATCTGGACCAGGAAGGTGTAGGGGATGGAGTTCATGCGCTGGCCTCTGCGGTGCTCATCAGGCGTTGCGGATCGATGCGGATGCCCACCTCGTCGCCGCTGCGGTAGGGCGTGTCGCGCGCCGCGTCGGCCAGCAGCGTGCCGGGCACGCCGGCCGCGCTCAGGCGCAGCTGCACCCGGTCGCCGAGGAAGCTGCGCTGCTCGACCCGCGCCACGCCCCAGCCGTCCTGGCGCGGGCCGATCTGTATGTCTTCCGGGCGCACCAGCAGCGCGCTCTGGTCGAGCGCCGGCGGGCAGGTCAGCGTCGCGCCGCCGATCGTCAGCACGCCGCGCGCGAGCGACTCGGGCGAGCGCTCGATGCGGTTCACCCGGCCGAGGAACTCGGCCACGAAGGGATGGGCGGGCGCGCGGTACAGGTCCTCGCCGCGGCCCACCTGCACGATGCTGCCGGCGCGCATCACGGCCAGGCGGTCGGCGATCGCCATGGCCTCCTGCTGGTCGTGCGTGACGTGGATGGCGGTGATGTGCAGCCGCCGCAGCAGCTCGGCCAGCTCCTCGCGCAGCTGCTCCTTGAGCTTGGCGTCCAGGGCCGCGAGCGGCTCGTCGAGCAGCAGCACGCGCGGGCGCACGGCCACGGCGCGCGCCAGGGCCACGCGCTGGCGCTGGCCGCCCGAGAGCTCGCCGGGGCGCTTGGCTTCGAGGCCGGTGAGGCGCGTGAGCTCGACCAGCTCGCCCACGGCGCGGCGCTCCTCGGCGGCCGATACGCCGCGGATGCGCAGGCCGTAGCCGATGTTGGCGGCCACGCTCATCTGCGGAAACAGCGCGTAGCTCTGGAACACCATGCCCACGCCGCGCTGCTCGACCGGGCGGTGGGTCACGTCCTGCCCGCCGAACAGGATGCGCCCGCCCGGGTCCAGCGTCTCCAGCCCGGCGATCAGGCGCAGCAGCGTGGTCTTGCCGCAGCCCGAGGGCCCCAGCAGCGCGAGCACCTCGCCGGGCTCGACGTGCAGGCTGGTGGGCTGCAGGCCGCGCGTGCCGTCGGCGTAGGTTTTGGAGCAGTGGTCGATCTCGACCGGGATGCGTTCAAGTTCCATAGCGTTTCTGCATGAGCTGGGCCAGGGCCTGCAGGGCCCAGAGCACCGGAAGGATGACGATGAAGAACACCAGCGTGTAGGCCGAGCCGATCTCGATGCGCATGGACGCATAGCTGTCGGCCAGGCCCACGGGCAGGGTGCGGGTGAGCGGGGTGTGCAGCATCCAGGTCAGGTTGAACTCGCCGACCGAGAGCGTGAACACCATCAGGCCGCCCGCCACGATGGCCGGGAACACGGCCGGCACCAGCACGCCGAGGAAGCGCTGGGGAAAGCTCGCGCCCAGCGTGCGCGCGGCCTCTTCCAGCGCGACCAGGTCGTTGCGCTGGAAGGCCGAGGCCACGGTGCGCACCATGAAGGGCAGGGTGAAGACGATGTGGCCCACGAGGATGAAGGCGAAGCTCTGGCGGAAGGCCGCGATCTGGCCGTAGGCCAGGATCAGCGCCAGCGCCGTCGCCAGGCCCGGCACGGCCACGGGCAGGGTCAGCAGCTCCTCGAAGGCGCGCGCCAGGCGCGAGCGGCTGCGCGCCAGCGCGTAGGCGCAGGGCACGCCGATGGCGGCAGTGGCCGCCACGCTGGCCGCGGCAATAGCCAGCGACCAGCCGACGGTGCCGCCGTAGACGTCCCACACCTCCTGCAGCCAGCGCAGCGTGAAGCCGCTCTTGATGCCCACGCTGTAGTTGTTGACCAGCCCGGCCAGCACCGACAGCAGCATGGGCGCGATCATGAACAGGCTGGTGAGCGCGGTGACCGCGAACAGGAACGGCGCGCGGTTGTGCGTTGGTTGTCGCATGCGATGGGGTCCTTTCCCGCGGCTTTCAGCGCATGGCCTGGCTGCTGCCGAACTGGCGCGTCAGGAACAGCGCCAGCCAGGTGGCGAGCCCCAGGGCGATGGACAGCGATGCGGCCAGCGCGAAGTTGGCGTAGTTGGTGAACTCGTTGTAGATGGTGATCGGCACCACCTCGAACTTGCTCGCCAGCGTGAAGGCGGTGCCGAACGCGCCCATCGACGTGGCGAACAGGATGGCGCCGCAGGCCACGGTGGTGGGCGCGAGCTCGGGCAGCCACACGTCGCGCACGATGCGCAGGCGCGAGGCGCCCAGCGAGCGCGCCGCCTCCTCGAGCTGCAGGTCCATGGCCTCGGCCGCGGCCGCATAGGTGGCGATGGCGCGCGGCAGCGAGAAGTACAGGTAGGCCAGGAACAGGCCCAGCAGCCCGTAGGCGAAGGTGATGCGCTCGCCGAAGAGCTGGCTGGACAGGTCCGCCACCAGCCCCTGGCGCCCGCCCAGCAGGATCACGAAGAAGCCGATGATCACGCCGGGAAACGACAGCGGCAGCGTCAGCAGCGCCAGCAGCATGCGCTTGCCGAAGAAGCTGCGCCGCGCCAGGTAGATGCCCACCGTGGCGCCGATCACGAGGGTGGCCAGCGTCACGGCCACCGACAGCAGCAGCGTGTTGAGCATGCTCTGCATGTAGCGGCCGTCGGTCAGCACCACGAAATAGGTGCCCCAGCCCTTCTCGGCCGGCAGCGCCAGCAGGCGCAGCACCGGCAGCAGCCAGAAGGCCAGGAAGAACGCGCCCGCCGGAGCCGCGCAGCCGGCGAGCAGCAGGCGCTGGCGCGGGCTCAACGCACTTCCTTCAGGTAGCGGTCGGAGAAGTCGCGCTGCGCGGCGGCCATGCCGGCATAGTCCACGGTCTTGGCGCGGGCGTATTCAGCGGCCGGCAGGAACTGGGCCTGTACCTCCTTGGGCATGGCGCTGGCGCGCACCGGGCGCAGATAGGCCTTGGCCCAGATGGCCTGGCCCTCGTCGGAGAGCACGAAGTCCAGCACCTTCCTGGCCTCGGCCGGGTGGGGCGCCTTGTTCACCAGGCTCATCACGTAGGGCACGACCACCGTGCCTTCGGCGGGAATGACGAACTGCACGTTGGCGCGGTCCTTGTACTTGGCGCGGTAGGCGTTGAAGTCGTAGTCCAGCAGGATGGCGATCTCGCCCGACAGCACGCGCGCATACGAGGTCTGCTTGGGCACGATGGGCTCGTTCTTCTGCAGCGCCTTGAAGTAGTCGATGGCCGGCGCGAAGTTCGCGAGCGTGCCGCCGCGCGCCTCGTTCACGGCGACCGCGCCCACGTAGCCGACGAAGGCCGAGGCCGGGTCGAGGTAGCCGATCAGCCCCTTGTAGTCGGGCTTGAGCAGGTCGGCCCACGACTTCGGGACCGGCTTGCCCTTGAGCGCGTCCACGTTGACCATGAAGCCCAGCGTGCCCGAGTGGATGCTGAACCAGTTGCCGGCCGGGTCCTTCATCCCGTCGGGAATGTCCTTCCAGCCCGCGGGCAGGTAGGTCACGTCGGCCACCGGGCTGCCTTTCTCGGCCACCAGCTGCGCCAGCGCCTGGCCCGAGTTCTTGTTGTCGGCCGGCACCGTGATGCCGGTCTTGGCCTTGATGGCGCGCAGCTGCGTGCCCCAGTCCGCCCATTCCGTGGGGCAGTTGTAGCAGATGGCGGTCTGTGCCCAGGCGCCGGTGGCTGCCAGGCCGGCGGCTGCCAGCACGCCGATGCGGGCGAAGCGTTGCAGGGTCGAGGTCATGGGGTTTCTCCTTGGGTTGGACAGAGGGCGGATGGAATTTCAGGCCGCGGGGCCCGCGGCGGCGCCGCAGGACTCGCCGCCGCAGAAGCGGTAGGGCAGGCACAGGCTGTCGCCGGCGCCGGGCGGGCTGCCGCGGGCGATGGACTGCACGAGCAGCTCCACGCCATGGCGGCCGATGTCGTGGTTGGGCTGGGCGATGGTGCTCAGGGCCGGGGTGAGGTCCTGGCCGATGGCGATGCCGTCGAAGCCCATGACGGCCAGGTCCTGCGGAACGGACAGCCCCGTCAGGCGCGCGGCGCGCATGCTGCGGATGGCCAGCAGGTCGTTGGAGCAGAACAGGGCGGTGGGCCGCGGGGGCGTCTGCAGGTAGCGCGACAGCGCTTCGACGGCGGTGGCGACGAAGGGCACCTCCACCAGGGGGGGCGCCTGCAGCCCCGCCGCGGCCATGCCGCGCAGGTAGCCGCGGTAGCGCTGCTGCGCCCGGTCGGAGGCCGCCAGCGTGCCGCTGACCATGGCGATGCGCCGGTGGCCCAGCGCCGCCAGCCGCGCCACGGCCTCGGCCGACGCGGCCTCGCCGTCCACCGAGACGCAGGGATGGCCGGGGTGGGCGTTGTACGCCAGCACGTACGGCAGGCCCGCGCCGCGCAGGCGCTCCAGCGCCCGCGAGTCGGACGGGCTGGAGACGACCAGGATCATGCCGTCCACGTTGGCGGCCAGCAGCTGCGCGACGGCCTGCTGCTCCTGCGCTTCCTCGTAGCGCGTCATGACGGGCACGATGGCGTAGCCGCTCGCCGCCGCCGCCTGGGCGATGCCCTGCAGGCACTCGGCAAAGACCGGGTTGAGCAGGGTGGGCAGCACCACGCCCAGCACGCGGCTGCGCTGGGTGCGCAGCGTGCGGGCGCTGGCGTTGGGCTGATAGCCGAGCTCGCGCGCCGCGCGCTCCACCAGGTCGCGCGTGGCGGGCGCCACCTTGTCGGGAAAGTTGAACGCCCGGGACACGGTCGCGGCCGAGACGCCGGCGCGCGTGGCGACGTTGTGGATGTTCAGGGGTTCCTTGGGCATTGGCGCGGTGATGAAATCGATTTCATTGCACCACGCGAGTATGACGCCGCGATGACACGCGGCCCGACCGGGTTAACCCTGGGGATTGGAGGTCAGCGCTCGCGCCGCACGCGCAGCAGCTCGTCGAGGATCAGGCAGGCCGCGCCCACGGTGATCGCCGCGTCGGCGACGTTGAAGGCCGGGAAGTGCCAGCCGCGCAGGTGGAAATCCAGGAAGTCCACCACGTAGCCGTGCTGCAGGCGGTCCACCACGTTGCCGATGGCGCCGCCCAGGATGCTCGACAGCGCGAAGCAGAACAGCCTTTGCCCCGGGTGGGCGCGCAGCTGCCACAGGATGAACGCGGCCGTCGCCACGGCGATGCCGGTGAACAGCCAGCGCTGCCAGCCGCCCGCGTCGGCCAGGAAGGAGAAGGCCGCCCCGGTGTTGTGCGCGCGCACGATGTTGAAGAAGCTGGTCACGTAGGTCGCGTCGCCCAGGCGGTAGTAGCCCAGGATCAGCGTCTTGGTGAACTGGTCGGCGATGACGAGCAGCGCCGCCCAGGCCAGCCAGGGCCACAGGCTGGCGCGGCCGTTGCCGTTGCCGCGCGCCATCAGGCGTGCGCCCGGGGTTCGCCCGCGCCGTAGAGGTTGCTCGTGCAGCGGCCGCACAGCGTGGGGTGCTCGGCGTCCGCGCCCACGTCCGCGCGGTAGTGCCAGCAGCGTTCGCATTTCTCGTCGGAACTGGCCGTAACGCTTATCTGGAGCGCGCTACCAGCTACCAATGTGATAGTGGAGACGATGAACACGAACTTCAGGTCGTCGCCCAGGCTGGCCAGCAGTTCATGGTCCTCGGGCGCGGCGGCGAGCGTGACGGCGGCCTGCAGCGACGAGCCCACGGTGCCGGCGGCGCGCACGTTCTCGATCTCCTTGTTCACCGCGTCGCGGATCTGGCGCAGGCGCTCCCACTTGGCCAGCAGGGCCTCGTCGGCGGCAGGGATGGTCTGGTAGGTCTCCAGGTAGATGGACTCGGACTGGCCGAAGATCTTCCAGGCTTCCTCGGCCGTAAAGGACAGGAAGGGCGCCATCCAGCGCAGCATGGCGTGCGTGATCTGGTAGAGCGCCGTCTGCGCGCTGCGCCGCGCCGGGCTCTTGGCCGCCGTGGTGTAGAGGCGGTCCTTGAGCACGTCGAGGTAGAAGCCCCCCAGGTCTTCCGAGCAGTACAGCTGCAGCCTGGCGACCACGGGGTGGAATTCGTAGACCTTGTAGTGCGCCAGGATGTCCTGCTGCAGCTCGGCCGCGCGCGTGAGGGCGTAGCGGTCGATCTCCAGCATCTCATCGAACGGCACGGCGTCCGTGGCCGGGTCGAAGTCGCTCACGTTGGCCAGCAGGAAGCGCAGCGTGTTGCGGATGCGGCGGTAGGCGTCCACCACGCGCGCGAGGATCTTGTCGTCGATCGCCAGGTCGCCCGAATAGTCGGTGGCCGCGCACCACAGGCGGATGATCTCGGCGCCCAGCTTGCCGCTGACCTGCTGCGGCGAGACGGTGTTGCCCAGCGACTTGCTCATCTTCTTGCCCTGGCCGTCCACGGTGAAGCCGTGCGTGAGCAGCCCGCGGTAGGGCGCGCGGCCGAAGATGGCGCTGGCCAGCAGCAGCGAGCTGTGGAACCAGCCGCGGTGCTGGTCGTGGCCCTCCAGGTACAGGTCGGCCTCGGGGCCCTCGTCGTGGTGCATGCCGGCGTGCGTGCCGCGCATCACGTGCCAGAAGGTGGAGCCGGAGTCGAACCACACTTCGAGGATGTCGGTGCTCTTGGTGTAGTGCTTCGCGTCCTCCGCGCCCAGGATCTCCTCGGCCGTCACGCGGCTCCAGGCCTCGATGCCGCCCTTTTCGACGATCTCGGCCGCCTGGTCGATGATCTCCATGGTGCGCGGATGCAGCTCGCCCGAATCCTGGTGCAGGAAGAACGGGATGGGCACGCCCCAGCTGCGCTGGCGCGAGATGCACCAGTCGGGCCGCCCGGCGATCATGTCGCGCAGGCGGGCCTTGCCGTTCTCGGGGTAGAAGCGCGTGTGCTCGATGGCCTCCAGCGCGATCTGGCGCAGGGTCTTCGCGGGCTTCTGGGCCGGATCGGTGAACACGCCCTCGCCCTCGTCCATGCGCACGAACCACTGCGCGGCGGCACGGTAGATCACGGGCGACTTGTGGCGCCAGCAATGCGGGTAGCTGTGCGTGATGCCGGACGTGCCCATGAGGCGCCCGGCCACCTTGAGCGCGTCGATGATCACGGGCACGGCCTTCCAGATGGGCTGGCCGCCGAACAGCGGGAAGTCCTGCGCGTACTGGCCGTTGCCCTGCACGGGGTTGAGGATGTCCTCGTACTTGAGTCCGTTGGCCACGCAGGACTGGAAGTCGTCCACGCCATAGGCGGGCGAGCTGTGCACGATGCCCGTGCCGTCCTCGGCGGTGGCGTAGTCGGCCAGGTAGACGGGCGAGAGGCGGTCGTAGCCCTTGTCCACGTGCGCCAGCGGGTGCTTGAACGGCATATGGTCGAGCTTCTCGCCCTTGGCGGTGGCGATGACCTGGCCCGTGATGCCCCAGCGCTCCAGGCATTTGTCCACCAGCGCGCTGGCCACGATGACCAGGCCGCGCTCGGTGTCCACCAGGCTGTATTCCAGCTCGGGGTTGACGTTGAGCGCCTGGTTGGCGGGGATGGTCCAGGCCGTGGTGGTCCAGATGACGGCGAACGCGGGCTTGGGCAGCGCCTGCAGGCCGAAGGCGGCGGCGAGCTTCTCGGGATCGGCGGCCGGGAACATCACGTCCAGCGTCTGGCTCTGCTTGTCCTGGTACTCGATCTCGAACTCGGCCAGCGACGAGCCGCAGTCGAAGCACCAGTACACGGGCTTGAGGCCGCGGTACACGAAGCCGCGCTCCATCACCTTCTTGAGGGCGCGCAGCTCGCCGGCCTCGCTGGCGTAGTTCATGGTCTTGTAGGGGTTGTCCCACTCGCCGAGCACGCCCAGGCGCTTGAAGTCCGCCATCTGCTGCGCGATCTGCTCGGTGGCGAAGGCGCGGCCGCGCGCCTGCATCTCGTCGCGCGGCAGGTTGCGCCCGTGCAGCTTCTCGATGGCGTTCTCGATCGGCAGGCCGTGGCAGTCCCAGCCCGGGGTGTAGAGCGCGTCGAAGCCTTCGAGCTGGCGCGCCTTGACGATCATGTCCTTGAGGATCTTGTTCACCGCGTGGCCGATGTGGATCTGGCCGTTGGCGTACGGCGGGCCGTCGTGCAGGATGAACTTCGGCGCGCCGCGCCGCGCGTCGCGCAGCTTCTTGTACGTGCCTTGCTCGTCCCATTCCTTGGCCCAGAGCGGCTCGCGCTTGGGCAGGTCGCCGCGCATGGGAAACGGCGTGTCGGGCATGTTCAGCGTGGCGCGGTAGGCGCTTGCCGGGGCGTTCTTGGGTGCGGATTCGGACATGGGGGAAACCTTCAGGTCAGGGGCATTCCAGGCGCGCTGCCTGGAAGGGGAGCAAAGCGCAACGGCGGGACAGGGGCGAAGGCGGCCCCGTCAAATTCGGTCGCGGGTGGTCTGGCGACGGGTCTCGGCGTGCTGCGTGGATGCGAAGTACGCGCGGGCATCCTCGCAGTCCTTGGCGATGCCGGCCGTGAGGGCGGCGAGGCTGTCGTACTTCAGCTCGTCGTGCAGTTTGTGCAGGAGTTCCACGCGGATGATTTTACCGTAGGCCCCCTCGGCGCCCAGGTGGGCTGGCCAATCCAGGCAGTGCGTCTCCAGCAGCACGCGCCCGCCGTTGGCGTCGCTCGGGTCCAGCGAGGGGCGCACGCCCAGGTTGGCCACGCCGGGCAGGGGCTGGTCGTGCAGGCCGTGCACCAGCACGGCGAAGATGCCGCTGGCGGCCGGCTTCCAGTGCGCGAAGCGCAGGTTGAGCGTGCGAAAGCCGTCCTGGTGCGCGCCGCTGGCCGCCGAGCGGCCGAGCTGGCGCCCGAGCTTGCGGCCGTGCACCACGTGGCCGGAGATGGCGTAGGGCCGCCCCAGCAGGCGCGCGGCCTCCTGCATGTCGCCGGCGCCCAGGGCCTCGCGCACGGCGGTGCTGGACACGCGCAGGCCGTGCACCTCGTAGCTGTTCATGCGCGCGACCTCGAAGCCGTGCGCGGGGCCGGCGGCGTCCAGCATGGCGTAGTCGCCCGCGCGCTGGCTGCCGAAGCGGAAGTCGTCCCCCACCAGCAGGTAGCGCGCGCCCAGGCCCCGCACCACCACGTCCTCGATGAAGGCCTGGGGCGACTGGCGCGCCAGCCGCTCGTTGAACGGCAGCACGACGGTCTGCTGCACGCCGCAGCGCGCGAGCTCGGAGAGCTTGTCGCGCAGCGTGCCTATGCGCGCGGGGGCGAGCTCGGGGCGCCTGTGCAGGCCCGCGAAGTAGTCGCGCGGATGCGGCTC
>Ga0209922_101012_pt1 | contig 29188 bp, 32 predicted proteins | sample ThiBiot_500_biof_FD_183946 | JGI IMG/M metagenome (GOLD analysis project Ga0209922, IMG submission 183946) | Wastewater bioreactor microbial communities from Cape Town, South Africa - Thiocy_expt_500_biof (SPAdes) | ecosystem: Engineered > Bioreactor > Thiocyanate-remediating > Anaerobic-Aerobic ... | reverse complement strand
GCGATCGTCGTCTCGGGCCAGAGCGTGTTCGCCGCGATGCCGTCGGCCGCGAACTCGGCGGCCAGGCCGAGAGTCGCCATCGTCATGCCGTACTTCGCCATCGTGTAGCCCGTGTGCGCACCGAGCCAGCGCGGGCTGAGGTTGAGCGGCGGCGACAGCGACAGGATGTGCGGGTTCGGGGCATCCTTCAGGATCGGAACCGCCGCACGCGACAGCATGAACGTGCCGCGGACGTTGACGCCCTGCATGAGGTCGTACTTCTTCGCGGCGAGATCGAGCGAGCCGGACAGGTCGATGACCGACGCGTTGTTCACGACGATGTCGATGCCACCGAACTCGCCCTGGGTCTTCAGCACGGCCTCGGTGATGTCGTCGTCGTTGCGCACGTCGCCGACGATCGGGAGTGCGTGGCCGCCCGCGGCCTCGATCTGCTCGGCGGCCGAATGGACCGTGCCCTCGAGCTTCGGGTGCGGGGTGTCGGTCTTGGCCATGAGGGCGATGTTCGCGCCGTCGCGCGCGGCGCGCAGGGCGATGGCGAGGCCGATGCCGCGGCTGCCGCCCGACATCAGGATGGTCTTTCCGGCGAGGCTCATGCGTTCTCCTTGCGGGCGCTCTTGGTGGATGCCGCGGCGAACGCGGCGACGCGCACGGCGGATTCGGGGGTGTCGAAGCGTGCTCCGATCGAGGCTGCTTCGTCGTCGAGGTTCTCGGCGAAGGGTCGGTCGGCACCGCTGCGGATGAGCCGCTTCGCCGTGCCGAAGGCGGCCGTCGCGTTCTGCAGCCAGAAGGCGGCGACCTCGTTCGCGCGGGCGCCCGGGTCGTCGGCGACCTCGGTGACGAGCCCCCAGTCGAGCGCCGTCGCGGCGTCGATCGTCTCGTCCTGCAGGAGCAGTCGGAGGGCGCGCGTCTGACCGATCGCCGCAGGGAGGAGGGTCGAGACGCCGAGGTCGGGGCTCAGTCCGATGTTGGCGTATCGGCTGACGAACTTCGCCCTGGGGCTCGCGACGATGTAGTCGGCGGTGAGCATCAGGCCGAGCCCGCCGCCGGCGACGGCGCCCTGCACGGCGGCGACGATCGGCTTGTCGGACGACACGAACGTGCGGATGCCGTCGTGGATCACGCGCGCCATCGCCGTCACCTCGGAGCCTGCCGCGCCCGACGTCGACATCTCCACGACATCGCCTCCCGCGCAGAACGCCGGGCCGACGGCGTTGATGAGGATCGCCCCGATACTGTCGTCGCCCGTGATCTCGTGGGCGAGATCACGCCAGCGCTGGCCCATCTCGAAGCCCATCGCGTTGAGCGAGGCGGGCCGGTTGAAGGTGAGGCGCGCGAGCGCGCCGTCCCTCGCGTACAGGATCGAGTCGGTCATCCGGTCTCCTTCACTGTGGTTCCCGAACTCCTCCAGTTCGTGGATGATGTCGCCGTGGACGAGCCGAACTGGCGACCCCAGGCCCGAACTGGAGGAGTTCGGACGGAGGCTTCCCGCTCTGTGGGCGCGCTCACTTCGGGGCCATGCGGATCGCGCCGTCGAGGCGGATGGTCTCGCCGTTGAGGTATCCGTTCCGGACGATCTCGAGCACGAGGCTCGCGTACTCGTCGGGCCGGCCGAGGCGGGACGGGTAGGGCACCTGCTGGCCGAGACTCGCCTGCGCCGCCTCCGGCAGGCCCGCGAGCATCGGGGTCTCCATGATCCCGGGCGCGATCGTGCACACGCGGATGCCGTAGCGGGCGAGTTCGCGCGCGACCGGCAGGGTCATCGCGTGGACGCCGCCCTTCGATGCGGAGTAGGCGGGCTGCCCGATCTGGCCGTCGAACGCGGCGACGGATGCCGTGTTGACGATGACCCCCCGGTCCCCGCCGGCCGTGGCGTCCGTCTTCGCGATCGCGGCGGATGCCTGTGCGATGACGTTGTACGTCCCGATGAGGTTGACCCGGATGATCCGCTCGAAGTGACCGAGATCGGTCGGCGCCCCTTCGCGGTCGAGCACCTTCGCGGGCGGCGCGATGCCGGCGCAGTTGACGACGACGCGCAGCGGCCCGTGCTCCCCCGCCGCCGCGACGGCGGCCGCGACCTGCGCGGGGTCGGTGACGTCGGCGGGCGCGAACGTGCCCCCGATCTCCGCGGCGCGCTCGGCCCCGGGCGAGGACGGCAGGTCGACGATGACGACGTGGGCGCCGGCTTCTGCGAGGCGGGTGGCGGTGGCGAGTCCGAGCCCGCTGGCGCCGCCGGTGACGAGGGCGGATGCTCCGACGATCTCCATGGATTCTCCTTCGAATCTTCTGCGGCCGACGCCGCTGCGGCCGTGCCGGTCGGGATTGAATGCCAGTGTACGCGGGACTCAGTGTCAGGTCACGCCCGGTGGCCTCCGCCTACCCTGAGACCCCCGGAGCCCCCGCCCGGGCGTCGAGCTCGCGGACGAGACTGCGCGGCGCGGTCGCACGGTACGAGGCATCCACGAGCTCGGCGATCTCGCCCCAGTCGACGGCGCCATCGAGGTCGATCGCGAGCCAGCCGTGCGGCCACAGATACGCGGGCTCCCAGAAGCGCGCGTCCTGGCGCAGCGCCACGTCGTCGTCGGGATCGGGGCGGAACAGCAGCGCCGCGTCGTGGCGCTCGAGAGTGCGCCCGCGCGGCGACCCGCCGAAGTACGCGAACACCTTGGTGGTGTGGAACGTCGGGCGCCCGTGCGTGATCTTCTCCCGCGCCTCGGGGAGGGCGAGCGCGACCGCGCGCACCCGCCGCAGCAGCGGGTCGGCGTCGTCGAACATCAGCGGATGCGCCATCCCGCCATCCTGCCGCGCCACGCCGCCGGCTTCCAGACGCCCGCACCCGCATCCGCTCCCGCGAGCCCGCCCCTCGCCCCCCGCACCGCTGGCGCACGCGCCGGAGGCGGAGTTGACTGGATGCCATGGACCTGAGAACCAAGCGCGTGTACGACCCGGCCGATCCGAGCGACGGATTCCGCGTGCTCGTGGACCGCCTGTGGCCGCGGGGCCTGTCGAAGGAGCGTGCCGCCGTGGACCTGTGGGACAAGCAGGTCGCTCCGTCCGACGACCTGCGTCGCGCGTTCCATCACGACGGTCTCCCGTGGCCGGAGTTCGAAGACCGCTACCGCGCGGAGCTCGCCGCGAACCCGGCGGTCGACGACCTCCGCCACACCCTCGACGCGCACCCCGTCGTGACGCTCCTGTTCGGCGCGCACGACCCCGAGCACAACCAGGCGGTCGTCCTCGCCGACCTGCTGGCGCCCCGCGCGGCGTGACGATCCCCGCCCCGGGCTCCCCCGCGCCCGCGCCCGTCGACGCGCTCGCGGGAAGTGCCTCCCTCACCGCCGTGTGGCGCAATGGCGTGGGTGGTATGACGTTCCGGACGGACGACGACCGATACATCAAGTACGGCCCGCGGAACGCGGAGTCGTCGATGGTCGACGAGGCCGAACGCCTCCGCTGGGCCGCCCCGCACACGCTCGTACCGGAGGTACTGGAGGTCGGCGGAGGCGACACCGACGAGTGGCTCGTGACACGCGCGCTGCCAGGTACCTCGGCCGTCGACCCGCGCTGGCTCGCCGACCCGGCGACCGCCGTCCGCGCCGTCGGCGAGGGCCTTCGCGCCCTGCACGACGCGCTGCCGGTGGCCGGATGCCCGTTCGACTGGTCCGTCCCGACGCGGTTCGCGAACGCCGCGCGTCGTGGCATCCGCATCACGACCGCGCAGCACACCCCGCCGCCGGACGATCTTCTCGTCGTGTGCCACGGGGATGCCTGCTGCCCGAACACCCTCCTCGACGAGGGTGGCCGGTTCCTCGCGCACGTCGACCTGGGGGCGCTCGGTGTCGCGGATCGGTGGGCGGACATCGCCGTGGCATCCCTGAGCACGGAGTGGAACTACGGGCCCGGGTGGGAGGACGCCCTCATCGAGGCGTACGGCCTCGCGCCCGACCGGGAGCGCGTCGCCTATTACCGGGCGCTGTGGAACGCGACCTGACCGGATGCGCAGGGCGCGTCAGCGCACGTCGTCGTCGACCCAGCCCGTGGACTTGCCGACGGCCTTCTTCCAGAGCCGCAACTGTCGGTCGCGTTCGGCCGGATCGAGCTGCGGCTCCCAGCGCTTGCCCTCCTGCCAGTTGGCGCGGAGGTCGTCGAGCCCGGCCCAGAACCCGACCGCGAGACCCGCGGCGTAGGCCGCACCGAGCGCCGTCGTCTCGGCGACGACGGGGCGGACGACCGGCACGCCGAGGATGTCGGCCTGGAACTGCATGAGGGTGTCGTTCGCGGTCATGCCGCCGTCGACCTTCAGCTCCGTGAGGCTGACGCCGGAGTCGGCGTTGACGGCGTCGAGCACCTCCCGCGTCTGGTAGGCCGTGGCCTCGAGCGACGCGCGTGCGATGTGGCTGCGGTTCGAGTAGCGTGTGAGCCCGAGGATCGCGCCACGGGCATCCGGTCGCCAGTGCGGCGCGAAGAGTCCCGAAAACGCGGGCACGAAATACACCCCGCCGTTGTCCTCGACCTGGGCGGCGAGCTCCTCGACCTCGGCGGCGGAGGAGATGATGCCGAGCTGGTCGCGCAGCCACTGGATGAGCGATCCCGTGACCGCGATCGACCCTTCGAGGGCGTAGTGGGCCGGTTCGTCACCGAGTTTGTAGCCGACGGTCGTGAGCAGGCCGTTCTCGCTCCTGACGATCTCGGTCCCGGTCTGGAAGATCAGGAAGTTGCCGGTGCCGTAGGTGTTCTTGCTCTCGCCCGCATCGAACGCGGCCTGGCCGAACGTCGCGGCCTGCTGATCGCCGAGGATGCCTGCGACCGGAGTCTCGCGCAGCAGCGACGTCGGCCGGGCGTGGCCGTACACCTCGCTGGAGGAGCGGATCTCGGGCATCATGGCGCGCGGGATGCCGAACTCCGCGAGGAGGTCGTCCCGCCATTCGAGGGTCTTCAGGTCCATGAGGAGGGTCCGCGAGGCGTTCGTGACGTCGGTCGCGTGCACCCCACCCTCGGGTCCGCCCGTGAGGTTCCAGAGCGCCCACGTGTCGGTCGTGCCGAAGAGGAGGTCTCCCGCTTCGGCCCGCGCACGCACACCTTCGACGTTCTCGAGGATCCAGACGATCTTGGTGCCGGAGAAGTAGGTCGCGAGCGGCAGGCCGACGATGTCCGTGAAGCGGTCGATGCCGGCATCCCCCGCGAGGCGGTCGACGATCGGCTGCGTGCGGGTGTCCTGCCAGACGATCGCGTTGTACACCGGTTCGCCCGTGCGCTTGTCCCAGACGACGGTGGTCTCGCGTTGGTTCGTGATGCCGATCGCGGCGATGTCGTGCCGCGTGAGGCTCGCCCGCCCGAGCGCGACACCGATGACCTCGCGCAGGTTGTCGCGGATCTCGATCGGATCGTGCTCGACCCACCCGGCGCGCGGCATGATCTGCGCGTGCTCCTTTTGGCCGGTCGCGACGACCGACCCCTCGCGGTCGAAGATGATCGCACGGCTGGAGGTGGTGCCCTGATCGAGGGCGATGACGTAGTCGGCCATGATGACATCCTTGTCTGTCGGTCGGGAGGGTCGAGCCAGGTCGTGTGCGAATCGGGCCGGGCCCGGCATCGGGGCGGGCCCGGTTGAGTCGCGCCGGCGCGCCCCGGGCGATCAGGCCCGCTGCGGGGCGAGCGCCGCGGTGTCGACGTCGATCCGGTGCGCGTCGCGGAGGATGCCCGCCGCGGCGGCGATCTGCTGCTCGACCTCCGCGTCGTCCCAGCCGAGGGCGGGCGCGGCGGCGGCGGCGATCTCGGCGAGCGTCTGCGCGGTCACGCCGCCGACGAAGGCGACCGACGTGCGCCGCAGCAGCAGGTCGACGAGGGTGACGACCTCCTCGCGCTCGGCGAGCAGCGCGATCTCTTCGCGCGAGTACCCCGCCGCGTGGGCGAGCGGCCGCTGTGTCGCAGGGAGCTCTGTCAGCAGTTCGGCGGCGTACGTCCCGTAGCGATCGAGCATCCGGTCGGCGAACTCGATCGAGTGCACGCCGCGGTTCGCCTCGAGCCACGCCGTGCGGTCGTCATCCGTGCGCGGGAACCCGGCGCCGCCGCCGATCGCGAGGTCGGTCGTGGAGACGGTGCGCGTGCGCCCGAGGAGCGTCATGACCTCCGTGGCGAGGTGCTCCGACAGCGCGCGGAACGTCGTCCACTTCCCGCCGACGAGGCTGAGCACCGGAACACCCTCGGCGCCCCCGAGCCTCGCCTGCTCGATGCGGTAGTCGCGCGAGACGAATCCGGGTGCGACGTCGTCGTGGCGGGGCAGCGGACGGATGCCGGAGAACGTGTAGACGATCTGCTCGCGCTCGACCGCGATGTGCGGGAACACCTGCGCGATGAGGTCGAAGAAGTAGCCGATCTCGTCGTCCGTGCACACGGTCGCCGTGCGAGGGTCGGCGTCGACGTCGGTGGTCCCGACCATGACCCGACCCTTCAACGGATAGATGAGCACGATGCGTCCGTCGGATGCCTCGAAGAAGATCTCGTTGCCACGGGTCGCCGCGAGCAGCTCCGGATTGTCGAGCACGATGTGCGAGCCCTTCGTGCCACCCATGAAACGGGTCGGCTGCCCGAGGGCCGCGTTCGTCAGATCGGTCCACGGGCCGCTCGTGTTGACGACGACCTTCGCGTGGAACGGGAACTCCTCGCCCGTGAGTTCGTCGCGGATGAGGGCGGATGCCCCGTCCGCGCCGATGACAGAGGCGTAGTTGGCGGCGCGCGCGGCATCCTCGCGCACGCCGTCACGGAGCACGTCGAGCGCGAGCCGCTCGGGGTCGTGCATCGACGCGTCGTAGTAGGTCGCGGTGTAGCGGAACCGCTCGTCGAGGTCGGGGAACAGCTCACGCGAACGACGTCGACCGCGGAACCGGTGCCGCGGCACCGCGCCGCCGTCGCGCGAGAACGTGTCGTACATGAGGAGCCCCGCCTTGATGAGCAGGGCACCGCGCTCGCGCGGTTTGCCGCGCCCGTGCGTGACAAGCAGCCGGAAGGGCGCCGCGAGGATGCCGGAGAACGTCCGGTGGATCGGGATCGTCGTGGGGAGCGGCTTCACGTAGTGCGGCGCATTGCGCACGAGGCGATTGCGCTCGGTGACCGACTCCTTCACGAGCCGGAACTCGCCGTTCTCGAGGTAGCGGACGCCCCCGTGGACCATGTGGCTCGAGGCGGAGGATGCCCCGCTGACGTAGTCGCCGCGCTCGACGAGGGCGACATCGACGCCCTGCAGGGCGAGGTCGCGGAACGTCGCGATGCCGTTGATGCCGCCGCCGACGATGAGGACGTCGGCCTGCGGGCGGTCCCGCAGCGCCTGCACGGTCGGTCGGCTCGCCTTCGACGACGCATTCATCGCAGATCCCTTTTCCACGGGTGGCCCGGCTCATCGCCGGACGGACAGGTGCGCGCCCCAATGCCGCGTGCCCCGAACTGTACGCCAACGACCTGAACGCGGCGCACAGGGATGGAGCGGACGAACGCGGCCCAACGCCCCGGTCGAGGCACGGCCCCCGCTCAGCGCGGCCCGAGGATGAAGTTCCAGGTGCCCGCCCACACGGCCGCGGCGACGGCGACGGCGGAGATCGCGGCGCCCACGCCGACGAGCACCCATTCGCGCCAGCCGAAGCGGGACGCGCGCGCCCACGTGCGGGTCGTCGCGGCGCCGAACCCGCGCGCCTCCATCGCGGTCGCGAGCTTCGAGCCGCGGCGGATGGAGAGGACGAGCAGTGCGAACGCCATGCCGACGAACCGGCGCACACGGCCGCGATCGGCGACGCCGCGGGCGCGCCGGGCGAGCTCGAGCGCCCGCCAGTCGTCGAGGAAGAGCCCCACCATCCGCAACCCCGCGAGCGCGCCGAGCACGAACCGCGCCGGCAGGTGCAGCACCTGTGCGAGCCCGTCGGCGAGATCGGTCGGGTCGACGGTGACGAACAGCACGACCGACGGGAGCGCGACCGCGAGGACCCGCAGGAACGTCGCAGCCGCGAGGGCGATCGAGCCGTCGCTGACGCGCACGACGAACCAATCCAGGTAGATCTCGCCGGACACCTCTCCGTAGAGCAGGATCGTCAGCGCCGTGAGCGGCGCGGCGATCCAGACCGGCCACGTGCGCAGCCAGAACTCCCGCCACGTGAGCCCCGCGAACAGGAACAGGACGCATTCGAGCGCGAGGGCGACCGCCGCCGACACGGTGTCGAGCGTCAGGATCAGAGGCAGCGCGATGAGCGCGGATGCCAGGAGCTTCGCGACCGGGTTGATGCGGGCCACGACGCCCGTGCGGGCGCGACTGTCGAGAAGGGTCACGACCGCGCTCCGGTCAACGCGAAGGTGCGGGCGTGGAGCGCCGAGACGACGCGCGCGTCGTGCGTGATGACGACAAGCGCGTTCCCGTCGTCGCGCAGGCGGGCGAGCAGCGCGACGAGCTCCGCCCACGTACGGGCGTCCTGCCCGAAGGTCGGTTCGTCGAGGACGAGCACGCGCGGTGCGGTCGCGAGGGCCGCCGCGACCGTCAGCCGGCGCTTCTCGCCTCCCGAGAGCGTGTACGGATTGGCGCGCGCGAGCGCGGACAGCCGCAGCCGCTCGAGGAGTTCGTCGACGCGGGCATGCGTCTGCGCCTGCGGCAGCCCGAGCGCGCGCGGGCCGACTTCCAGCTCCTCGCGGACGGATCTCGTCAGCAGCTGGTGCTCGGGCTCCTGGAACACCGTGCCGATGCGGGTCAGCAGCTGCTTCGAGGTCCACGCGATGGGCGCGCTGGCGGCGCCGTCCGCGAGCGCGGCCGATGCCGCCACGGTGCCGCCCGCGGGCCGCAGGAGCCCCGCGAGGGTGAGGCCGAGAGTCGACTTCCCTGCGCCGTTCGGGCCCGTGACCGCGAGCGCCTCCCCCGCGCGGACGTCGAGGGTGAGCCCGGATGCCACGGACTCGCCGCGCACCCGCGACACGGCGAGACCGGCGGCCTCCAGCAGCACCTCGCCGGGCGCGATGCGCGGCGGCCCCGGAACGGCGGGCGCGATGCCCGGCACCCACACGCCCTCGGCGGCGAGCGCGGCCCCGTGCGCACCGAGCACGACGTCGGGCGCACCGTCGGCGACGACCCGTCCCCCGGCGATCACGACGACGCGCGTCACGAGCGGCAGCCACACGTCGACATGGTGCTCCACGACGACGAGGGTCGCGCCGGTGGCATCCAACACCCGCCCGACCGCGTCGCGCACGTCGGCGACCCCGTCCGGATCGAGGTTGGCGGTGGGCTCGTCCAGGAGCAATGCGCCCGGGCGCATCGCGAGCGCGCCGGCGAGCGCGAGGCGCTGCTTCTGCCCGCCGGAGAGCGCCTTCGTCGGGCGGTCGAGCGGCACGTCGAGCCCCACCGCGTCGAGCGCCTCGCCCACCCGCGGCCAGATCTCGTCGCGCGGGACGCCGAGGTTCTCGCAGCCGAACGCGACATCGTCGCCGACGCGGGCGAGGATCACCTGTGAGTCCGGGTCCTGCAGGACGAGGCCGACCCGCCCGCGCGCAGACGTCGGAGGTGCACCCCCGACGAGCAGCGTTCCGGTCGCCTCACCCTCCTCGTCGCCGCCGAGGACGCCGGCGATGCCGTGCAGCAGCGTCGATTTGCCCGACCCGGATGCCCCGAGCAGCAGCACCCGCTCCCCGGGGTCGATCACGAGGTCGACGTCGGCCAGCGCCCATGCCTTGCGTGAGGCGTGACGCCAGCCCCATCCGCGGATCTCGATCCCCGCGGGCGTGCCGGGATGAGATCCGACGGACGGCACGGAGGGTCAGACCCGCTCGACGCGGGCGCGGCCCGACGCGAACCGGTCGAGGGCACCGGTCGCGGCGATGCCGCGCGCGAGGAACCACGAGAGCCCGCCCGCGATCACGGCGCCGGAGATCGTGGCGCTGATGAGGTACACGACCGTGAACGTGGCGTCGGCACCGGCGTACCAGAGGATCAGGTTGTTGATCCCGCCCGCGAGCGCTGCGCCCGCACCGGCGAGGATCGCGACGGGGAGGTTCCACGCGCGGTACACGAAGATGAGGAAGACGATCTCGGCGCCGAGACCCTGGACGAGTCCCGCCTCGATCGTGAGGAAGCCGCCCCACTGATTGCCGACGAGGGCAGAGACGACCGCGGCGAGCGTCTCGGTGTAGATCGCCGCGCCGGGCTTGCGGATGATGAGGGCGCCGAGGACGCCCGCGAACAGCCACGGCCCGTCGAGGAGGCCCTGAAGGCCCGGCAGGAGCGGCTCGAGGATCGACTTCGGCCCGAGGTAGCCGATGTTCCAGAGCAGGAAGATCAGTCCGGATGCCACGCCGACGACGCTCGCGACGACGATGTCCACGACGCGCCAGCGGAGGCGGGCGGCGGTCGAAGTGCGGGGGTCCGGGGCCGCCGAGGAATGGACGGTGGATGGGGACGCGGACGCGTGCATGTGTTCTCCTCCCTGCGCCGGCATGATCCGGATCAGGTTCGACGGTCGAAGCGTGGATCGCTTCCTCTCAGCCCGGCTCACCGGACTCCCGTGGTTGTGGCGTCGAGTATAACGGGAAGCCGGTAGTTTGGGCAGGTGACCATCGAAGACGCGCGCCCGTCCTCGCGGCGCGCGCGTCGCGAGCAGGCGTCCACGGCACAGCAGGGCGAGTCATCCTCGGCGACGTCGCCCGACGCCCTCCCGCACGATGGCGGACCGGATGACACCGGCCCCGTCGATGGGCACGACGGCGCGACCGGTCCGGTCATCGTGCGCAACCGCGCGGGTCGCCGCGCCCTCGCGTGGCTCGACGACGGCGCCGTCCCCGCCCGTCGCGCGCCCGCCGACCTCACCGACTCGACGCACCCGTACGCGGAGGTCTCCGCCGATCTGCTGGCCCGCCGCCCCCGCCGCTCACCGCTGCGCCCGGGCGTCATCCTTCCCGTCCTCAGCGCGCTCTGCGTTGCCGGGATCTACGCGGCGGCGACCCTGTTCTGGCCGCTCTACGCCGTACCGCCCGCCGTCGAGAAGGTGGCCATCGCCGACCTCGCATCGCCCGCCACCGCCCTCGCCTGGCCCGCGACCGGGTCTGCGGCCGTGGGCGTGACGGGCTTCGACGGGGCGCCCGCATCGGCCGCCGACGCGAAGCCCATGGCGAGCATCACGAAGCTCGTCACCGCGCTGATGATCCTCGACCAGATGCCGCTCACGCCCGGCGAGAGCGGCCCGTCGTTCACCTTCACCTCGCGGGACCGCCAGTCGTACTACGACTATCTCGCCAAGGACGAGTCGGCCCTCAACGTGCCGGTCGGTGGCAGCCTCACGCAGTATCAGATGCTCCAGGGCATGCTGATCGGCTCTGCGGGCAACTACACCGACCGCCTCGTGAGCACGATCTGGCCGAACGACCGCGTGTTCGCCGCCGCGGCGAAGACGTGGCTCGCGAAGCACAACCTCGCCGGGATCACGGTCGTCGAACCGACCGGCATCGACCCCGCGAACACCGCCGACCCGGCATCCCTCATCGCCCTCGCGCGCGTGGCGCTCGCCGAGCCCGTGATCGCCGAGATCGTGCGGACGCCGTCGGTGACCCTCCCCGGTGCGGGTGCGGTCGTGAACACGAACGACTTGCTCACGGACCCGGCCGTCATCGGCCTGAAGACCGGGAGCCTGCGCGGCGCGTACAACCTGCTCGCCGCCAAGGACGTCGTCTCGGGCGACACGACGCTGCGCGTGTACGCCGTCGCACTCGGCCAGCCGAGCGACGAGGCGCGTGACACCGAGACGGCGAGGCTGCTGACCGATGTCGCCACCGAGGCCTCCGCACCCACGGTCCTCGCGGCGGGCACCGTCGCCGGCACCGTGACGACGGAATGGGGCTCGACGGCGCAGCTCGTGACGGACGCCGACCTGTCGCTGCTCCTGTGGAACGGCGCCACCGCCCCGGTGGCATCCGACCTCGACCTGGGCGATGCGCGCACGAGCGGATCCGCCGCCGGCAGTCTCAGCACGAAGGGCCCGCTCGGATCGGCGTCGACCGGCGTGCACCTGAACGCCGACCTTCCCGGGCCGGATGCCTGGTGGCGCCTGACGCACCCGCTGCAGCTCTGGGGCCTCGCCCGCTGACGAGGAACGGCTTGACCTCGCGGCGACAGGGATCTATCGTTTTTCGATAGATATCACTCGCTGATCGATAGGTTCACCATGTCGCGCCTCGCCACCGTCATCATCAAGGCACTCACCGTGATCGCGTTCGTCCTCATCCTGCTCGTGCAGGTCTTCCTCATCCCCGAAGCCGCGCAATCGAGCGCCGTGATGTACCCGGTCTTCGCCTACCTGGCGGTGCCGGGCATCATCGGGTGCGTCGCGGTGCTCGCATGCGTGCAGGTCGTGCTCGTGTGCGTGTGGCGCCTCGTCGACCTCGCGTCCGCCGGGCGCATCTTCAACGGCCGAGCGCTCGTCTGGGTCGACGTGATCATCGGCGCGATCTGGGCGGCGGTCGCACTCGTGCTCATCGGCGAGATCAGCCTCGTGATGATCGGCGCGGCGCCGCCGTTCGCGTTCTGGGCGACGGTCATCGCCGTCGTGTTCGGCGCCGGAACGGCTCTGGTCGTGGGGATCCTGCGAGCGCTCCTCCGTCAGGCGACGACGCTGCGCAGCGAACTGGAGGAGGTCGTCTGATGGCGATCCGCATCGACATCGACGTGATGCTCGCCCGACGCCGGATGAGTGTCGGAGACTTCGCCGACGCGATCGGCATCACTCCCGCGAACGTCGCCGTGCTGAAGAACGGCCGCGCCAAGGCGGTGCGCTTCACGACCCTCGACGCGATCTGCCGCGTGCTCGAGTGCCAACCCGGCGACATCCTCGTCTGGGAGGCAGACGACTCGGAGTAGATGCCGCCGGCGACGGCTGATCCCCGCCCTCAGAACGGCCAGACGAGCGGTACGTACAGCACCGCGACCGCGAGGTACACGAGCATGAGCGGGATGCCGAGGCGCCAGTAGTCCCCGAACCGATAGCCGCCGGGCTGCAGGACCATGAGGTTCACCGGGGTCGCCACGGGGGTGAGGAATGCCGCCGCGCCCGCAACGGTGAGCGCCATCATGAACGGCAGGATGCTGAGGTCGAGCGTCCGCGCGATCGCCACCGCGATCGGCGTGACGATGAGAACGGTCGCGACGTTCGAGATGAACTGTCCGAGCAGCATCGTGAGCCCGCACAACACGAGCAGCGCGAGGTGCGGGTCGCCCTCACCGATGAGGGCGAGCACCTGGTCGGCGACCTGGCCCGCCGCTCCGGTCGAGATGAAAGCCGCCGAGAGCGGCACCATGCCGGCGATGAGGATGACGGTCGTCCAGGAGATCGACCGATAGGTCTGCGGCACCGTCAGCACGCGCGTGAGGATGATCGCCCCCGCCGCGAGGAGCCCCGCGACCGCCGGCGGGACGAGCCCCGTGGCGAGCAGGACGACCATCGCGGCGAGGATGACGAGTGCCCGATTCGCTCCCCGCCCCAGGGGCACGGCCCTCTGGAGCGCCTGCGGCGGCGTCAGCGCGATGACATCGGGCGACTGGGCGTACCGGGTGAGCGCCGCCCACGGCCCCTGTACGAGCACGGCATCGCCGGCCTGCAGCACGAGTGCACCGTTGACCCCCGTGCCGCGCGAGGCGTTGGGGCCGTCGTCGTCGCCGCGGCGCACCGCCAGGATGACGAGATCCTCGCCGCGCGTGGTCATGCCGGGAGACACTGTGCGGCCGATGAGGCGCGAACGCGGCGCGACGAGCACTTCGGAGACACCCTCCCGCGCACTGAACAGCACACCGGTGTCGAGGGTCACGTCGTAGCTCGAGCGGAGGGTCTGTGCGTGCTCCCTCGGGTCGGCCGCGTCACCGAAGTGTTCGGGCGTACGGTTCGGGAGGAGCCGCTCGCCGCCGAGCGCGACGACGGCGAGCGTCAGGACGACGAGCGGGAGCCCGACGAGGGCGAACTCGAAGTAGCCGAACTCACGCCCGCCCGCCGCAGCCGCCGCCTCCGAGACGACGATGTTGACCGGAGTTCCGGTGAGGGTGAGGAGCGACCCGGCGCTCGCGGCGAAGGCGAGCGGGATGAGCATCTTCGACGGCACGAGCCGCGCCCGCACGGCGACCACGACGACGACCGGCAGCAGCGCCGCGACCGCGCCGTTGATCGAGATGAACCCGGCGAGCACAGCCGCCATGCCGCCGATCACGACCGTGAGGCGCATGCGCCCGCGGCCCGCGCGCGTGACGACCTGCTGGCCGAGCCAGGCGGTGACGCCCGTGGCATCCAGCGATTCGCTCACGACGAACAGGCTCGCGATGAACAGCACGGTCGGGTCGCCGAAGCCGGACATCGCCTGGGCGAGGGTCAGAACGCCGGTCGCCCACAGGGCGAGCGCGACGCCGACCGATACGACCGCCAGGGGCACGCGCCCGCTCACGAACGCGACGATCGCGAGCCCCAGGATGAGGAACGTCCACCCGGCGGGATCCATGCGTCGAGCCTAGCCGCGGGCGCGGCTCGCGCTACGGCCGGATGCCGACGAGCACGCTCACCGTGATCCCCGTCACCCCGACGAGCGACACGATGACGGCGAGGGCGAACAGCAGCGCCGCGCCCGGCATCGACTGCCGCGTTCCGGCGCCCGGCGCTCCGGTGTGCAGCGCGAGGCCGCGAGCCGGTAGCGGCGACGGGCGGCGAGGGCGATGATGCCCGCAGCGACCAGGCCGGCGATGCCCGGCACCGCCCACCGCACATCGCCGAACAGCTCGGGAAAGAACCGCATCGACACGAGCGATCCCACGGCGAGCGACAGGACGGTGCGCCGCCAGGCGAGCTCCGTGCGCTCGGGCTGCGCACCCGGGTCGGCGGGGGCGCTCATCGCAGTAGGACGGACAGCAGGACGAGTGCGCCCGACACGGCAGCGGCGCCGGCGAGCGTCGGCCCGAGCAGTGACGCAGGCAGCGGCCTGCCCGAACGCAGGGCTCGTTCGGTGCGCATCCACCCGACCCAGGCGAGTGCGGGAGTGACCACGCCTCCGACGAGGAGGACGAGGGATGCGGCGAACCGCAGCCCTGGGTGCAGGTCGAGTCCGAGCACTTCGAGCGCGACGCCGCCCGCGATGAAGGCGAGCGACGTGCGGATCCAGGCGAGGAACGTGCGCTCGTTGGCGAGGGTGAACCGAGGGTCGGGCTCCTCCCCCTCGGAGAACACGCGCTCGGGGAATCTGCGCCGCGTCGGCGCGCTCACCCGTCCACCTCGGCGGCCGCTGTCGTGCGCCCGGACCGGCGTTCGACGACACGCGCGATCGGGCGTCACGGGCGCGACCCACGAGGCGGGCGACGCCCGCACCCCGTTCACGATCATGAGCGTCGCCAAGCCCTTCGTCTTCGCCCTGGTGTGCGACCTGGTCGGATCGGCACGTGTGCGGGACTTCGTGGGCGTCGATGCGACGGGCCTGCCGTTCAACTCCGCGCGCGCGGTCGAGGCGGGCGCGGGAGGCCGCACCAATCCCATGGTCAACCCGGGGGCCATCGCCACGACGAGCCTCGTGCCGGGAGAGTCTCTGGGGCGGCGCTGGACGACCCTTGCGCACGGGCTTTCGCAGTTCGCCGGACGCCCGCTCGAGCTGGACGAGGAAGTCCTCGAATCGGCCCGCGCGACGAACGTCCGCAACCGCGCGTTGGCGTTGCTGCTCGCGGATGCCGATGCGATCGCCGGCGACCCCCTCGATGCCACCGAGCTGTATACGCGGCAGAGCTGTCTCAGCGTCAGCGCCGTGGACCTCGCGGTCATGGGCGCGACGCTCGCCGACGGCGGAGTGAATCCGGTGACCGGCGAACGTGTGGTCAGCGCCGACGCAGCCCGCGGCGCGCTCGCGGTCATGACGATCGCCGGGCTCTACGAGACATCCGGCTCCTGGCTCATGGACGTCGGGCTCCCCGGCAAGAGCGGCATCGGCGGCGGGATCGTTACCGTCTCACCGGGCAAGGGCGCGCTCGGGACGTTCTCGCCACCACTGGATGAGGAAGGCAACAGCGTGCGAGGACGTCTCGCCGCCATCACGCTCTCGGAGGAACTCGGTTTGGACATCTTGGCATCTCGCCCCCTCGTGCACGCGACCGAAGCGGGTACGCGGTGAGAGCCCCTGACACGTCGTCGGTCAGCCTGACGCTCGATACGCTCCCCTCGCTTTTCGTCTCGACCGAGGTCGACCCGCTGCGCGGGCGCTTCGACGACAGGTCGGGGATCGAATACCTGATCGACACGGTCGGTCCGACGGACGAACCGCTGGAGATCGACATCAGGCTCACCGCTCACCACGAGGTGCCCTACACCGATGCCGAGGTCGCGGCGGCCATCACCGGGTACGCCGACGTTCAGCTGGAGCGTCTGGCCGCCGCGCGCGAACGGATCCGCCGGCTCGTGTTCAAGGAACTGACGTTCGGCGTCATCTTCCTGGCATCCTGCCTTCTCCTGGGCAGCATCCTCGCGGGCTTCGACGTCGGGCCGGAATGGTTCCGCGGATTCATCGTCGAGGGTCTCGTGATCGTCGGATGGATCGCACTGTGGCATCCGGTCGACATGCTGTTCTTCGAACGGCTGCCGCTCATCCGGGAGCAGCGGATCCTCAACCGCCTGAAACAGGCCGACGTGCGAGTACGCCGCGCCGACTCACGGCGGTAGCGAGGGCCGGGATAACACCGCGCGCTTTCGCCTGCAGGAGCGTGCCCGGGTTCCGGATCGTCGCTCAGGCGGTCACCGGTGGATGCGCGGCGCGAGCTGGTCGATGCGGCGACGCAGGTCGGCGAACGCCGACTCGAACGCCGCGTCGGTCCCTGTCCGGACCGGGTCGGGGACGGACCAGTGCGCCGTCCCGCCCGGATACTCCTCATGGGCCCGATCGCAGACGGTGACGATGAACGCGCCCTCCATATCGATGCCGTCGACGAGGCGCGGCACCGCGCCGGTGAGGTCGAGCCCGTGCCGGGCGGCAGTCGCGATCGCGCCGGGAGCGACCCGGTCGGCGGGGTGGGTGCCGGCGGACTGCGCGGGCACCGGGCTGACCGTGTTCCAGAGGGCCTCGGCGAGCTGGGATCGGGCGGAGTTCGCGGAACAGACGAACACGACCCGGTCTGCAGCGGCGTCGACGTCGGCGAACAAGCCGAGACCGGTCAGCGCACCGGGCACGAGCCGCACGTAGGTGCGCCGCTTGTCGCCTTCGGAGCGGTCGCGGGCGATGATCCCCTCTCGCTCGAGCAGGTTCAGGTGATGCGCGAGAAGATTCGAGGGCACCCCGACCTCCGTCCGGAGCTCGGTCGGCGACAGGTCTCCGAGGGTCAGCAGGTCCAGCATCCGCAGCCGTACCGGATCTGCGAGGGCCGCGTGCTTGCGGGCCCGCTCCTCCACGGACCACATTCGCTCATTGTTCATTGCCTCAATCTTGACTGAGCTATAGTCGATTCGTCAAGCTGGACGAGCTGACCAGCGATTCCCTCGGAGAGGACCCGACCATGACCGACAAGCCCACCGTGCTGTTCGTCTGCGTCCACAACGCCGGCCGGTCGCAGATGGCGGCCGGTTACCTGGAGCACCTTGCGGGGAACCGTATCGAGGTGCTGTCGGCCGGCTCCGCGCCGGCGGACGAGATCAACCCCGTCGCGACTCAGGCGATGGCCGAAGAGGGGATCGACATCGCCGGAGGCACGCCGAAGCTCCTCACCGTCGACGCCGTCCGCGAGGCGGATGTCGTGATCACGATGGGGTGCGGGGATGCCTGTCCGATCTTCCCCGGGAAGCGCTACGAGGACTGGGAACTCGACGACCCCGCCGGGCAGGGACTCGCCGCGGTCCGCCCCATCCGCGACGAGATCCGTGCGCGGATCGAGACACTGATCGCCGAGCTGCTCCCCGCGGGGCCGGACCTCACGGCGACGGCGACGTGACGGCGCAGCCTCTCTGGCGGCGAGCCCTCGCCGAGTTCCTCGGCACCGCCCTGCTGGTCGCCGTCGTGGTCGGGTCCGGAATCGCGGCACAACGACTCTCCGCCGACCGCGGGCTGCAGCTGCTGGAGAACTCGATCGCGACCGCGCTCGGACTCGGGGCGCTCATCCTCCTGCTCGCCCCGGTCTCGGGCGCGCACTTCAATCCGGTCGTCTCTCTCGCCGATGCCATCCTGTACCGCTCTCGTGGCGGCGCCTCGGCATCCGATCTCGCCGCGTACCTCCCCGCCCAGGCGCTCGGCGGCATCGCGGCCGCGATCCTCGCGAATGCCATGTTCGCGACGCCCACCACGATCGCCACCACCGACCGAGCCACCCCCGCCACGTTCCTCGCCGAGGTCGTCGCCACCGCGGGGCTGGTCCTGCTCATCATGGGACTGGCGCGAACCCGCCAGAACGCACCCGTCGTGGCGACGGCGGTCGGTGCGTACATCGGCGCGGCGTATTGGTTCACGAGCTCCACCTCGTTCGCCAACCCCGCCGTCACGGTCGGCCGGATCTTCAGCGACACCTTCGCGGGCATCGCACCCAGCTCCGCACCGCCGTTCCTGGCCGCCCAACTCCTCGGCTCCGCCATCGCGATCGCCCTCACTGCGGTGCTGTTCCCGCGAGCGGGAAGCCTGCCGCGCGGCGAGGCCATACGGTAGGCATCCGCCGCGCCCGCTTCGAGAACGCGGCCCGAGCGCTTCGGGTCATCATCGCTGCGCGGCGCGGCAAGCCCGTCGGTCGCAGGCACGCGAGAGTGACGGGAAACCATGGAGGAGGCATCATGCCAGTGCACGCGCACGACACGCCCGATCAACCGGGCCACAATCCAGCTCTCATCCCTGTCACGATCGCGAACGGCACTGAGCCGCGGCATCCGCTCGACCCGCTCACCGCGGCGGAGATCGAACGGGCGCGAGAGATCCTCGTCGACGCGGGCCTGCTCGGGGAGACCGCACGCGTACCGATGCTGCTGCCCGACGAACCCACGAAAGAGGAACTGGCGGCATGGGTGCCGGGGACGCCGTTCGACCGCCGTGTCGACGTCACCGTGATGGATGCCGCGACGGGCGCGGTGACCGAGGCGATCGTGTCGGTCACCCGCGGGGAGGTCGTCTCCGCCACCGAGATCGACCCGTCGTCGGCACCGTACGGTCAGCCGCAGTACCTGTTCGAGGAGTACGAGCGCGCGGCCGATATCGTCAAGAATTCGCCCGAGTGGCGCGCCGCGATGACGCGTCGTGGACTTGAAGACCGCATCGACTTCGCGTTCTGCTCGCCGCTGGCCCCCGGGTTCGTCGGCAGGGAGAACGAGGTCGGGCGCCGCGTCATCCGCTCGCTGACGTTCCTGCGCGACAGCGAGGACGACATTCCGTGGGCGCACCCCGTCGAGGGGCTCATCGTGCACGTCGACCTCGTGGCCAACACGGTCATCGGCATCGAAGACGAAGGGGACGTCCCCGTCCCGGCCGGGAGCGGGAAGTACACCCCGGATGCCGTGGGCCCGGCGCGCACGACTCTGAAGCCGGTCGAGATCACACAACCCGAGGGTCCGAGCTTCGCCGTGAAGGGCTCCCTCGTGGAATGGGAGAACTGGTCACTGCGCGTCGACTTCAACGCGCGCGAGGGCCTCGTCCTGCACGACGTGCGGTTCGACGACCGGCCCGTGCTCACCCGGGCGAGCGTGCCCGAGATGGTCGTGCCCTACGGAGACACCTCCAACACGAGGTTCTGGATCAGCTACTTCGATGCCGGCGAATACCTGCTCGGAAAGAACGCCAACCACCTCGAGCTCGGTTGCGACTGCCTCGGCGTGATCAAGTACTTCGACGGCTACGTGGCCGACGACCACGGTCACGCCGTGAAGATCCCGAACGTCGTGTGCATGCACGAGGAGGACTACGGCATCCTCTGGAAGCACACCGAGCCGTCGTCGGTCGGTGCTCACGTGCGCCGCTCGCGGCGGCTCGTGGTGTCCTACTTCTCGACGATCGGCAACTACGACTACGGGTTCTACTGGTACTTCTACCTCGACGGCTCGATCCAGCTCGAGGCGAAGGCCACGGGCATCGTCTTCGTGGGCGGCGGGATCCCGGGCTCGACGAACGCGCACGCCCCCGAGATCGCCCCCGGCGTGTTCGCCCCCGTGCACCAGCACCTCTTCTCGGCACGCCTCGACGTCGCGATCGACGGCGAAGACAACCGGCTCGTCGAGATCGACGCGGCACGGATTCCGATGGGGGATGCCAACCCGTTCGGCAACGCGTTCACCTGGACCGAGACGACGCTGCGCACGGAGTCCGAGGCACAGCGCGAAGCGGACACCTCGGCGGCCCGGGTGTGGGAGGTGCGGAGCGCGTCGAAGACCAACTACATCGGCAAGCCGACCGCATATCACCTCGTCCCGCAGCCGACGGCGCTGCTGATGGCCGATCCCGCATCGTCGGTCGCGGCGCGCGCCGCGTTCGCGACGAAGCACCTGTGGGGGACGGCGTACGACCACGAGGAGCGCTGGCCCGCCGGTCGCTACCCGAATGCGCATCAGGGCGGGGCGGGCCTTCCCGCCTACACCGCGGACGACCGTTCGATCGACGGTGAGGACCTCGTGCTGTGGCACACCTTCGGTCTCACCCACATCCCCCGGCCCGAGGACTGGCCGATCATGCCGGTGGACTATGCGGGATTCTGGTTCAAGCCGTACGGCTTCCTGGACGTGAACCCGGCGATGGATGTTCCCGAGTCGAGCCAGGCGCACCAGATCGCCGACGGCGGCTGCGGCCGCGGAACGGCGTGCACCTGCGGGCACTGAGTACATCGACGAAGGGTGAGGGGGTGGATGCCATGGCATCCACCCCCTCACCCTTTGCGAAGAGACCCTGTGCGATCAGACTCCCACGGCCTCGCTGCCCAGATGGGGTGCTTCGGCCTCGTCCGCACCATGACCGATCTGGCGGTAGACATCGGGCTTGGCCTTGCGGAGCCAGTACGCCCAGATGACCGCCGCCACCGACGGTACGAGCAGGATCGCCGGGAGGACGAACGTCGTCGGGGTCGACTCCGCCTGGCCGAGCAGCACGTCCCAGTTCACGAGGATGAGGATCCAGACCGTGCCGAGGGACACGAACGCGACGATGGGCGCGACAAGGCGACTTCCCGCGCCCACGTCACGCGCATCCCGGCGGAAGAAGCCGATGACCGCGGCGGACACAAGCACCATCAGGAGCACCAGTCCGAAGGCACCGAGGTTCGTCATCCAGGTGAAGAGGGTGAGCACCGGGTACGGCCCGTTCGCCGGGTCCCACCCGGTTTCGGCGACCGCGAAGCCGATGATCACGACGGTGGCGAGGATCGACTGCGCGAGGGAGCCCGCCCACGGCGCACCGCTTCTCGTGCGGACGGTGCCGAGCACGCGCGGCAGCACGCCTTCCCGTCCGAGCGAGAACGCGTACCGCGATACCGCATTGTGGAAGCTGACGAGCGCAGCGAACAGGCTCGTGATGAACAGGATCGACATCACATCGACCCACAGCACGCCGAGGTGCTCCGCGATGAAGTTGAAGAACAGCGGCGGCCCGGCTTCTTCGGGCGCGATACCCGCCGGGTCCGTGATCTTCTCGGGCCCGACGGCGAGCGCAAGCGCCCACGACGAGAGCGCGTAGAACACGCCGATCACGGCCACGGCGAGGAACGTCGCGCGCGGGATCGTGCGCTTGGGGTCCTTCGACTCCTCGCCGTAGATGGCGGCGGATTCGAACCCCATGAAGGCGGCGATGCCGAACGCGAGGACAGCTCCGACCCCCGGCACGAAGAGCGCTGACGGCGTGATAGGCCGCGCGGTGAATCCCTCCGCCGGGTTCGCGAAGGCGGCGATGTCGAACACGATCACGGCCAGGAACTCGAGGGCGACGAGAACCCCGAGCACTTTCGCGGACAGGTCCACGCGATTGACGCCGAGGATGCCGACGGCCACGATGCCGACGAGCACCCACACCCACCAGGGACTCGCCCAGCCGGTCTTGGACTCGATGAACGACGAGATCTGGAAGCCGAACATCCCCCAGATCCCCACCTGCATGGCGTTGTAGGCCAAGAGGGCGAGGACCGATGCGCCGACACCGGCGGGGCGCCCGACGCCCTGCGACACGTAGGAGTAGAAGGCGCCCGCGTTGGTGATGAACCGGCTCATGGCGGCGTACCCGATCGCGAAGATCGCGAGGGCAGCGGCGAGCACGATGTAGCCGAACGGGATGCCGTCGACGTGCGTCACGGAGTACGCGCTCGTCACGCCGCCGGCGACGACGGTGAGCGGCGCGGAGGCGGCGATGATCAGGAAGGCGACAGCGAGGACGCCGAGGCGGCGGTGCGCAGCGGTGCGCGTGGTCGAGGTCGTCGGCGGTGAAGTGGCCATGGCATCTCCTTCGATGCTCGGGTCGGATTGTCCTCATCGTTCCGAGCGGCGTGGGGCGCGCATTGACGGCCGGGGCAGAATGCTTGACTCTGGGGGCACAACCACACCGTGCTACGATTCCGCAAATCGGATACGATCCGGCCACAGTGAGGTGAGCCACATGACGCCATCGCGCCACTCCGGGGGCGACCTTTCAGAGGCCCCGCTGACCGATGCCTCCCCGGGTCTGGGATTCATCGACTACCGCCACGCGGTCTCGCACGCTGTCGTCGCCCTCGACGTCCACGCCGAGCACGGCGAGCACTTCCGCGGCGCACTGGATGCCGCGACAGCCGGTGACATCCACGTGTTCGGCATCTCGGCGGGCGAGCACAGCGTCCACCGGACGCCGGGCCTCATCTCGCGCGCGCCACAGCAGTACGTCAAGTTCTCGCTCATCGAGGAGGGCACGGGGCTGATCGTTCAGGACGGCCGAGAGACTTCCCTGAGCGCCGGCGACATGGCGATCTACGACACCGATCGGCCGTACTCGCTCCTCTTCGACGACACGATGCGGATGTCGATCGTGATGTTCCCCAAGGTCATGCTCGACATCCCGCCCGATGCGGTCGCACGCCTCACCGCGATGCGGCTCGACGGCGCGAGCGGCGTCGGCGCGATGATCGGCCCGTATGTCGCGTCACTCGCACGTGGCGCGCCGGAACTCGACACCCACCTCGCGCGGCGGATGTTCCGCACCGCGGTGGAGATGGTGGGCACGCTGCTCGAGGCGAACCTGGGGCCGGATGCCGCGTCGACGGACACCCACGGCACGCTCCTCCGGCGCATCCTCGACTACATCGACGAGAACCTGCCCGACAGCGACCTGTCGCCGGGCCAGATCGCGGCCGCGCACTTCATCTCGGTGCGCCATCTGCACGCGATCTTCAACGAGCAGGGCACGACAGTGTCGACGATGATCCGCGCGCGTCGGCTCGAGCGCTGCTACGACGTCCTGGTCGATCCCCAGCAGACGCATCTGTCGATCACCGCGGTGGCGATGGCGCACGGGTTCGTGGATGCCGCGCACTTCAGTCGCACGTTCCGCGCGCACTTCGGCGTTCCGCCGAGCGCCGTGCGCACGGCCTGAGCCCGCCGCACCGGTGGTGCGCCCGCGGTCAACCGACCTGCGCGGAGGGTCAACCGGCGACCTGGCATCCTGTCGACAATCGAGGGACGACCCGATCGAGGAGGATCCCATGACCGTCGCGACGTCGATTCTGGACGCCATCACCGTTCCCGAGAGCGAAGGACGGGCGATCCCGGATGCCGCAACCCGGGAGACGATCGGATATGCGCCGGTGCACACGCGGGCCGATCTCGACGCCGCCGTCGCCGCGGCACGCGCGGCGCAGCCTGCGTGGAACGCGCTCGGTCACGCGGAACGGTCGCGGATCCTGAACGCGATCGCCGATGAGATCGAGGCGAACGCGGAGGAACTCGCGCAGCTGCTGTCGCGCGAGCAGGGCAAGCCGCTCGACGGGCCGAATGCCCGCTTCGAGGTGGGGGCCTGTGCGGTCTGGACGCGCGCCGCCGCCGACACGTTGCTCGAGCCCGAGGTGGTCTTCGAGGTGGAGGGCGCGCGCGCTGAGGTGCACTACGACGCGCTGGGCGTCGTCGGCGCCATCGGGCCGTGGAACTGGCCCATGATGATCTCCGTCTGGCAGATCGCCCCCTCCCTGCGCATGGGGAACACCGTCGTCGCGAAGCCGAGCGAGTACACGCCGCTTTCCGTTCTCGCCCTCGCCGAGATCTACAACCGGCACCTCCCTCAGGGTGTGCTCACGGTCATCTCCGGAGATCGCGAAGTGGGCGCAGCGATTCCCGGCCACGCGGGGATCGACAAGGTGATGTTCACAGGGTCGACGGCGACCGGGCGGAAGATCGTCGAGGCATCCGCGAACAACCTCGCGCGTCTCACCCTCGAACTCGGGGGCAACGACGCCGGAATCGTGCTGCCGGGCACCGATCCGGCCGCGATCGCCGAGAACCTCTTCTGGGGCTGCTTCATCAACACCGGCCAGACGTGCGCGGCACTGAAGCGCCTCTACGTGCACGACTCGCTCTACGACGCCGTCGTCGAGACGCTCGCCGGCATGGCGCAGGCGATGCCCATGGGCCGAGGCCTCGAGGAGGGCAATGTCCTCGGACCGCTGCAGAACCAGAAGCAGTTCGACATCGTCGAGGGCCTCGTCGACGACGCCCGCCGCCGTGGTGCGCGCATCGTCGTGGGCGGCGCGGCCGCGCCGGAGCTCGGCCCCCTGTTCTACCGGGCGACCGTCGTCGCCGACATCGAGGACGGTGCGGCGCTCGTCGACGAGGAGCAGTTCGGACCGGTCATCCCCGTCATCCGCTATACCGACATCGACGACGCCGTGCGGCGCGCCAATGCGTCGGAGCAGGGCCTGGGCGCGTCGGTCTGGTCGGCCGACGCCGATGCAGCCGTCGAGGTTGCCAAGCGCCTGCAGGCCGGCACCGTCTGGATCAACAGCCACGGCGCGCTCAACCCCGTCGTCCCGTTCGGAGGGACCAAGGCATCCGGCTATGGTCAGGAGTTCGGTGCCGCGGGGCTCAGGGCGGTCGCGGCGCCGAAGGTCATCAGCCGGTAGGCCCGTCCGCCGATCCGGCCCCACAGATCGGCGGAGCGTTGAGAAGCGATTCGCGCACGCCGTCGGCGATGACCCCGCCGCCGCTGGGGACGAGGTCCTCGAGTAAAGAATTCTTGACACATTGCGGATCGTCGTGTCATCCTGGCTCATGTCAAGCATTCCTGACATCGGAGGTGCAGCATGGCTCGTGAGGAACGCGCCGCGTGGGTCGGACTCGTCGTCTCGCTCATCGCCATCGCGGTCTACGCCGCAGTCGTCGCGGGGCGGGCGGCATCCACCCCCCTCCTGGAGGTCGACTGGCTCGGACCCATGCTCTGGACGATCATCGGCGGCATCGTCGTCTCGATCGTCGTCACGATCATCTGGGGTGTCGTCGCTGAGGGCGGGTCCCTCCGCGGCGAGAACGCCGCCGACGAACGCGACCGTGCGATCACGCAGATGGGCGACCGCGTCGGTGTCGCGTTCCTCGTCATCGGCGGCGTCGTCGGCATCGCCCTCTGCGCGATCGACGCCGCCCCGTTCTGGATCGCGAACACCCTCTATGCGGGCTTCGCCCTCTCGTCCGTCGTCGGTGGCATCGCCCGCGTCGTCGCCTACCGCCGCGGGCTCGTCTGATGGTCAAGCCGACACGCGTCACGAACGCCATCCGCGAGCTGCGCACCGACCGCGGGCTCACCCAGGCCGACCTCGCCGGCGCCGTCGGCGTGACCCGCCAGACCCTCATCGCCATCGAACAGGGCAAGTACTCGCCCTCGCTCGAGATGGCCTTCCAGATCGTCCGCGTCCTCGACGTCCCCTTCGACGCGGCCTTCCAGTACCCGGAGGACTGACCCATGACCGACACCATGACCGTCTGGCGCCAGCGCCGCTACGGTTCCGCCGACGCCGTCCGCCCCGAGACCGTCCCGGTCCCCGTACCGCGCGCCGGCGAGGTCCTGCTGCAGACGGATGCCGTCGCCCTGAACTCCGGCGACATTCACCTCATGCGCGGTGAGCCGGGACTCGTCCGCGTCGCGCTCGGCCTCCGCGGACCGCGCATCCGCGGCCGCGGCATGGACGTCGCCGGCACCGTGCTCGCCGTCGGCGACGGCGTCACCGAGTTCGTCGTCGGCGACGCCGTCGTGGGGTCGGGGCGCGAGACCCTCGCCGACCGCGTCGTCGTCTCCGCGAAGCGACTCACCCGCCTGCCCGAGACGGTCGCGCCCGCGATCGCTGCGACCCTGCCCATCGCCGGCAACACCGCCGTGCAGACCCTCGACGCCTGCCGCGTCGGCTCGGGCGCGCGCGTCCTCATCGCGGGAGCGGGCGGCGGCGTCGGCACCTTCCTCGTGCAGCTCGCCGCCGACCGCGGCGCCGAGGTGTGGGCGACGTGCGGGGAGCGCGCGCGACCCGTGCTCGAGCGGCTCGGAGCCGCTCGGACGTTCGACTACCGCGCGCTCGAACTCAGCGACCTGCCCCGCGGCAGGTTCGACGCCGTCGTCGACATCGCCGGCGAGCCGCCCCTCACGGTCCTCCGCGACCTGCTCGCCCCCGGCGGCACCGCTGCCCTGGTCGGCGGCGACGGGCATCCCTTCTTCGGACCCTTCGGACGCATCCTCCGCTCCGCCGTCACCCGCGGGCGGTTCCGCCCGATCACCGCGGTCACCCGTACCGAGACGACGGCGCAGCTGGTCGAGCTCGCGGCATCCGCGCGTCTCACCCCGCACCTCGAGCGCACCTTCCCGCTCTCGCAGGCCGGCGCCGCCCTCGCCTACGTCGAGGCGGGCCGCACCGTGGGCAAGGTCGTGGTCGTCCGCGACGGACTGCTCGACGTCTGACGCCGGGTTCGGAGACGAGGCCGTACCTCAGATCCCGGCGTATCGCGCGATGTAGTCGTCGTCGGGGGTCGATGACCGGCGTCGGACCGTGAACGCTCGCCCGAAACCGGTGTCCCAGTCCATCCACGTCGTCGACAATTCAGGGCCGGCGATCACCGACCCACCGAAGGACAGAACCGCCGACTCGGCCGCGGCCTCCCAGAGGTGCTCCTCGATCCCGGCGGTGTCGAAGGCGACGAGCCGCTCACGGTCGGCACCGTCGACTCTCACCACGGCGCGTGCACTGGTGAGAATGGGGTACTGCCGATCGCTTTCGTCGAAGAGTTCCGACATCTCGTCTGCGTCCCGTGAGCGTCGGGACTCGGAAGAGAACGCCGTGATGATCTCGATCGATTCGCTCTTGTGCCGCAGTATGCCCTGACCCAGTTGGACGACGACGGCGGCCATGTCCAGATCGGCCGGTCGTGTCCACGACATCGGGTCCGCAAGACAGGTCTCGAAGTTGTCGCGCCCTCGTCCGATCAAGGACCCCACGACGGCGAGTTCCTCTCCGTGAAGTGTTTGGTCCGACGCGATGATCGCTCGCGCAGCGGGCAGCGCCCGCGCCGCAAGCAAACCCAGAGTTTGCGTCCAACGCAGGACGAAGTCCTCGCCGCGCGCGGCACCCGAACGACCACCGCCTCGGGCCGCAGGTCGACGTCGGGACGCACGTCGTATCGCTCGGCCGCGGCCACGACCACCGGAACGAGGCGCGACGCCTCGACGAGCGAGGGAGCCACGAAGACGGCCTGAGGCCCGATCGCCGTGACGCGCCAGTCGGCAACGCCGGTCGCGCGATGGAACTGTGCGGGAGAGATACTCGTCACCCGCCCACCATGACAGAGGCGGGCGGGTGACGCGAGGGGTGTCAGCTGCCGAGCTTCGAGAGCTCCGCGAACTCGTCGTCGCTGAGCTCGATGACGGCGCCCTGCAGGTTGTCCTCGAGGTGCGCGACGCTCGACGTGCCCGGGATCGGCAACATGACCGGCGAACGCTTCAGCAGCCAGGCGAGCGCGATCTGCGCCGGCGTCGCGTTCTTGCGCTCGGCGATGTCGGTGAGCGGCGAGTCGGCGCCGGTGAGACCGCCGGTCGCGAGCGGGAACCACGGGATGAAGCCGATGCCCTGCTCCTCCGACCAGTCCAGCAGGGCCTCGGCGTCGCGGTGCTGCAGGTTGTAGAGGTTCTGGACCGTGACGATCTCGGCGATCTCCTGCGCGGCCTTCACCTCGTCGACGGAGACCTCGGAGAGGCCGATGTAGCGGATCTTGCCCTCGTCCTGCAGCGCCTTCAGCTCGCCGACCTGGTCCTCGAGCGGGACCTTCGGGTCGATGCGGTGCAGCTGGAACAGGTCGATGCGCTCGAGACCGAGACGCCGCAGGCTCATCTCGGCACCCTGGCGCAGGAACTCGGGGCGCCCGAGCGGCGGCCACACGTTGGGGCCGGTGCGGGTGAGGCCGGACTTCGTCGCGATGACGACGTCGTTGGCGTAGGGGTGCAGCGCCTCCTTGAGGAGCTCCTCGGCGACGTACGGGCCGTAGGACTCGGCTGTGTCGAAGAAGTTCACGCCCAGCTCGACGCTGCGACGCAGCACGCGGATCGCCTCGTCGTGGTCCTTCGGCGGTCCCCAGACACCGGGACCGGTGAGCTGCATCGTGCCGTAGCCGAGGCGGTTCACCTCGAGCTCCCCGCCGATGCGGAACGTGCCGGACGACTGTGCAGGCTTCGTGGTGTTCGTCATGCGGGGTTCCAGCGCATCGAGGCGCCGGAACATTCCCGCGTCAGCTCTTCGCGCCGGTGCCGGATGGCCTGGACCCCGAGGTACACGAGGTACGCGGCGCCGACGATCTTGATCGCGGTGAAGGCGACGAGGTGCTCGATCGGGATCATGAGGGAACGTTGTCGCGGCCGGTATCCGGCTGCGACCTTGCCGTTCAGACGCCGATTGGGCGAAGCCCCTCGGGCGATTCGATGAGGCGGCGGCCCGCAACGGCGTGGAGCGTCCGACTCGACAGGCTCGCCCGGTCGGTGAAGGACGCGCGGGACATCGCTGACGAGCTGACGACGAAGGGCGTGGCGCTTAGCCTCGGCGGCAGTCGATACGACCCGACCGACCCGGTCGGGAGGTTGCTGTTCAACGTGCTCGCGATGGTCGCGGAGTTCGAGCGTGACTTGATCAGCATGAGAACGAAGGAGGGGATGGCGGTCGCAAAGGCGAAGGGCCGGTTGAAGGGCAAGCAGCCGAAGCTGTCGCTGACGCAACGAAAACTGCTGTTCGAGGTCCAGGACCGGG
>Ga0209922_101011_pt1 | contig 29211 bp, 29 predicted proteins | sample ThiBiot_500_biof_FD_183946 | JGI IMG/M metagenome (GOLD analysis project Ga0209922, IMG submission 183946) | Wastewater bioreactor microbial communities from Cape Town, South Africa - Thiocy_expt_500_biof (SPAdes) | ecosystem: Engineered > Bioreactor > Thiocyanate-remediating > Anaerobic-Aerobic ... | reverse complement strand
AGAGCCCGCCGATGCCGGTCGACAGCACATATCCGACGACGACGGTAAAAGCTGACGGGGCAATCGCCGCCGCGACCATGGTCAAAATGGGCAACGGCGAGCGCGAAGGGCAGGATCCGCGCGCGCTCGACATCGGCAAGCCCTACGGAACGGTAACGGCGAAAGGGTCGCAGGCCGCGGCCGTCACGGCGTTCCTGTCGAGCTTCTATGGCGGAGATCGCGCGCGAAGCGTAGCTGAGCCTGCGCCCACGGCAACGGCCGACGGGGCAAAGCATGGCCTTGTCGCAGCCCATATAGAGCAGGCGAACACCGGCTCGGTCGGTCACACGCCGCGCAAGCCGCTGAGCACCATCGTCGGAAAGGGGTGCACGCAGCGTATCGTCGAAACGACCATGATCGAAGAGGGCGCGCTGCCGCCCGACATGATGCAGCGCGCAGTTCGCACCGCGGCCTTCCTCGTGAAATATTACGGCACCGACGGCGAGAACGAGACGGCGCAGATCCAGCCCGTCGACCGCCCCCTCGACGTCGTGACGGTGAAGGCCCGCTTTGCCGTCGTCACAGTCACCATCGACGCGGTGACCTATGTCATCGTCGACATCGGCCTGCGCATGCTGAAACCGCGCGAGCTCGCACGGGCGCAGGGTTTCCCAGACGATTACGTCCTCAACCCGGTCGTGCGGAAGTTCCTGCGCGGCAAGTGGGTCGAGCGGCCCCTGACGATCGCCGAGCAGATCAGCGCGATCGGCAACAGCGTCTGTCCGCCCGTGGCGCGCGCGCTGGTCGCGGCGAACCAGCCCGACCTGTGCAACTGGCAGCCGGAGGCGCTGGCGGCATGATCTGGGATCGCATCTTCGGCCGGCGCGAACCATCGAAGGCAATGGTGTCCGAAGACGCCGCCCAGCGGCTGATCGCAGACGCGGTCGCAGCAGAGCGCTCGGCCGCGAGCCGGGCTGGCTATGTCACGCAGCGCGAACGCGAGCGCGCCCGGGTGCGCGAAACCACCGTCAGGATTGCCGAGCGGATCGGCCGGCCGGACCTCGCGGAGCCGCTGCGGTGAGCAACCACCTCATCACCGAATGCTACAAGCGGAAGCTCGGCAGCGTCACGCGCCTGGCGATGATGGCCTATCTTGCGGACAAGGCGGCCGACTGCGGCGGCGGCATCTACGCGTCGAAGCAGACGATGGCCGACGAGCTCGACCTGACCAAGAAGACTGTCATCACCACGATACAGGGCCTGATCGCCGACGGGCTGCTCGTCGCTGTCGGAACCAAGCCCTGCGCCAATGGTCACACGGTCGAATATGCGATCAGTGTCGACGCGCTCGCCGCTCTTCCGCTGGTCGGTTGCTGGGCACGGAAGGCGCGCTTCACCGGTGTAAAATCTTCACCGGTGAAGCGGCCGGACCGGTTACCTTCGGTAGGGGGGAGGGGTGTAGCAGCTACACCCAAACCCTTATTGAACCCACTTCCCCTATCATCAGCTGACGCTGATGATCCGCCCCACGAGGAAAAGGGCGAACAGGACAGCAAGAAGGAACGGCCGAAGCCGAAGCGGAAGACGCGCGAGCGCAAGCCCGGCCACCGTCTTCCCGCTGATTGGCAGGCGCCGGCACCTGACGACCTGCCTCCTGTTGCGGCGCGCCTCGTCGCGCAATGGCCCGACGGCGCCTATGAGGCGGTGTGCGAGGCGTTCAAGCTGCACTGGCTTAGCGAAACCCGCTCGATCGGCTGCAAATCTGACTGGCGCGCAGCGCTGGGGAAGTGGGTCAACAACGACCATCCCCGTGTAATGCATGCAAAAATGCGCGGCGTCAGTTTCGCGCCGCCGCCCGCAGCCCGTCCCGCGGTGGCTTCCGCCCTGCCTCCTGCGCCAGTTCGGGCGAAGGTCCGCGAGGATGCACGCAGCGCCGCCGTGCACGCCGCGCTCGAAAAGGAGCTCGGGCCGACAACTTACAGCAGCTGGATCAAGGGTGCGGCGATCCTGTTCGGCGAGGAGGCGGTGACCGTCGTCTGCGTCTCGAAGTTCGCGGCGGGCTGGGTCGAAAACAATCTCGCGATCCAGATCGGCGCGGCCGTAGCAGCGGCCAGCGGGTCAGTGGTCGGCCGTGTCGTGTTTCAGGCGGAAGCGCCAGCAGCTGCGCCTCGGCAGGAGGCGGTCGATGGATGATGCCCGTATCCCGATCGTCGTCACGATGCACGCTATCCGACGGTACCGTGAGCATGTGGCCAAAGTGCCTGCGCGCATCATCGTCGAGCGGCTCAGCGGGCCTGCGTTCGACATTTGCGACCGGATGGGCGGGGGCGCCGTCATTTTGCCAACCGGGCACCGCGCCGTTTGCGGAAACGGCGCGGTCATCACCATCCTGCCGCACGGCCGCAAGTTTCTGGGAATTGTTGGGAAGCATCGTCGATGAATAAAGCAGAAGTTGCCGCGTTGATCTGTGACCTGCCGATCAAGGATCGGAAGATCTACGGCGCGCTTGTTGCGGCGGCCGATGCCGGGCGCCCTGCACCGACCTGCGATGATCTGCTCGAGGTTTCTGGCTATTCGGCGGTAAGCAGTACCGTCGGTGCGGTGCAGCGTCTGGAGCAGCGCGGGCTGATCGAAGTGCGCCGGTACCAGCGCAGCCGCCAGATCATGATTGTGGAAACCGGCCTGTGGACCGCGCGACCGCTCAACACCGCGCCGCATTGGCGCGCGCGGCCGCGTGAAGTCCCGACGCCATCGCCCGTCGCGGTGAAGGCTCGCGATCCCGATGTCAGCGCCGAGATCCTGAAATGGGCGAGCAGCCGCGGCGTGAGCCTATCCGAGGCGCTCGCCGACCTGGTCTATGTCGGCTGGAAGGTCGAGATGGAGCGTGGCTAAAGCGCCTGCCTCGAAAAAGGCTGTATCGAAGAAAGCCGCCAAACCCGCCGCATCCGCAAGGAAGCGCGCGGCCTCTCCTGCACGCGATCCGGAGACAGGCCTGACCCCGAAACAGGCTGCATTCGTGCGCGAATATCTCGTCGACCTCAATGCGACCCAGGCGGCGATCCGCGCGGGTTATAGCCCGCGCACGGCGAATGAGCAGGCAGCGCGCCTGTTAGCGAATGTTAGTGTCGCCGCAGCGATCGAGAAGGCGATGGCCGAGCGGTCGCAGCGCACAGAAATCACGCAAGACATGGTGCTCGAACGCTGGTGGGCGATCGCCACCGCCGACGCGAACGACGTGATTCAGTTCCGCCGCATCTGCTGCCGCTACTGCTATGGCAAGAACTTCGACTATCAATGGATCGACGAGGCTGAATTCACGCAGGCGCTGATGGTCGCCCGCATGGCCAACGACGCCGAAAAGGCAAAAAAGAAACCGGGCGCGCTGCAGCCGCTCCCGAGCGATGCCGGCGGCTTCGGTTTCGTGCGCTCGGATCCGCCGCACCCGAAATGTCCGAAATGCCGCGGCGAAGGCACGCCTGACGTCTACGCCCACGACACGCGCCACCTGAAGGGCAATGCCCGTCTGCTCTATGCCGGGGTGAAGGTCACGCAATCGGGCTTCGAGATGAAGGTGCACGACCAGATGGCCGCGCTCGACAAGGTCGCGCGCCACCTAGGCATGTATAAGGACAAGCTCGAGCACGATGTCACCGACGATCTGGTCGAGGCGCTCCAGGCCGGGAACAGGCGGGTAGCGGATGGCGCGGGCTAATACCCAGCTGGCGCTCGCTCAGCGTATTGGTGAATTCAGGTGGGACCCCGAGGGATATACGCTCTTTGCCTTCCCATGGGGCAAGAAGGGAACCGATCTCGAACGGCACCCCGGCCCGCGCCAGTGGCAGCTGGATGAGCTCCGCCAGCTGGGCGCGCATCTGCAGAATCCGGAAACCCGGCACATGCCCTATCGCAGCGCGAAGGCGTCGGGGCACGGCATCGGCAAGTCGGCGCTGATCGGCATGATCTCGAAATGGGCGCTCGATACTTGCGTCGACACGCGCATCGTCATCACGGCGAATACCGAGACGCAGCTGCTCACCAAGACCTCGCCAGAGATCGGCAAATGGTCGCGCCTCGCCATCACGCGCGACTGGTTCAAGCATAACGCGACCAGCCTCGTCTCCACGCTCCCCGGCCGCGACAAGTCTTGGCGCCTCGATCTCGTCACCTGGTCGGTAACCAATACCGAGGCGTTCGCGGGCCTGCACAACGAGGGCAAGCGCATCGTCGTCATCTATGACGAAGCCTCGGGCATTGCCGACAAGGTCTGGGAAGTCACGCTTGGTGCGCTCACCGACGCCGACACCGAGATCATCTGGATCGCCTTCGGCAACCCGACCCTCAACACCGGCGAATTCCGCCAGTGCTTCGGCAAGAACCGCAATCTCTGGCACACCGCCCAGATCGATAGCCGGACCGTCGAAGGCACGAACAAGGCTTTCCTCGACCTGCTCGTCAAAACCTATGGTGAAGACAGCGATATCGTAAAGGTGCGCGTCCGCGGCATGTTCCCTTCAGCAAGCTCAATGCAATTCATCGGCACCGACATCGTCGAGGCCGCCCAGCAGCGCGAAGTTCAGTCGCTCGGCAGCGATCCCGTCATCTTCGGCGTCGACTGCGCCCGCTTCGGCGACGACAAGTCGGTACTCGCCATCCGCTGCGGCCGCGATGCGAAGTCCCGGCCGTGGAAGGAATGGACCAAACAGGACAGCATGCTCCTCGCCGGCGACATCGCGCTCGAGGCGATGCGGTGGAAACCCGACGCGATCTTCGTCGACGCGGGCAACATCGGCGCGGCCGTGATCGATCGCCTGCGCCAGCTGGAGGTGCCGAACGTCTTCGAAGTGTGGTTCGGCGGGGAGGGCGGCATGGCCTATCTCGACAACGGCGTCACGGTCCACACGGGCAATCTGCGCACCCAGATGTGGACGAAGATGCGCGCCTGGCTCAAAGGCGGGGCCATTCCGGAAAATCAGCAACTGGCCGATGACCTGGTAGGTCCGACCTATGCGTTCGGCGCCGACGAGACGAGCATCGTCCTCGAAAAGAAAAAGGATATGAAAAAGCGCGGTCTCGCCAGCCCCGACGAGGGCGATGCGCTCGCCTGCACCTTCGCCTATCCGGTACTGCCGCGCGCGGTGCCAAATTATCTGAACCCCGAGAATTATGGCCAGCCGGCCGGAGGCGACCGATATGACGAACTTGCCTGAGGAACACGCCGCTAGCTTCGAGGAATGGTGCAAGCTGTCCGGCCTCGACCGCCACTATGTGCGCCGCAATTACGCGACCATCCGGCGCCGATATGACGCCGACCCGCTGACCCCCATGCCGTCGCTGCCCCCGCCGTCGGTGAAACAGCGCGACCGCTACGACGAGCTATAGGCCCGATTCAAAGCCATAGGGGCGCCCCGTAACGCTCTCCGGGACAAAGGAGAGCCGCGCGAATGTGCACGCCGAAAACCCCCGATATGCCGACGCAGCCGGAACGGCAGTCGATGAAGCTGCCGGACGAGGGGCTCGATCTCACCAAGGATAGCTCGAAGCGCCGCCGCGCGATCATGGCGGGCATCATCACGTCGCCGCAGGGCGCGCTCGGTAGTCCCAACACCGCGAACCCGACGCTCGGCTGATATGGCGTCGATCCGACAGGACTGCGAAACCCGCCTGTCGGGGATGAAGAGCGTTCGCGCGGACTATGAGAGCGAGGTCCGCGACATCGCGCGCTTCGCGCAGCCGGCGCGATCGCGGTTCCTCGCGACCGAGAAGAACAAGGGCGGCCGCCGTCGCCAAGCGAACAATCGCCTGCTCGATCCGCACGGCATCCTCGCATCGCGCACGCTGACTAATGGCATGACGTCGGGCCTTTCGTCCCAGTCGACGCCCTGGTTTACGCTTGGCGTAGCTGATGACGTCATGGAGCTGGAAGGTGTCAGCACATGGTTGAGCGACGTTGAGAAAGCGATGTACGCCTTTCTCGCGAAGACGAACTTCTACAGCGCGGCGAAAACCGGTTACGGCGAAACTGGCCTGTTTGGTACCGAGGCCACCGTCATGGTTGAGCATCGTGACAAAGGCGCTGTCTGTCACAGCCTGACGTTCGGCGAATATTGGATCGCACTGTCGGACGCGATGCAGCCCGACACGCTCTATCGTTTCTGCCCCATGACCGTGCGGCAGGCGGTCATGTCGTTCGGCGACAAGGTGCAGCCGTGGATCCGCACCGCGTTCGATCGCAGCGACTATGAAAAGGACGTCGAGATCTACCAGGCGATCGAGCCCGATACGGCCGGCCGCTTCAACTATCGCAGCGTCTACTGGGACGCGAGCGACGATCGCGACGCCACGCTGCGCATCAGCGGTTATAGCGAACAGCCCTTCTGGGCGCCGCGCTGGGACGTAAGCGGCAGCGATGTCTACGGCACGGCGCCTGGCATGGAGGCGCTCCCCGCGCTCCGCGAGCTCCAGCTTCAGACGAAGCGCCGCAATGAGGCGATCGACCTCATGGTGCATCCGGAGAAGATCGTTCCGCCGCATGTGCGCCTGACGGGCCAGCCGCGGTCGATCGTCACGGGCAACGGTGTCCTCAAGGACAATATCATCGTTCCCTACCAGATGCCCTATCAGGCGGTCGAAGCGATCCGGCAAGAAATCGAGAAATGCAAAGAACAGATCGACGCGCTTTTCTATGCTGACCTGTTCAACGCAATCACGAACATGCGAGGCATCCAGCCGCGCAATATCGAAGAGATCGCCAAGCGCAACGAAGAGAAGCTGACGCAGTTGGGCCCGGTCATCGAGCGCGTCAGCACCGAAAAGCTGATGGTCGTGATCGACCGCGTCTTCAGCCTGATGGAGCGCGGCCGGATGCTGCCGCCCGCGCCGCCGGCGCTGCGCGATGCTGAAGTCAAGGTCGAGTTCGTATCGATCCTCACGCAAATGCAGCGCGCGGTCGGCATCGGCCAGATCGAGCGCAGCGTGTCGTTCGTGGGCAATCTCGCCGGCACCTTCCCCGAGGCGGCGGACAAGATCGATATCGACCAGACGATCGACGAATATGCGCAGCGCGCGGGCACGCCGTCGAAGATCATCCGGTCGACCGCCGACGCCAACAAGATCCGCGAGCAGCGCGCGCAGCAGGTGCAGCAGGCGAAGATGATGGAGGCCGCGCCCGCGTTGCAACAGGGCGCCGACGCTGCCCGCCTGCTCAGTGAAACCGACGTCGGCGGCGCGCCGCTCCTCGATACGCTGCTCGGTGCCTGATGACCGATCGCGAAATCCAGCTTCTGCTCTCCGTCCCCGAGTTCAGACAATTCCTCTTTGAAGCGATTCAACTGGCTGGCATCTGGGAGCCAGCCAATGGGCATGACCCGCGTGATCTCGCTCTGTTCGAGGGACGTCGAAGCCTGGGGCTGGAATTGCTGCAGCTAGCCGATCGCGGCCAGCCGAAGGCCCTGCGCACACCCGAGGCGCTGGCGACCATCAACGCAATCATCCTGACAGCCCTCAACCCCCCTTCGAAACCCGAGGAGAAGAAGCATGCGGACCGCTACGACGATATTCCCGACTAAATCGACCGCGCTGCGCGCTGGTCTGCTGGCCTCTGCCGCGTTCATGTCGCCTGTCGAGCGCGCAATGGGCCGCTTCATGCGTGCGCCGGACGATCACGGCGACGGCAGCGGCGGCGGTGACAGCGGCTCCGGAGGCGGCGAAGGCGCTGGCGATCAGGGGACTGGCGATGCTGGTACCGGCGACGGCGGCACGGGCGACGCTGATGCCGGCGCTGGTGATGGCGGCGGCGCCGGCGATGACGACGGCAGCGGCGGCACCGCGCTTGGTGACGGCGGAGATGACGGCGACGACGCCGGGGACGGTGACGGATCCGGCGACGGCGACGGCGATGGCTCCGAGGGCGCGCCCGAAGCCTACGACCTCTCGGTCGAGGGCGTCGAGCTCGATCCCGAGATTGTCGGCGAAGCCGAGCCGATCCTGCGCGAGCTCAACCTGACCAACGACCAGGCGAAGAAGTTCGTGCCGATCGCGGCGAAAATGATGGACCGCGCCGTCGACGCGACGGTCAACGACATCGTCGCGAAGGGCAATGCCCAGCGCAAGGAGTGGCTCGATAGCGCGAAGGCGGCCGAGGATATCGGCGGCGCGAAGTGGGACGCCACCATGCACATGGCCGCCAAGGGGCTCGACGCGCTCGGGTTCGTCAAGGCCGACAAGGACAAGAATGTCGAGGCTCACCCGTTCCGGCTCGCGCTCGAGCAGACGGGCTTCGGCAACCATCCCGACATGATCCGCATGGCTGCAAAGCTGGGCGAGCTCGTGTCCGAGGACGGTGATTTCGTGCGGGCGGATGCTTCGGCGCCCGGCGCGAAAGGTGATGTTGCGAAGCGTCTCTATCCCAACGACTAAAGGGGGAATTTCCCAATGGCTATCATCGGCAACACCTATCTCAGCCTCATCGACGTGATGAAGCAGGAAGGCAACGAGCTCGGCGACATCGTCGAGGCGCTGCACACGCTCAATCCGATCATGAAGGATGCGAACGTCATCACCTGCAACATGGGGACGAAGCACCGGTCGAACATCCGCACCGGTCTGCCCAGCGTCAGCTGGGGCGCGCTCTATGAGGGCATCAAGCAGTCGAAGTCGACCACGACGCAGGTCGACGACGTCACCGGCTTCGTCGAGGGCCTGTCGACCGTCGACAGCCGCCTGCTCAAGATCGCGGGCGAGAATGCGGCGAAGGTTCGCATGTCCGAATCGACCGCGTTCCTCGAAGCGATGGCACAGGAGTTCGAAAAGACCTTCTGGTACTCGAACATCGGCTCGGCGCCGCGCAAGTTCCACGGCTTTTTCGCCCGGTACAACACGCTCGCCAACCCGAACGTGGTGAACGGTGGCGGCTCGGGCTCGGACAATACGTCGATCGCCATGATCACCTGGGGCGACCAGGCGACCTCGGTCATCACCCCGCAGGGCGTGGCGGCTGGTGTCGACCGCGAAGACAAGGGCGAGCACCGTGTCCTCGATGCGAACGGCAATCCCTACTACGCCAAGGACGAGATGTTCACCCAGCATGCTGGCGTGACCGTCAAGGACTGGCGCTACAGCGGCCGCGTCGCCAACATCGACGTGTCCGATGTCATCGCCGGCACCAAGGCGGTCAATCCGCTGCTCCGCAAGCTTTTCTACAAGCTGCAGGGCCGCCGCAACTACGGCATGGAGAACCAGGGCGGCATTATCGGCGCCACCCGCACGGTCATCTACATGAACCGCACCCTGCTCGAAGCGCTCGATGCCGAGGGAACGAACGCGGGTTCGTCGGACAACTTCGTCCGCCTGAAACCGCGCGAGATCCAGGGCGAAGAGGTGATGACGTGGCGCGGCATCCCGATCCGCGACACCGACAACATCCTCAACACCGAGGCTGCGGTCGCTTAACGAACCGGGGCGACGCCCGCTCGGCGTCGCCTTCGGTCTTCCAGGAGAAGACAGATGAGCATCATGGACATCACCAACATGTTCGGCGAGGATCAGGCCATCACGGCCGATGCCGCTTCGACGAACAGCATCGACCTCGGCGCCACCGGCACCCCGTTCGGTGCATCGGCCGCCCTCGTGCGCGATATCGGCAAGGGCTGCAAGGTCCCGCTCTCGATCAACGTGACCGAGACGTTCAACAACCTGACCAGCCTCGAGGTGCAGCTGCAGGTCGACAGCGATCCCGCCTTCGGCTCGCCCAAGACGGTGGCAAAAGCGAGCTATCTGCTCGCCGAGCTCACCATCGGCAAGCAGCTGGCTTTCCCGGATTACATCCCGGAGGGCACCAACGAGCGCAACATGCGGCTCTTCTACGACGTCACGGGCACCGCCCCGACGACCGGGAAGATCACCGCGGGCGTCGTCGCCGCCCGCCATACCAACTTCGTGGGAGGCCAGTAAGATGGCGGACGAATTCAAAACCTATCGCGCCAATGCCGAAGGCTATGACGGCGACAAGATCCGCGTCGAAGGCGAGGTGTTCACCACGAACATCCCGCAGGGCAGCTGGATGGATCTGCTCGACAAGGACGGCAACGTCGTCGAGCGGCCCAAGCATACGCCGGCGCCCGCCAAGGGCGACGTTGTCGGCAAGGGCGACGCGAGCGCAGCCGACTTCCAGAAAGCGCTCGACGCCCGTGACGCTGACATCGCTGCGCTGCGCGCAGAAGTCGAGCAGCTGAAAGCGGGCGCCGCGGCCGCGGGGAATGCAGGCCAGGCCGGGCAGCCGGATCCGGGTCCGCTCGACCAGAGCATTCCCGACCTCACGGCCTATCTCGAAACCGTCGGGGACGTCGGCGCCGTGGACGCCCTGATTGCCGCCGAGAAGGACGGGAAATCGCGCAGCGGGGCGCTCGAAGCGCTCGAAGCGCGCAAGGCTGCTCTCCAGGGCAGCTAATTGTTACGCCTGCGGGCGGAAGGGGGAAGGGCCGGCCGAGCGATCGTCCGGCCCTTTTTCGTGCCCGATTCAAGAGTTCACCTGACGGTCTAGCAATAACCGGTCGGCCGCACCCGCCGTTAGGTTGCACCTCCGATCATAGGGAGAATTGAGATGATCCTGTCACGCTACCACATTGCCCTCGCGGCCGCCTCGCTGTTCGCAGTCGCTGCGCGCGCCAGCGATCGCGTCATTGAAGTCATCGCCGGGTTCGTCGAGCGATGTATCGACTTCATCGTGTCTGGCTTCCGAATGGACGCCCCGCACCTCGCAAATGACGGTCCCGCCTTTTTGTCGGGCGTCGCAGGTGTCGCGATCGATCCGTCGCTGCTCGAACGCCTTCGTCACGAGAAGGGCATCCCCCGCCTCGGCGCTGCTCGCAACATCTAGATCCGCTGGGTCGCACAGCAGAAGGGCGCCGAGGCAACTTGGCGCCCTTTTTCGTGCCCGATTCAAGCGCGCTCGTGGCCGCCCTACGCCCGCGTCATGACCACCGTCGCGCTCTACAACCAGGCCATGGTCGAACTGGCGGCGCCAGCGATCGCCTCGCTCAACGAACCTTCAGCGGAAGCGCGGGCCTGCAACGCGGTCGCCTTCGTCATCATGGAGGAATTGCTCGACTGGACCGAATGGCACTGGACCGAGCATTACCAGGTGCTTGCCCTTGTCGCCAACGATCGGCCCGCCGAATGGCTCTTCTGCTACGCCCTGCCGGCCGACTGCGCCACGCCGATCGCGATCCGCGGCGTCGAGGCGGCGGCAACAAGCCTACCGCTGGCCGGCCCTAGCACCTTTCCGCGACAGGACGTCATCCCGCTCGCTTTCACGGTGTCTGGCGGCAAAATCTACACCAACGTGGAAACTGCGACGCTTGTCTATAATCGCACCGCCAATTTCCAGCTGCCGCCGCTCGTCTCGCGCGCCTACGTCCTCGAGCTCGCCGCGCGCACCTGCTATACGATCAAGAAGGACGCGAAGCGCGAAAACGTCCTGATGCAGAAAGCGGCCTACGCAAAGGGCGAGGCTATCAGTGACGAGCGCAACAAGGTGTCGCGCAAGGCTCCGCGCTGGATCAGCGACGCCGAATATGCCCGCGCCGGCATCATGGAAGAGTTCTGATGTTCCGCGCCGGGCAGCCGAACTTCAGCCGCGGCGTACTCGCCGAGCATCTGCACGGCCGCTTCGACGTCGACGCCTATAATGCGGGACTGAAAGAGGGCACGAACGTCATCATCCTCAAATATGGCGGGCTGACCAAGCGGCCCGGCACCCGCCTGGTCGCCGAGGTCATCAACGGCGAAGAGCCGACGCGGATCATACCGTTCCAGTTCAGCTTGACCCAGACCTATGCTCTCGAGATGGGGCAGGGATATATGTCGCCCTGCGCGCTGGGCGGGCGTGTGCTTGAGGAAGAGCTCGAAATCACCGGAATCACGAATGCCGCCAATGCCGAGATCGAAATCGCCTACCACGATTATTCGGTCGACCAGCTGATCTACCTAGACGGCATCGAGGGACAGCTCGGGGAAAGGCTCAACGGGCGCTTCTGGAAAGTCGTTTCCGTCGTCGATGCCGACAAGTTCACGATCAATGCAAACACCCTCGGGCTCGATCCGTTTACCGGTGCCGATGGCGGTATCACGCGCGTCGGCGCGCCCGATCCGCCGCCCGCGCCTCCGGTCGTGCCGCCGCCCGTGGAGCCCGATCCGCCGCCCGGCGTCGGCGGTGGCGGCGGCGGCGGCTTTGGCGGTGGCCCTCGCAATAATAATAATCCGATACCCTGATGGGTGCCTCTCGCGCATATGTGGTCGGCAGTCCCTACAACGGCATCGAGCTTGCCGACCTGGACTTCGAACAGACAGCGGACACGATGTTCCTCGCGCACATCGATCATCCGCCGCAGGAGCTCCTTCGCGCGGGTCACACGGAGTGGCTGTTCGGACCGATCGCGTTTGGCCCTACGATCGCGGCGCCGACCGGGGTGAACGCGGTCGCCACGACGCCGAACACCGACGCCAACAATGGCGGTGCGGCCTATTTCCCGCAGACCGACAGCTATGTCGTCACCGCGGTCAATGACGATACTGGGCAGGAGAGCCGCGCCAGCGCCGAGGATTCGGCGACGAACGACCTCGGCCTGAAGAAAAACTACAACACGATCAGCTGGACAAACTCGGCCGGCGCCACGCGCTATAACGTCTACAAGGCCCATAATAGCCAGTTCTTCGGCTATATTGGCACGACGGAAGACACGAGCTTCACCGACGATAATATCGGTCCGGCGCTCGACCAGGCGCCGCCGCAGGGCTTCAATCCCTTCCCCGGCGCCGGCGACTATCCATCGACTGTCACCCTGTTCGAGCAGCGCCTCCTCTTCGCGCGAACGAAGAACGCACCGAATGCGGTCTGGGGAAGCCGCTCCGGTGGCAGCCAGTTCCGCAACTTCGACCGTTCGCGGCCCTTGCGTGCCGACGACAGCCTGTCCTTTTCGATCGTCGCCGGGCGGGTCAACAGCGTCGAGCAAATGGCGTCGACGACGAGCTTGCTCGCGCTGACCAGCGACGCCATCTTCAACGTCGACGGTGACGGCAATGGCGGCGTCATCACCGCGACCAGCCAAGCCCCGCGGCGCCAGATCGGTCGCGGATCCTCGCGGCTCCCTCCGCTCGTCATCGACAATGTCGTCTTTTACGCGCCCTCGGTCGGGCGCAGCGTCCGCACGATCAATTTCAGCTTCGAGATCGACGGGCTCAAGAGCGACGATATCAGCATCTTCTGCAGCGACTTCTTCCCCAAGGACATGACAATCACGTCGTGGTGCTATTCGCAGGAACCGCGCTCGCTGATCTGGGCAGTGCGGAGCGACGGAAAGCTGCTGTGCTTCACCTGGGAGCAAGAGCAGAATGTCTGGGGCTGGACGATCTGCGAAACCGACGGCGAGGTGCAGTCGATCTGCGCGATAAGCGAATTGGGCGAGGACCGGGTCTATCTCATCGTCAAGCGTAGGATCGGCGGGACAGACCGCTTCTTCGTCGAGCGCATGGCGTCCCATGACTGGGCCGAGCTCAAGGAATGCTGTTTTCTCGATTGCGCCGTCACCGGCGAATTCGAGGAGCCGCGCAGCACCTTCAGCGGCCTGTGGCATCTTGAAGGGCGGACCGACGTCGCCGCCCTCGTTGACGGGGTTCCGGTCACCGGGCTCACCGTCACCAACGGCACGGTCACCCTGCCGCCCGATGTGCCGCGCGGCTCCTATGTGACCTTCGGGCTGCCCTATGGCGTCGATATCGAAACGCTGCCCGTGCGCGCAAATGTGCCGGGACAGGGTTGGAACGTCGGCCGCAAACAGCAGGCCGGCGAAATCGTTCTCACGCTGCATCGCAGTTCCGGGGTCTTTGCCGGGTCGAGCGTAAGCGACACGGTGTATGTGAAGCAGCGGGTCGCGGAAGCCTATGGCAGCCCCGATAATCTGATGACCGGCGACTATCTCATCAATTCGGGGAACGTCGAGCAGGGCAAGGTCTGCGTACATGTGAAGCAAACGGCGCCGCTTCCGCTGACGCTGCTTGGCGCCTTCGTCGATCCGGTCATCAATGATTAGCGGGATCCGGCTGGAGCTCGCCCGCACCAGGCATGTAGGATCGGTTGCGCGCCGGATGCGCGCGGTCGATGTCCGGGAATGCGCGGCTTTTGGCCACACGCCCAAGGCTGCCCTGCGCGAATCCATCCTGAACAGCGACAAGGCGTGGACTGCGTTCGTCGACGGGCGTCCCGAGGCGATCTTTGGCGTCGTGGTCAACAGTGCGCTGACCGGCGAGGGTGCGCCGTGGTTCCTCGGCACTGACGTCGTCTGGCAGCACGCGCGCGCGCTGCTCGGCATGGGTCCGGCGCTCATTGCTCGCCTTCACGATTCAAGCGAGCGCCTGTCCGGATATGTGTCTTGCGAGAATGCCGCGGCGATCCGGATGCTGAAAAAGTGGGGCTTTAAGGTGGGCGAGGATCGCCGTCGGGTCGGCGGACTTCCATTCTACGGTTTCGAGAAGGTGCGAGATGTGTGATCCGGCGACACTGGTGATTGCGGCGACGGCGGTGACAGCTGTCGGACAGGGCTATGCCGCGCTGCAAAGCGCTGCCGCCTCGCGGTACGAAGCGCGCGTCGCCGACCAGAACGCCAAGATGGAGAACGAAGCGGCGTTCCGCGCCAACGAAAACACGAAGACCGAGGCGCTGGCCCATTATCGGCGCGTCGCCCAGCTGAAGGGCGAGCAGCGCGTCGCGCAAGCCGCGAACGGCGTCAGTCTCGATTTCGGGTCGGCGGCCGATGTCGCCGGCGATACCGACATGCTGGCGCGCGAGGATGCCCAGCGGATTTATGATCAGGGCGCCGAAAAGGTGCGAGGCTTCGACATTAGCGCTGCGAACTATCGGTCGAGCGCCAAGGCGTCGCGGTTCGCCGCGAAGGGCGCCCTCGTCAAAGGTGCGTTCGACATGGCCTCGACCGCGCTCGGCGGCGCCTCGCAGTACAGCAAGATGAAGTCGGCCTGATGCCGCGCGTTCAGGTTTATCAGGCCGACCAGGTCGCGCCCGCCGAAACTACCGGTGCCCGTCTCCGCGCGGCGGACATGGCGGCGGGCGGGCTTGCGATCGCGCAAGGCGTTGCCAATCTCGGGCGCGCCGGTGCCGAATTTGCGCAGGCGCAAGCAGATATCGACCTCCGGTTCGATGATACCGAAAGCCGTAAGGCAGCGCAGCGGTACCAGACTGGCGCCGCGAAGATCCTTTCGGACTTTCAGCTGGAGACCGGTTCGAATGCCTATTCGAAGCGCGCGGCTACCGAGGAGGCGCTCAAGAAGCTGCGCGAAGAGGCGCTCGGGGCGACGACGAACGACCGGATGCGCCGTATGGCCAATGACCGAATCGAGGGCCTTTTTGGTGCCGACAGCGTCAAGATCGGCGAGCACGCCACGCGCCAGTTGCGGACAGAGCAGGAAGGCACCCTGAAATCGCAGGTCGTCTTGTCGGGCGAGGATGCGGCCGCGAACTGGGACCGGCCGGACCTGATGGGTGCCCACATGGACACGATGAAGGCGGCTGTCGACGAGCTCGGCGCGCTCAATGGTTGGTCGCAAGACCAGGTGCGCCTCGAAAAGTCGAAAGCGGTGAGCGCCGTCCATAAGGATGTCGTCAATCGCATGCTTGCCGATGACGATATCGACGCGGCGCAAATCTATCTCGAGGCCAACGCCGACGAGATGAACGCGAATGACGAGCTCGCGCTTCGCAGTGCCATGAAGGAGCCTCTCCTCACGCGCCAGGCGCAGGGCGATTTCGACCGCGCGATCGGGACGATGCCGGTAGCCGAGGGGGCGAGCACCAAGGAAGCCGCCCCGGCCGGAACGACATTCGACGCAATGGTCGCGGTGACAGCCCAAAGCGAATCGGGAAACCGCGAGCGCGACAGCAAGGGTCGCCTGATTACCTCCGCCGCGGGCGCCCAGGGCAAGATGCAGGTCATGCCGGGGACGAACACGGATCCGGGTTTCGGCGTCCGGCCGGCGAAGGATGGCAGCGATGCCGAGCGTACGCGTGTCGGGCGCGATTATCTCGCCGCGATGCTGAAACGCTATGGCGGCGATCCCGCGAAGGCATGGGCGGCCTATAATGCTGGCCCCGGCGCGGTTGACGACGCGATCGCCGGGGGCGGCGACTGGCTTTCGCGCCTGCCCGGCGAAACGCAGGCCTATGTCAAAAAGAATGTCGCCGCGATCGGCGGTGGCGCGCAGCAGTCTGCGCGGACGTGGGACAAGGCCGCGGTCTATAGCCAGATCGATGCCCTCGCGGACAAGGAAGGATGGTCGCCCGAGCGCCGCGAGCGTTCGAAGCTGTGGGCGGATAAGGAAATCGCGCGCGACGAGCAGCTGAAGGCGCGCGACGAGAACCAGGCCGAACGGGAAGCGTCGGAGTGGGTCATAGCCAACCCGAACTTCACCGACATTTCCCAGATGCCGGCTCGCATCCGCGACCGGCTCAGCCCCGAGGCGCAGCTACGTTATATCGATGCCGGCAAGCGCAACGCAAAGCCGAAGGACATCCCGGCGAATGGTGCGGACGCGCTCGCGCTCAACCTGCTGTCGATCTATGACCCCGAAAGCTTCAAGGCCATGCCGCTCGGCCAATACGCAGGCAAGGTGACCAAGTCCGAACTCGAGGGCCTCGCGACGAAGCAGGCGAAGATGCGGACCGAGGCGCCGAAGGACAAGCATCTGCGCAGCGGGATCACGGGCGCCATCGAATGGGGCCAGAAATATGGCGGGTTCGGCAAGTTCTCCGACGAGCAGCGGGTCGCCATTTACGGTGTCATGGAGTCCGAGGCCAAGCAGCTGCTCGAAAATGGCGCGAAGGGCCTGACGGAAGACGACTATCTCAAGCTGTTCAAGCGCGCGACGCGCGATGTCCCGACAACCACCTGGTATGGCGGATCGTCGTCGCGGCCCCTCTACGACATGGGTGCTTCGAATATCCCTGACGCGACCCGAAAGAAGATCGAAAGCGCCTATAAGCGCACCTTCGGCAGAGATCCGACCGATGAGGAGGTCGCCGATTACTGGCGCCGCTACTACGCCAAATAAAGACGCGGCCAGTGTGCATGTCCCGAAGACAGAGGCCGGCCGCGTGCGATATCTATCCCTTAGGCCGCGACGCGCTTAGCTGAAAGCTATTTCGCGACGGCGTCCTTGAAGGCGGATTCGGCATCCTTGCCCTGGCGCTCGCGCTCGGCGCTCTCGAGCTTCTTGATCCGCTCGAATGCGCGGTCGGTGCCGAGGTCGCGTGGAGCCGCAACGGGGCTTTGAAGACTTACCGCTGCAGCCTTGGCGATCGTCTTCTGATTTGTTTCCACGGCATCGGCGCGGCCTTCGAGATCCGCGACGCGTTGCTCCAGTTCGTCGATCTTCGTTGCCTGGTCGGAATTGTCGGTCGGCGCGGCGCAGCCGGCGAGGAGAAGCGGCAGGAAAATAGCGCGATTCAAGAGCATTTGCGTCATCCCTAGCGTTCCGGGGCAACAGACGAGGTGCCCTTTGCCCCCCACTCTTCCCGGCCTGGACTATTACGATCAGCGATATCGCCCACGCAAGCCCGCCAACGAGCCGGTAGCACGTATCGATCCCGTTGAAGCGCAGATGCGCCGCGAGCGGGACGACAAGACGCGGCTAGATCTCCTGCTTTCCGCTTCCCCGGAGACGGTCGGGCGGGCGACGGCGATCGCCAAAGAGATCGGGGTGCCACCGCTCACCGTCGAGGATCGTCTCGCCGAAGCGGAAAAGGGCCGCGATGTCCGCCGCTTCATGACTGTGGCCGAGCGTTACCCCGCGATCGGGAAATGGGCTGTAGCGCAGCCGCGCGGCGCCGCGGCGGCGTCCGACGACTGGGACAGCTTGTCGCTTCTCGGTAAGGCGTGGCGCAGCACGCGCGAAACGGTGACCGGGCTGGGGCCGTCCTTGATGTCGGGCATGTATTCGATGGGCCAGAATATGGACAGCGCCATCGGCGCTGTCTCTGACACGCTCGACGCCATCGATCCGAAGCCTGCTATCGCGGGCTTCTTCAGCGACCTCATCGCCACCTACACGGGGTATAACCCGCGCTGGGATAAGAGCTTCGAGGAAAGTCAGCGCATTCGCCGCGAAGCCCAGGCGAAACGGCAGGCTGCGCTCGCCGCGGCGTCGGAAGACTGGCGACCGAAATCGACTAGCTGGATCGCGCGCGAGCTTCTGGCGGGTACCGAATCGATCCCGATGTCCGCCGCAGCCGTCCTGACGCGCGACCCTAAGGCGGCATCGGGCGTGTTCGGCGTGCTCACAGGCGCCGGCGAATATCAGAACGCCCGCGATGCCGGCCTCGATCTCGGAACCTCGCTGGCCTACGGCGCGCGGCAGGGTACGGTCGAAGCGCTGACCGAGCATATTCCGGCGGCAAAGCTGCTCGGCGATATCGCTGCGCGCTCGCCGCTCGGCAAGCTGCTGCTGAACCAGCTCGTGTCCGAGATCCCAGGCGAACAGGTTGCGACGCTGCTCCAGGACTTCGACAGCTGGGTGACGCTCAATCCCGAAAAGACGATGTCGGAGTTTATCGCCGAGCGGCCGGACGCTGCCCGGCAGACGCTCCTCGGGACAATCGGCGCCGTCGGCACCACGGCAGCGGTCACGCGGACCGCGCAGAAGGTGACCGAGGGCGCGGCGCGCCTGGCGGCGCAACGCGGCGAAGCCGAGCGCGCGACGCGCGAGGGCGCCATCCTCGAGCAGTTTGGTGAGGCGGCGCAGAAGTCAAAGCTGCGCCAGCGCGATCCCGATGCCTATGCCGCGCTGATCCGCGAGATGGCCGAGGAGAGCGGCGCGACCGATGTGTATATCCCGGCCGAGGCCATCCAGGAATATATGCAGTCGGGCGATTTCGACGCCGAGGCATGGGCGGATTTCGAGCAGGAATCGCTCGAGGCGATGGCGACGGGCGGCGATGTCGTCATGCCGGTAGAGCGCGTCCTGTCGGCATTCCCCGGAACCCCGGCATGGGAGGCGCTGCGCGATCACATGCGCCTGTCGCCAGGCGGCATGTCGCGTTTCGAGGCCGAAAGCTTCAATGCCGAGATGGCCGACCTTCGCCAGACGATGGAAGAGCAGGCGGCGGCGATCGACGAATTCGACCGCGAGATGATGGAGGCGCGCGAGCGGCTCGTCACCAACGTCGTCGAAAAGCTCCAGTCGGCCGGATATACGCCGTCGGTAGCGCGAACGCAGGCCGAGCTCGTTACGGCCCGGTACGAGACGCGCGCGATGCGCAAGGGGCAGATGCTCACCGGCCGGGAGTTCGATGACGTCGACGTCGTGCAGATCCTACCCGAGCAGCTGGCGCTGCGTCAGAAGGACGATGGCCTCGACCGCGTCATCAACGCGATGCGCAAAGGTGCGCCTGGCGCAAAGCAAGGCCCCTCGCTGCTCGATTTCATCGCGCGCCGCGGCGGTATCGACGATGTCGGCGGCGATATCGCCAGCATGGGCGGCGACGCATGGCACCGCGGCGCGCCGTTTCGTAAGCGCCTGATCCGCGCTTCGGACAAGGGTCAGGGTAGCTTCGTCGGCAGCGAACAGCGCGACACCGCGCCCGAGGACGTGCTGCGCGCCGCGATCGACGCGGGCTATTTCCCCGAGCTCGCCGGCCGTGAGACCGGGACCTATGACGACGCGCTCGACAACAATATCTTGCTCGATGCGATCGGCGCCGAGCTTCGCGGCGAGCCGCGTTACGCCACCGAAACCGATACATCGCTGTCGGATGCGGCGCTCGAGCTCGCGACGCTGCTCGCCAACGAGGGCCTCGATCCCGCGACGGCAACCCGCCGCGAAATCCGGAATGCCGTCGCGGCCTACTCCGCGCGCAATGCTGCCGACGGCCGGAACTATCAGCAGGCGGGTCTGCGCGACGATATCCGCGAGGCGTGGGAGGGAAGGCGCACGCGCGGCTTTATCGATCTCGGCCCAGTACCGCAGGCGCTCGTAGATTATGGCCTGCCGGCCGGAACGCTTCAGATCGGGCGCGGCAAGATACGGACGATCGCGGGCAAGCACGATCTCGACATGAGCATCCTGACCCGCCTGGGCGCGCTGCTCGAACAGCCGTGGGCGATCTATCCGTCGAGCCTCGCCGGTTCCGGTCGCGTCGTCGTCGCGCTGCCCGTTCGGGACAATAACGGTGATCCCGTCGTCGCGGCGATCGGCGGCGACGGCAAGCTGTCGATCGTCAACAGCGTGTACGGGAAGAAGCCCAGAGGCAGCGTCGACGGCGATACCCAGATTCTGCAGGCGGTGGCGGCCGCAAAGGCCAAGGGGCAAAAGGTGCTGGAAGGTGACCCTCCGGCACGTGATCCCGAATTAGTATCGGGCATTAGGCCGGAGAGGCCGAGGCGACCTATACTCGGTCTGCCCTCGAAAGACAAACCGACCAGCCTCGAGCAAAGCGGCGATCCGGCCTCTCCTCGCGGCAGGATCATTTTTCCGAGCGGCGAATTCACCGGCGCCGCGTTGATCGAGCTCTTCAAGTCGCGCAACCTGTCGACCTTCCTTCACGAAACCGGGCACCTGTGGCTCGAAGAGCTGCGCTCCGACGCGCTGTCCGAGGATGCGACGAACCGGCTTCGATCGGACTGGGAGGCGGTGACCGAGTGGTTCGCCGCCAATGGCCATCCTGTCGCGAATGGCGTCATCCCGGTCGAAGCGCATGAGATGTGGGCGCGCGGCGTCGAGCAGTATCTGATGGAAGGCAGGGCGCCGGTACCGGCGCTGCGGAGCATCTTCGAACAATTCCGCGCCTGGCTGGTCAGCATCTATCGCAGCGTGAAGGCGCTTCGCTCTCCCCTGACGCCCGAAATCAGGGGCGTGATGGATCGGCTCATCGCCACCGACGACGATATCGCGCTCGCCGCGCAGGAACAGTCGATCGCACCGCTCCTTACCGACGCCTCGGATATGACGAGCGGCGAGTTCGAAGCCTATCAGCGCCTGACCGCCGACGCGCGCATAGAAGCGCGCGGCCAGCTGCTCGACCGTACTGTGCGCGACGTGCGCGCGCGCAACACGAAGCGCTATAAAGAGATCGCCGCGGAGCTTCGCGACGAGATCGAGGCCAGCGTTGCCGAGCGCCCGGCGTTCCGTGCCATTTCTGCGATGCGCTCCACCCCGATCGACCGGCGCTGGGTTGTCGATTACATGGGCGACGAGGCGGCGGAGGCCATGCCGCGCGGGGTTCCGCCCCTGATGCGCAATGGCGGTGTCCATCCCGACACGATCGCGGAGCAGGCTGGGTTCGCGACGGGCCGCGAAATGATCGAATCGCTCATCGAGCTCGAGCTCGCGCACCGCACGGCGCGCGAGGAAGGCGATCAGCGCGGGATGCGCGATCGGATCATCGACGAAGAGCTCGATATGATGATGCGCGAGCGCTACGGCGAGCCCCTCACCGACGGCAGCATCGAGCGCGAAGCGATCGCCGCGGTGCATAACGACCTGCAGGGCGAGGTCATTGCGGCCGAGGTCCGCGTGCTCAGCCGCAAGGCGGGGCAGGCGCCGACACCCTACTCGGCTGCCAAAGACTGGGCCCGGCAGAAGATCCGCAGCGGGCGCGTCAGCGTCGAGGCGATGCCGAGCGCGCTCCAGCGCTATGCCAGGGCGAGCAAGAAAGCCGCGCGCGAAGCCGAGGTCGCCTATCTCGACCGCGATATCGAGGCCGCATTCCGCGCAAAACAGCAGCAGATGCTGAATAACGCGCTCTATTCCGAGGCCAAGAAGGCGCATGAGGAGGTCGAGGCCGCGCGCGTCCGGCTGAACAACATCGCTAGCAAGGCGGTGATGAAGTCGGTCGACCAGGAATATCTCGAACAGGCGCACGCGCTGCTCGAGGCCGTCGACATCAAGCGCCGGTCGCAGAAGGGCATCAATCGCCAGGGGAAGTGGGAAGAATGGTCGGCGAAGCGACAGGCGGAAGGATATGACATCGTCGTGCCGGCGTCTTTCGAGGCGACGATCGGCAAGAACAACTGGACGCGGCTGACCGTCGAGCAGCTGCTCGGGCTCGACGAGGCGGTACGCCAGATCATCCATCTCGGTCGCCTGAAGCGCGAATTGCAGGACGGGCAGGAAAAGCGCGAATTTGAGCTCACGGTCACCGAAGCGGTGCAGGCGGTCGCGAAGCTGCCGCAGCGGGCGCCCAGCGATCTTATGGAGCCCTCGCGCTGGGACGCCATCAAGTCGAAGGTGCTCGCCGCCGACGCGGCGCTGCTCAAGATGGAGACGGTTTTCGACTGGCTCGACAGCGGCGACAGCAACGGCATCTTCAACCGCATCGTGTTCCGTCCGCTCGTCGACGCGCAGGAGAACGAGCGCGCGCGCATGGCCGACATTCTCGGACAGCTGCGCGCCGCGCTCGAAAAGGTCGATGCAAAGACGCTCAAGTCCTGGTCGGACAAGATCACTGCGCCCGAGCTCCTCAACCGCGAAACCGGCAATCCCTTCGTCATGACTCGCGAGATGGTGGTCTCGATCGCGCTCAACACCGGGAACCAGGGCAATTTCGACAAGCTGCTCGGCGGCTACGGCTGGTCGGAGACGGGCGTTCTCGCGATGCTCGACCGCGTGATGACAGAACAGGAGTGGACCTATGTGCAGGAGGTCTGGGATATCATCAACAGCCTGTGGCCCGACATCGAGGCCATGGAGAAGCGGGTCAACGATATCGCTCCGGAAAAGATCGAGGCACGGCCGGTGCAGACGAAATGGGGCACCCTCAAGGGCGGCTATTATCCAGTCGTCTACGATCCGCGACGCAATTACGAATCGGAAAGCTACGCGGCCAAATCGGACAGCCTGTTCGAGGGCATCTACACCCGCGCCACGACGCCGAAGGGTTTCACGAAAGAGCGCACCAACGTCGAGCGGCCGATCCACCTGAGCCTCGGTGTCATTCACCGCCACGTCGGCGAGGTCATCCACGACCTGACGCACCGCGAGGCGATCATGCAGGCGGACAAATTCTTGCAGGCTCGGCCGGTTATGAAGGCCGTCGACGACAGCCTGGGGCCCGAGGTCCGCAAGCAGTTCCGTCCGTGGCTTCAGCGCATCGCCAACGAATGGGCGTATGACCGGGCCGGGCAGGCGGGCGTCGAGGGCTTCATCAAGAAGGCGCGCCTCAATGCGACAATCGTCGGCATGGGCTACCGCCTCTCGACCATCATGATGCAGGCGGCCGGCTATTCGAACAGCATCGAACGGATCGGCGCGCGGTGGGTGCTGCCGCGTTTGAAGGATGTCGGCAATCCCGAAGCGTGGAACTTCGTGCTTGAGAAGTCGAAAGAGGTCCGCGCCCGCATGGACACACTCGATCGTGATATCCGCGACAACGTCCGGAAAGCGGCCGGCCAGCGCAGCCTATCGGCGGTCAAGAAATTTGCGTTTCACGGCATCGGCTATCTCGATCGCATCGTCGTCATCCCGACCTGGCTCGGCGCCTACGATAAGGCGATCGCGGAGAAAATGTCGGAAGAGGACGCGATCTACGCCGCCGACAAGGCCGTGCGTCAGTCGCAGGGCGCCGGCGCCGCAAAGGATCTCGCCGCGATCCAGTCCGGCCGGGGCACCTTCGGCGAGGCCGCCAAACTGCTGACCATGTTCTACAGCTACATGTCGGCCTTCTACCAGCGCCAGCGCACCTTCGCTCGCGACGTTCGCAGCGCGCGCCTCTCCGACGCGCCTGGCCTGATCGCGCGCGCCTGGTGGCTGTTCGTCGTTCCCCCGCTCCTGTCCGAGATCCTCGCCGGGCGGACGCCCGACGATGACGATGACGAGAGCTGGGCAGAATGGTCGATCACGAACATCATGTTCCAGATTTTCGGGCCGGTGCCGGTCCTGCGCGACATCGGTCCGACCCTATGGGCGAAGGCAACCGACCGGCCGTCTTTCGGCTATCGCTTCACGCCCGCGCAGGGGGGCATCGAAAGCGTCATCAATGTCGGGTCGGATCTCGGCAAGATCGCGCGCGGCAAGGAAACGAAGCGGGCGACGCGCAATGCAATTGAAACGGTGGGCTATTTTACCGGGCTCACCACCGGACAGATGGCCGTCGCGGCGCAATTCCTGGTCGATGTCGGCGAAGGCGACGCACACCCGGACGGAATCGGCGACTGGTGGCGCGGGCTGACCACCGGCAAGACCGAATAGGCGTTCCGATTCAAGCAGCCGCGTCGCCGCCCTACCCCAACTGCACGGCAACTTGCGGATGGATTAAATGGCTGTCGAGACGACGAATGCCTTCAGCGGCCCTTTTCTCCCGAACGGGGCGACCCTCGTTTTCCCCTTCACCTTCACCGCGCCGAGCCCGGCCGAGGTCGAAGTCGTGCTGCGTAGCGCCGACGGTACCGAAACCATCGCGACGGGCTACACGGTTGCTCTGACGCCGGGCGGCGGCGGTAGCGTGACCTTTGCCGTCGCACCGGCAGCGGGGCCCGAGCTTTTCATCCGGCTCGATCCCTTCTTCACCCAGCAAATTGAATTCGAGAACGGATCCGCTTGGCTCGCCGAACCGGTCAATGAGTCGGCAGATCGTGCCGCGCTCCGCGATATCTGGCTGCGCGACCGCGTCCTTCGCGCCATCGGCTTGCCCTTCGGCGAGCAAGGGATCGTGCTGCCGCCCGCCGCTGAGCGCGTCGGCAAGTTCATTTCCTTCCTGCTCGACGGCCGTGCGGTCATGTCGCCGGGGACGGGCTCGGATCCAGCGCTGCGCGGTGAGCTCCTGGAGCCCGGCGGCAGCGAGCGGGTCACCTATACCGCACCCTTCGACGGCGCCGAGCCGCGCCCGATGCAGGATGTGATCAAAGATCTCGGTGTCAGCGTCGCCGATTTCGGCGCGCACCCCTCGCTTCCCGACAATCGCGCTGCCATTCAGGCCGCGCTCGATAGCGGCGCCAAGCGGATCTATTTCCCGTCGGGGAGCTATTATTGCAGCGTCAACGCGGGTCCGCTGAACGTCACCTTCGATCAGCAGCACCTGATTGGCCTCGGCGACGTCAACATCTTCCGCGATTACGACGGACCGCTGCTCACCTCTGCTGCAGGCGACCTGGTCATCGAGAACCTCGCATTCTGGGGGCAGTCGCAGGCGCTGGGATATGAAGGCGACCTCGTTGTGCTTACCGGGGTGCGGGCAAGGCTGGTTCGGAGCAGCTGCCGCGATGCGGGTTTCGACCTCGTCCTCAAGATGACGGGCACCCGTTCGAAGATCGAGAGCGACAAGGACGGCTACTACGGAAATGTGCAAATCGGGGAGGCGGGCGCTGTGTGTCTCTATCCCCATGTTTCCAGCGTCTATATCTCGCAGGCCCTGACGCTCGTCGAAACCGGCGTTGCCAAGATCGAAGGCGGCGTCATCGCCGGCCTGAACATTGAAAAAGGCGCCGGCGGCGCGGGCTCTCACGGACCCAAGATCTCCGGCACCCGCATCGTCGGCAACCTCAACGTACGCCAGACTTTCACCACGATCTGCGGCGGCGCTACGGTCTCTGGCAATGTCGTCGTGGGCGACGGCGTCAATCCGCTCTCCAACATCGCCTTCGATCCTACCTTCGACCAGGCGGCGGGCAGCTTCACGATCAATGCGAACGTGTCGCAGAGCGTCTTCTTCCTCGGCGCTGTCGTCGATGCCGGTCTTGCTCTGACGATCAACTCGCCGATCAACCAGATCTGGCACCCGCCAATTGTTTATGCACCAGCTTTGACCGCCCCTGCCGGCACCCCTGCGATTGGGAACGGCTCGCTGTCCGGTACCATCGCGCGCTACGGTTATGAGCGCCGCGTCTCAATCCAGCTTTCCGTCGGCTCGACCACGGATCTCGGCTCCGGCACCGCGCGCGTATCCGTTCCCGATACCGCGGGCGGCTCGGGCATCGCTTCGGGCGCTGGGCGCATCTTCCAGGCTGGCGTCGGCCACAAGCCGATTATCGCCGAGATTTCGCCCGACACCGCGCGCATGATCTTCTACAGTTCGACGACGGCCGGTGCGTTCGGCGGCCAGTCGGTCGATGACGCATTCCCGATCGCGTTCGGCGACGGCGACGCGATCATCGCCAGCGTCTGCTATTCGGTGAAGTGATGCTTGCGAAGCAACAGCATCGCATCAGCGCCATGGCGGGCCAGCCAGGGCAAGGCCGCTACGCCGCGCTCGATCGGCACCAGCGCCGCGCCGCAAAGGCGGTGCGCGCCGGCCGGAACGAGGAAGTGGCGACGGCACTCGATCAATTCGAAACCGGCCGCTGCCGCCAAGACGTCATCCATCCGCGTCGTGCGATACTGGAGCTTTCCCGACAGCGACACGAGGAACGAATTGAGCTTGCCGATAGGCTGGGCGTTGTCGGTCAACTGGAGGATCATCAGGCCACCCGGGCGCAGCGCGCGGTGGACAGCCGCGAGCGCGCGGGCCGTGTCGTCGACATGCGCCAACACCCCGATGCAGAGCGCGATGTCGAAGCCCTCGGCGTCGACATCGTGCAGATCCGCGCAGCGGTAGGTCGCCCGGTTCCCGATTCGGCGGCGCGCCAGTTCGATCATCTCGCTCGACTGGTCGATGAGGGTCAGTTGACCCGCGAGCCCCGCGCTGATCGATCCGTCGCCGCAGCCCAGGTCGACAATCCGCTGCCCCGTCGTGTCGCCGAGCAGGTCGGCAACGATGCTGGCGCGAACGGCAAGGCGGTGGTTCGCCTTCAGGTATCGATCGGCGCTGCCGAAATAGTGCTGCGCCTTCGCTACTCGAAGGCTCGGATGAGCGGTAGCCATCAGGAATCCTACCATATTTCGAATCCGCTCCAAACGGAAATCAGGGGCATGGGCGGGTGTAAAAGACCGGACTTGGCACTCGGCATCGCTGCCGATCGGAAACGCGTGACGGGAAGGTGTGGGGATGCCTGACAGTCTCGCAAATACGGAGCAGGTTCGCACCATCGTCGAGACCGCAGGAAAGGCCGCGGCCGACGCCGCGATAAGGGAATTCGTGTCCACGCATCCTCATTTCGGGCCGCCGCCGGTCAAAGCTGAAATCCCCCCGCCCCTGAAATGGGCCGCCATCATTATCAGCGCGGTGCTGACCATGGGCATTTCCGGTGCGGCTGCGTGGGGCGTGAAGACACTTAACGACCTGCAGCTGACCGTGACACGCATCGACGAGCGCCAGCAGCAGGACACGACCGGAAAGCAGGTCGACGAACTGAAAGCGCGCGTGGCCGCGCTCGAATCCTACCATCGCGAAAGGAATGCCCGGTGAGCAATGCCGACAAGATCGCGGCCGCGCTGCGCGCCATCGCGCCGGACGGGCGCCTCCTCCAGGCCGAGGTGCCTTACATCAATTCGATCGGATCGTTGTGGGATGCGCGCGAGAAAGCGGCGGTGAAGCCGCAACAGCCCAATGCCGACCCGGCATGGATCGCCGCGGGCCGCAAGTATATTGGGCAGCGCGAGATCAAGGGCCCGCAGCACAATAGCTGGATTGCAAAGGGATGGGCGCTGCTCGGCGCAAGCTGGTTCAACGACGACGAAACGCCCTGGTGCGGCTATTTCGTGGCGCGCTGCCTCTATGACGCGGGCCTGACCTATCCCAAGGATTTCCCGCGCGCGAAGGCTTATGCGACGTTCGGCACGCCATGCCCCGCCCAGCTCGGTGCGATCGGCGTGAAGAACCGCACCGGCGGGGGGCATGTCTTCTTCATCGTCGGCGAGACACCTGACCGCAGGAACTTCAAGGTGCTCGAGGGCAACGCGAATGACATGGTCCGGATCGGAGATATTCCGAAGTCGGCCGTCACCGATATTCGTTGGCCGGCCGGTGTCCCGGTGCCAGCGCGCTCGGCGCTTTATCTCCCGGTCCTCGCGGCCGGGACGATCTCGAAGAGCGAAGCATGAGCCGGATCGCGGCCTTCTTTCGCTGGCTCGGTACTCCGTTTTGGGCCTTCGGCAATTTCCTTCGCGCGCTGGTCAACCTGACGCGCCAACAGGTGCGGGCGATCTTCTCGCTCGCGATGCTGCTGGGCATCGTCGCGCTGTCGTTTCAGAATCTGGCGCTGCTCTACTGGGTGTCTTCGTTTCTGAAGAATGAGGCTCCCGGTTCGCTGTTCGGGCAAATGGCTCTCTCGCAGCAAATCTGGAACAATGCCATTGCCGCAGGGTTTGCGCTGATCGTGGGCCTCGTTGTGTGGGGCGCCGATTACCTCAATGCAAAGTACGGCAACGCCCAGCTTAGCATCGGCAAGGGCAAGCTATGCGACGGCGATGCGCCGGCGGTTCCCGAACCGATCGCCGAGGACGAGGGGGCTGTCTGATGGCAGAATTCCGCGCCCGCATCCGCGCCGTGCGCCCGAAGATCGGCGGGCACATCACTATCCTGCCTACACCGATCGACAGAGACGATGAGAATCTGCGTGGCGTGATGATCCGCCACGCCAAGATGATTGCGGACAACAAGGGCGAGATGGATGGCTTTCTGGTCATAGGGCTCTGGGCCGATGGAACCCGGTCGCTTGGGTATCGGGTGTCGCAGCGCATCCCGCGCGAGCTCCTCCCTGCCTATGTCGCCGAGATGGTCCGGACCGATTGTGTCACGGAATGGCAAGCCGAGCGGACGTTCGACGACCGCTTCGAGTGGCGCGACTAATGCCGGGCTTCATCATCAGCGCCATGGCGCGCCTTGTAGGCGAGCGCTGGGCCCGTGCGGCGGCATGGGCCGCGCTTGTCATCCTGATCGTCATGGCGCTAGGCGTCGCGAAATGCACCTATGACGGCCGGATTATCGAGGCGCACGACGCCAAGGTGACACAAAAGACGCTGCGCACCGATGCCGCGGCGCATGACGCCGCCGCCGAGCAGCGCGCGAAAGACGCGATCTCCAACGACACAGCCGCAAAGGAGCGAAAAGATGCAATCGAACAAGCTGCGCCTGGGCGTCCTAGCGATGCTGCCATTCGTCTTGGGTGCGAGCGCCTGCGACAAGCGGGTACGGATACAAGCGGCATTGCCGCCTGCCGCTGACCTGGTTGTCGAGCCGAAGCCGGCGCCGACGATCGAGATCCTCACCGATGCGACGGCCGAGGCGAATTACAACAGCGATGTCGAGGCGTGGGGCGAGCGCGGATGGGACGCCGTGGCGCGCATCTGCCGCTGGGCCAAGGC
>Ga0209922_101008_pt1 | contig 29255 bp, 27 predicted proteins | sample ThiBiot_500_biof_FD_183946 | JGI IMG/M metagenome (GOLD analysis project Ga0209922, IMG submission 183946) | Wastewater bioreactor microbial communities from Cape Town, South Africa - Thiocy_expt_500_biof (SPAdes) | ecosystem: Engineered > Bioreactor > Thiocyanate-remediating > Anaerobic-Aerobic ... | reverse complement strand
CACGACCCGTTCGTCCGTATCGTCTCGGGCGGGATCACGGTGTGGATCGTCGGGCAGGCCATCGTGAACATCGGCGTCGTCCTTCGGATCCTCCCCGTCCTCGGCGTGCCGCTGCCGTTCATCTCGCAGGGTGGCACGTCGCTCCTGTCCGTGCTGATCGCGTGCGGTGTGCTGCTCTCGTTCGCCCGCACGCTGCCGGTGCGCTCAGCGCCCGTGACCGTCGAGCGGTAACCTCTATCCGGTGACGATCCACCCCACCTACCTCCTGGCCGGAGGGGGAACCGCCGGCCACGTCAACCCGCTCCTCGCCGTCGCGGACGGACTGCGGGCGCGTGACCACGAGGCATCCGTGCTCGTGCTGGGCACGAAAGAGGGTCTCGAGGCCCGACTCGTTCCGGAGCGCGGCTACGAACTGCTCGTCGTCGACAAGGTCCCCTTCCCCCGCCGCCCGAACGGCGCGGCCGTGCGATTCCCGGTCGCGTGGCAGCGCGCCGTCGCCCAGGTGCGCACGCACATCCGCGAGCGTGGAGTGGACGTCGTCGTGGGCTTCGGCGGCTACGCCTCGGCCCCCGCGTACATCGCGGCGCGGCGCGAGGGCATCCCGTACGTCGTGCACGAGGCGAACGCCAAGCCGGGTCTTGCGAACATCCTGGGTGCCCGACGGGCCTCGGCGGTCGGCACGACCTTCGCGGGGACGCCGCTGCGCCGCTCGGAGGTGGTGGGCATGCCGCTGCGCCCCGAACTGCTCTCGCTGGACCGGGGAGCCACACGTGCTGAGGCGGCCGCGTACTTCGGGCTCGACACCGAACGGCCCGTCCTGCTCGTCTTCGGCGGCTCCCTCGGGGCGCGCCGACTCAATGAGGCGTTCGGACAGGCATGGCCCGAGGTGACCGCTGCAGGGTGGCAGCTGCTGCATGCCGTCGGAGAGCGCGCCGAGCTCGTCGACCCCGGTGCCGACGGCTATCGCGTCGTGCCGTATCTCGATCGGATGGATCTCGCCCTGGCCCTCGCCGATCTCGTGGTCTCGCGCGCGGGGGCGGCCACCGTCAGCGAACTCACGGCGCTCGGCATCCCCGCGGTGTACGTGCCGTATGCCGTCGGCAACGGGGAGCAGGCTCTCAACGCCGCCTCGGTCGTCGCGGCGGGCGCCGCGCGCCTCATCCCCGATGCCGAGTTCACCGCGGAACGCGTGCGCACCGAGATCGTGCCTCTGCTGACGGATGCCGAGGCGCTCTCGGCGCTCCGCGATGCGGCCGGCGAAGCCTCCGTCGGTGCCCGCAGCGGCACCGAAGGCGTCATCGCCCAGATCGACCGCGCGCTCCGACGCTGAGGCGCCGCGCGTCCCGTCGCCGACGCTGGATGGTCCGCGCGCCGTGGGGCTCCCGTCCAGGGCGCCGACCTAGACTTGACGGGCCATGATTCGACCCGATCTCAGTCTTCCCCTGCCCGACGACATCGCCGCCGCGCACTTCATCGGCATCGGAGGGTCGGGCATGTCCGGACTCGCCGGGATGTTCCTCGACCGCGGCATCCGCGTCTCGGGGTCGGACCGCTCCGACAGCGCAGCGCTCCAGGCGCTCGCGGCCCGGGGCGCCGACGTCCACGTCGGTCACGACGCTGCGAACCTGCCCGCCGACGCGGACACCGTCATCCACACCGGCGCGATCTGGCCGGAGAATCCCGAGTTCCTCCTCGCGAAGGAGCGCGGCCTCCACGTCATCCACCGCTCGCAGGCGCTCCACTGGCTCATCGGCGGGCGCCGTCTCGTGAGCGTCGCGGGCGCCCACGGCAAGACGACGTCGACCGGCATGATCGTCACCGCGCTGCGCGCCCTGGCCGAGAACCCGACGTTCGTCAACGGCGGAGTGATCGCCGACCTCGGTGTCTCGAGCGGCACGGGGTCGGACGAGCTCTTCGTCATCGAGGCGGACGAGTCCGACGGCACTTTCCTGCTGTACGACACGGCGATCGCGCTCATCACGAACGTCGACCCCGATCACCTCGATCACTGGGGGACACGGGATGCCTTCTACGACGCCTTCGTCCGCTTCGGCGACGAGGCGCGCGAGGCCGTCGTGATCAGCTCCGACGACCCCGGCGCCCGGCGCGTCTCGGAGTCGCTGCGCCACCCCCGCATCGTCACGTTCGGCGAGGATGCGGCCGCCGACGTGCGCGTCACGGACATCGTCACGGACGGCCCCGTCTCGTTCGCGCTCACCTACGCGGGGGAGACCCGCACTGCCCGCCTCGCGGTCCCCGGCGCCCACAACGCGATCAACGCCGCCGGCGCCGTCGCGGTCCTCACGACGCTCGGCCACGGCTTCGAAGAATCCCTCCGCGCCGTCGAGGCATTCGGCGGCACGGTGCGCCGGTTCGAGCTGCACGGCGTCGAGCGGGGCGTCAGCGTGTACGACGACTACGCGCACCACCCGACCGAGGTCGCCGCCGCCCTCGCCGCCGCACGCACGGTCGTGGGGGACGGGCGACTCATCGCCATCCAGCAGCCGCACACGTACTCGCGCACGCAGGCGATGTACCGCGAGTTCGCCGAGGTGCTCGAGCAGTTCGCCGACCACACCGTGATGCTCGACGTCTACGGCGCCCGCGAGGACCCGGTGCCGGGCGTCACGGGAGCACTCGTCAGCGGCGCCTTCGCCGACCCGTCGCACGTGCATTTCGTGGCGGACTGGCAGGAGGCGGCCGACTACACGGCATCCGTCGCCCGCGCGGGCGACTACGTCATCACGCTCGGCTGCGGCGACGTCTACCGCATCATCCCGCAGGTGCTGCGCGCTCTGTCGGGCACGGCGCCCGGAGACGGGGCCTAGCCGATGCGGCGTCCGTCTCCGCTGCCGACCGCGACCGGCGCGACCGGTGCGCGGGATGCCGCCGATGCGGCGTCGGCGGAGGTCGACACCGAGGCTTTCGCGCCGCCGGTCAGCTATCCGAACCCCGTCGCGCGGGCGTCCGCTCCCGCCGACGCCCCGCGCTTCTCGGACGACATCGCTGTGCCGGATGCCTCCGTGGCGGCACAGGACGCCCCCGAAGACCAACCCGCCGACGAGCCGGACGGCGTCGGTGTGCGGGACGTCTGGGCGGCGGCGCGCGCGCGGCGTAAGGCCCTGCGCGCGGAGGTGCGCCGATTCACGGTGCGCCAGCGGCGGCGGCGCATGGTCTGGCTGACCGTCATCGGTGCGCTCGTGCTCCTCGTCCTGGGGTCGATCGGTGCGGCCTACAGCCCCCTCTTCGCGGTCGAGAAGATCAGCGTCGTCGGGACGAGTTCGCTGAACCCGGCCGATGTCGAGACGGCACTCGCGGGTCAGCTCGGAACCCCCCTCCCACGCGTCGATCCGTCCGCCGTCGAGTCGTACACGCTCGAGGCGCGTCCGCCGCACGAGCTCGTCGTCCGCATCGTCGAGCGCACACCGATCGGCTCGGTGGAATCGCCCGCGGGCTACACGCTCGTGGATGCCGCGGGCGTCGCCCTCTCGACGACGCCCACGGCGCCCGCGGGGCATCCCGTCATCACCGCGACCGGCGGGATCGGCTCGCCTGCGTTCGACGCGATCGGCACGGTGTTCCGCTCGCTCCCCGACGACATCCGCGCACAGGTCACGGCGATGTCGGCGACCACCGCGAACGACGTCACGCTGACCCTCGGGGGGACGGGCACCTCGGTCGTCTGGGGCAACGCCGACCAGTCGGCGAAGAAGGCCGAAGTGCTCGCCTCGGCGATGGCCGCGCGGCCTCCCGAGCACGTCTACACGTATGACGTGTCGTCGCCCGGCGCGGTCGTCATCCGCTGATTGCGCGACACGCCCGCCGTGGTCCCGACCCGTGCCGAGGTGGCACGTACTTTCAATCCAGGAAATGCATACTCGGCATTTCTTTAAACCTCAACTTGAGGTTCAAGGTTTAGACAGTTTCGGGTTCGGGACAAGATGGAGGCCGGCATGAGCCAGAACCAGAACTACCTCGCGGTGATCAAGGTCGTGGGTGTGGGCGGCGGCGGCGTGAACGCCGTCAATCGGATGATCGAGCTCGGGCTGCGGGGCGTCGAGTTCATCGCCGTCAACACCGACGCGCAGGCGCTCCTCATGAGCGACGCCGACGTGAAGCTCGACGTGGGCCGCGAGCTCACGCGGGGACTCGGTGCAGGCGCCGACCCCGAGGTCGGACGCCGCGCCGCGGAGGACCACGCGGAGGAGATCGAAGAGGCGCTCGCGGGTGCCGACATGGTCTTCGTGACGGCCGGTGAGGGCGGCGGCACGGGCACCGGTGGTGCACCCGTCGTCGCGCGGATCGCGAAGTCGATCGGCGCCCTCACGATCGGTGTCGTCACGCGTCCCTTCTCGTTCGAGGGTCGCCGGCGTCAGAGCCAGGCCGAGGCGGGTGTCAACAAGCTCAAGGAAGAGGTCGACACGCTCATCGTGGTGCCGAACGACCGGCTTCTCGAGATCAGCGACCGCGGCATCTCGATGATCGAGGCCTTCGCGACCGCCGACCAGGTGCTCCTCGCCGGTGTGCAGGGCATCACCGACCTCATCACGACCCCGGGCCTCATCAACCTCGACTTCGCCGACGTCAAGTCGGTCATGCAGGGGGCCGGCTCCGCACTCATGGGCATCGGTTCCGCACGTGGGGCGGACCGCGCGATCAAGGCGGCCGAGCTCGCCGTCGAATCGCCGCTGCTCGAGGCATCCATCGAAGGCGCGCACGGCGTGCTGCTGTCGATCCAGGGCGGCTCGAACCTCGGCATCTTCGAGATCAACGACGCCGCGCAGCTCGTCAAGGAGGCCGCACATCCCGAGGCCAACATCATCTTCGGAACGGTGATCGACGACACGCTCGGCGACGAGGTGCGCGTCACGGTGATCGCCGCCGGATTCGACGGAGGTGAGCCGCAGGCGCGGATCGAGCCCATGACGGCTCAGCGTCCGGTCGCCACTCCGGTCGTGCCCTCGGTGCCCGCCGACGAGGCCGCGCGCGAGGCCCGCGAAGCGGCGGATGCCGATGAGCGGGAGACCGTCTCGGTGGTGTCGGTCACCGAGTCCTACGACTCGGTGTACGGCGCCGACGATCTGGACATCCCCGACTTCCTGAAGTGAGCGGCGCCGCGACAGGCTCCGACGCGAGCACCGCGCCGGGCCTGGCGGCGCGGCTCGCGCAGCTCGACGCGCGCGTGGCGGATGCGGCGCGCGCCGCCGGGCGCGATCCGGCGGAGCTGACGCGGATTGTCGTGACGAAGTTCCACCCGGCCGAACTCGTCGCGCAGCTGCACGCCCTGGGCGTCCGGGATGTGGGGGAGAACCGTCAACAGGAGCTCACGGCCAAGCGCACCGAACTGCCGGACCTCTCCCCGCTCACCTGGCACTTCATCGGCCAGGTGCAGACCAAGAAGGCCCGGGCGGTGCGCCTGGCATCCGACATCGTGCATTCGGTCGATCGCGACCGGCTCGCGGATGCCCTGCACGCGGCCGATCCCGAGGGCGTCCCGCTCCAGGTGCTCCTGCAGGTGAACCTCACCGACGACCCCGGGCGCGGCGGTGCCGCACCGGCAGAGATCGAACGCCTCGCCGAGCACGTCGCCGATGCCTGCCCGTCGCTGCGCGTGCGCGGGGTGATGGCGGTCGCTCCGCTCAACGGTGCGCCGGCAGAGGCCTTCGCGCGATTGAACGACGCATCGCGGGCCGTCCGTTCCGTCATGCCCGACGCGACGTGGATCTCCGCGGGCATGTCCGGCGACTTCGCCGAAGCCATCGCCGCGGGTGCGACACACCTGCGGATCGGTACGGCAATCACGGGCCCGCGGCCCGAGCGCGGATAACCTTCACAACAGACGAGCAAACGGAGGATGCGATGTCGAACCCCCTCAAGAAGACCATGGTGTACTTGGGCCTCGCCGACGAGGAAGAGGTCTACGACGAGCCGGTCGCGGAGGCGCCCGCGCGTCGTGAGCGCAGCACCGAGCGCAGCGTGGAGAAGGCGGCGCCCGTGACGCCCCTGCACCGCCCTGCCGTCGTGCGTCAGCCCACCGCCGGCGCCGTCAGCGAGATCCTGACGGTCCACCCCAAGCAGTACCGCGACGCGCAGCTGATCGCCGAGAACTTCCGTGACGGCATCCCCGTCATCATCAACCTCTCGCAGATGAGCGATGCCGACGCGCGTCGTCTCGTGGACTTCGCGAGTGGCCTGTCTCTGGGCCTGTACGGACGCATCGAGCGGGTCACGAGCAAGGTCTTCCTGCTCTCGCCCGAGAATGTCGCGATCTCGGGCGACGGCACGCTGGCGCCGGCCGATCCCGAGGCGGCGCCCTTCACGCAGTAGTCGTGGAGATCGTGCGGCTGACGGCGAGTATCGTCAGCTTCCTGCTCGCCATCTACTCTCTGATCCTCCTCGCGCGCCTCGTGCTGGAGTTCATCCCGATGTTCAATCGGGAGTGGCGCCCGCGCGGGTTCGGACTCGTGCTCGCCGAGCTGATCTTCACGGTGACCGATCCGCCCATCCGGCTGTTCCGACGCCTCATCCCGCCCCTGCGCATCGGACCGGTGGCCCTCGACGTCGGCCTGACGCTGACGTTCCTCATCGTCCTCGTCCTCTCGTCGATCGCCAACGCGATTGCTCGTTCGTAACACCCTTCTCGCACGTCACAGGCGTGCGGACTATGCTGTTTCAGACCGATCCGCTTCGCGGCGGATCGCCCCTGATCGGCCCGCGTCGACAGCCCCGAAAGAGGTAACACCATGGCTTTGACCCCCGAAGACGTCGTCACCAAGCAGTTCCAGCACGTCCGCTTCAAGGAGGGCTTCGACCCCGACGAGGTCGACGACTTCCTCGACGAGATCGTCGTGGAGTGGCGCAAGACGATCGCCGAGAACGACGAGCTGAGAGCGCGCGTCGCCGAGCTCGAGGCCGGCGCCGGGGCGGCTCCCGTCGCCGCCGTCGCGGCTCCGGAGCCCGAGCCGGTCGTCGAGGCCGTCGTCGAAGAGGTCCCCGCTCCGGCCCCCGCGCCCGTCGAGGCCGCCGCTCCGATCGGTGGTGCCGCGGCATCCGCCGGCATCATCGAGCTGGCCCAGCGCCTGCACGACGAGCACGTCGCCGAGGGCCAGGCTCAGCGCGACAAGCTGATCTCCGAGGCACAGGCCCACGCTGCCGCGATCGTCGCCGAGGCCGAGGCCAAGGGGCGCGACGAGATGGCCCGCCTCGACAGCGAGCGCGCGACCCTCGAGACCCGCATCAGCGAGCTGCGTGACTTCGAGCGCAACTACCGCCAGCAGCTCCGCGGCTTCATCGAAGAGAAGCTCCGCGACCTCGACGTCACGGGCGCGACCTCCGGTACGCCCGTCTCGGCGTCCTGACCAGGTCGGTGCGCGGCACGTCGACACTGCGTCCTCAGACGGCCGGCATCCTCATCGCGATCCTCGCGGTGGCGGTGCTGGCCGTCGACCAGTTCACGAAGCTCCTCGCCCTGCAGAATCTGCCGTATCAGGAGGCCGTGCCCGTCTGGGGCGATGTCCTGAAGCTGTACCTGACCCGCAACTCCGGCGCCGCGTTCTCGCTCGGTGAGAACGTCACGTGGGTGTTCACGATCGTCCTGGCCGCGGCGGCGGTGTTCGTCGTGGTGCTGGCGGTGCGGGGCATCCGGGCCCGGTGGTGGGCGATCGTGCTGGGACTCCTCCTCGGCGGCATCCTCGGGAATCTCACCGACCGGCTCGTCCGCGACCCCGGCTTCGCCGTCGGCCACGTCGTCGACTTCATCTACACCCCGTGGATGATGCCCGCGATCTACAACGTCGCCGACATCTTCATCGTCACGATGATGATCAGCGTCGCGCTGCTCATCCTGCGGGGAGTGCGACTCGACGGCTCGCGGCTGAAGGATGCCGAGGCCGCGACCGACACCGACGAGGCTCTGCCTGCCTCCGACGCAGACTGATGCCGTCCCGCACTGTTCCGGTCCCGGACGGGCTCGACGGCGTCCGCGTGGATGCCGCGCTCGCGAAGCTCCTCGGTTTCTCACGGACCTTCGCCGCCGAGGTCGCGGAGGCCGGCGGCGTGCGGCTCGACGGTCGCACGCTCGGCAAGAGCGACAAGCTCCGTGCCGAGGGATGGCTCGAGGTCGAATGGGAGGACCGGCGCGCCCCCGAGGTCGTCCCGATCGCCGTGCCCGATCTCGGCATCGTCTACGACGACGATGACATCGTCGTGGTCGACAAGCCCGCCGGCGTCGCGGCGCACCCGTCGGTCGGGTGGGAAGGTCCCACGGTCCTCGGTGCTCTCGCCGCTGCGGGTTACCGGATCGCGACGACCGGTGCCGCCGAGCGGCAGGGCGTCGTCCACCGGCTCGACGTCGGCACGAGCGGTCTCATGGTGGTCGCGAAGTCCGAGCGTGCGTACACCGCCCTGAAGCGAGCCTTCAAGGAGCGCGAGGTCGACAAGATCTACCACGCCGTCGTGCAGGGGCACCCCGACCCGCTCGCGGGAACGATCGATGCGCCGATCGGCCGGCATCCCTCGCACTCGTGGAAGTTCGCCGTCGTCCCGGACGGCAAGGACTCGATCACCCACTACGAGACGATCGAGGCGTTCCCTTCGGCATCCCTCCTCGAGATCCACCTCGAGACCGGTCGCACCCATCAGATCCGCGTGCACATGGCCGCGCACCGGCATCCGTGCGTCGGCGACCCGCTGTACGGCGCCGACCCGACCCTGTCGGCGCGGCTCGGGCTGACGCGGCAATGGCTCCACGCGCACGAGCTGTCGTTCGCGCACCCCGTGACGACCGAGTGGGTCACGTTCACGAGCGAGTACCCGGCCGACCTCGCGCACGCCCTCGAGGTGCTGCGCGGCTGAGGCCGCTTCCCGCGGCGCGCACATGCCGTCCGCGGTACGGGCGCCACCCTAGCCTGGAGGGATGACCGCTCTCGCCGCGCGCCCCTGGCTCTCCTCCTACGCCGACGGTGTCCCCGCGGAGATCGAGCCGGTCACCCAGACCCTCATCGACATGCTCGATGACGCCGTGTCGCGGTATCCGACGCACACGGCGCTGGAGTTCTTCGGCGCCGAGACCCGCTACGCGCGTCTGGGGGAGGATGTCGCGCGGGCCGCGGAGGGACTTCGCCGCCTCGGCGTGTCGCACGGCGACCGTGTCGCCCTCATCCTCCCGAACTGCCCGCAGCACGTGGTCGCCTTCTACGCGGCACAGCGCCTGGGAGCGATCGTCGTGGAGCACAACCCGCGCTACACGGCGCCGGAGCTGCGCCACCTGTTCGAGGTGCATCATGCGACCGTCGCGATCGTGTGGGATGCCGTCGCCGACACGATCGCCGAGTTCCCCTCCGACATCCGCCCCGCGCACGTCGTCTCCGTGACGATGACGGATGCCATGCCCCGCCGCACCCGGATGATGCTGCGACTGCCGCTCCCGCGTGCACGACGCTCTCGTGCGGCCCTCACGCGGCGGCCGACGGCGCGGGGGATCGTGTCGTGGCCGCGACTCTTGACGCGCCGTCCGGTCTCCCGCAAGGTGGCGCGCCCCGTCCTCGACGACATCGCCGTCCTGCAGTTCACGAGCGGCACGACCGGGCGCCCGAAGGCGGCGGTCCTCACGCATCGGAACCTCCGCTCGAATGCGGCCCAGTCGGTCGCGTGGGTGCCGGATCTCCGCCACGGCGACGAGGTCTTCTACGCCGTGCTGCCCCTCTTCCACGCCTACGGGCTCACACTCTGCCTCACGACGGCGCTCTCCGTCGGCGCACGCCTAGTGCTGTTCCCGACGTTCGACGTGTCGCTCACCCTCACGGCGATGAGGCGGACGCCGCCGACGTTCCTCCCCGCCGTGCCGCCCATCTACGACGCGCTCGCCCGCGCGACCTCCCGCGCGGGGCTGACGCTGACAACCCTCCGCAATGCCATCTCGGGCGCGATGGCCCTCCCCGCCGCGACCGTGGCACGGTGGGAGGAGGCCACCGGCGGCATCCTCGTCGAGGGCTACGGGATGACGGAGTCGTCCCCGATCAGCCTCGGCAACCCCATGGGTCCGCGTCGGCGGACCGGCACCGTCGGCATCCCGTTCCCGAGCACGGAGATCCGCGTCGTCGACCCGGAGGACCCGACCGTCGACCGCGCGCCCGGCGAGAGCGGCGAGCTGCTCGTGCGGGGACCGCAGGTCTTCCGTGGCTACTGGAACCAGCCCGACGAGACCGCCCGGACCCTCCTCGAAGGAGGGTGGCTGCGCACGGGCGACATCGTGGTGGCGGATGCCGACGGGTTCGTCACCGTCGTCGACCGCCTCAAGGAGCTCATCATCACGGGAGGTTTCAACATCGCGCCGAGCGAAGTGGAGGACGCGCTGCTGCGCGACGCCGACATCCTCGACGCGGCGGTCGTCGGCATCCCGCGCCCCGACGGCGGCGAGGCGGTGACCGCGGCGGTCGTGCTGCGCGAGGGCGCGACCTTCGATGCGGACGCCATCCGCACCCGCCTGCGCGAGCACCTCACCGCCTACAAGGTGCCGCGCGCGATCGTGCCCTTCGACACCCTGCCCCGTTCGATGGTGGGCAAGGTGTTGCGTCGCGAGGTGCGCGACGAGATCATGCGCCGCCGCCGCCCCGACATCGCCTGACACCCCGCGTCGACATCGCGCGTCGGCATCCTGCGTCGGTGCCTCGGAGCGGTCCGGAACCACTCCCCGAGCGCGCCATGATGGAGAGATGGAACCCCCGTCCTCGCGACCCGTCGCGCGGTGCTCGCGGGAGCCGGCGTGCTCGCGCTCGCGGGCCTGGCCGCCTGCGCACCGCTCTCCCGCCCGCACGCGGGCCAGGAGAGCGCCAGCCCCGGCCCTTCCTCGTCCAACGGATCGCCCACGCCGTCCGCGACGCCCACTCCCACTCCGACGCCCACCGTTGATCCCGCCGCTGTCGCCGCCCGCTACGCCGGCGCCGCGCCGACGGCGTTCGGGCTCGACCTCCCCGGCATCCGGCAGACCATCGCACCCGCCGCGGCGCTGCGCGTCGCGCTGACGTTCGACGCGTGCGGCGGCAGCCGCGGCTCCCGCGTCGACGCGCGGCTGGTCGACACGCTCCGCCGCGAAGGGGTGCCGGCGACGCTGTTCCTCAACTCGCGCTGGATCGGCGCGAACCCGGCGCTCGCCGCCGAGCTCGCCGCCGACTCCCTTTTCGTGATCGGCAACCACGGCACGCGCCACGTGCCGCTGTCGGTGACCGGACGCGAAGCGTACGGGATCGCCGGCACCGCATCGGCGCAGGAGGCGGTCGACGAGGTGTGGCAGAACCACGTCCGCCTCACCGAGATGCTCGGCGCCCCACCGCGCTTCTTCCGCCCCGGGACGGCGTTCTACGACGACATCGGCCTCGCGATCGTGCGGGACCTCGGCGTGCAGCCGATCGGGTTCGCCGTCAACGGCGACGGGGGAGCGACCTTCCCGGCGCGCACCGTGCGGCGAGAGATCGGTCAGGCGGCGGGCGGTGCGATCGTCATCGCGCACATGAACCAGCCGGGCTCCGGCACGGCGGAGGGCATCGAGGGCGCGATCGCGGATCTCCGCGCCCGCGGCGCCGCGTTCGTCCACGTCGACGGCTGACCGCCGACGGCGTCGGACCCCCGACGTAGACTCGTCGGGTGGCATCCGACTCCTTCGTTCACCTGCACGTGCACAGCGAGTACTCGATGCTCGACGGCGCCGCGAAGATCGGCGCGATGACCCAGGCGGCGGCCGAATACGGCATGCCGGCGATCGCCGTGACCGACCACGGCAACACCTTCGCGGCGTTCGAGTTCTACAACGCCGCCAACAACGCCGGGGTCAAGCCCATCATCGGTCTCGAGGCCTACGTCACCCCCGGCACCCACCGCAGCGACAAGTCGCGCGTGCAGTGGGGCACGGCCGACCAGCGCAGCGACGACGTGTCCGGCTCGGGCGCGTACACCCACATGACCCTGTGGAGCCAGACGACGCAGGGCATGCACAATCTGTTCCGGCTGAGCTCCCGCTCGAGCATGGAGGGCTACTACTTCAAGCCCCGCATGGACCGCGAACTCCTGCAGACCTACGGCAAAGGCCTCATCGCGACGACCGGGTGTCCCTCCGGCGAAGTGCAGACGCGCCTGCGACTCGGTCAGTACGACGCCGCCCGCGCCGCGGCGGCGGAGTTCCAGGACATCTTCGGCAAGGAGAACTACTTCGCCGAGATCATGGACCACGGCCTGTCCATCGAGCGCCGTGTCATGACGGATCTCCTCCGTATCGCGAAGGACCTCGACATCCCGCTGGTCGCGACGAACGACTCGCACTACACGCACCAGCACGAGGCGGATGCCCACGCCGCGCTCCTGTGCGTGCAGTCCGGGTCGACGCTCGACGACCCGAACCGCTTCAAGTTCGACGGCGACGGCTACTACATCAAGACCGCCGCGGAGATGCGGCAGCTCTTCCGCGATCATCCGGACGCGTGCGACAACACGCTGCTCATCGCCGAGCGGTGCGAGATCGAGTTCGACACCGCCGCGAACTACATGCCCCGCTTCCCCGTTCCCGCCGGGGAGACCGAGGACAGCTGGCTCATCAAAGAGGTCGAGAACGGTCTGCGCTACCGCTACCCGGGCGGCATCCCCGACAAGGTCCGGAAGCAGGCCGAATACGAGACCGGCATCATCCTGCAGATGGGGTTCCCCGGCTACTTCCTCGTGGTCGCCGACTTCATCAACTGGGCGAAGGACAACGGCATCCGCGTCGGCCCCGGTCGCGGCTCCGGCGCCGGCTCGATGGTCGCCTACGCGATGAAGATCACCGACCTCGACCCGCTCGAGCACGGTCTCATCTTCGAGCGGTTCCTGAACCCCGACCGCGTCTCGATGCCCGACTTCGACGTCGACTTCGACGACCGTCGCCGCGGTGAGGTGATCGAGTACGTCACGGAGAAGTACGGCTCAGAGCGGGTCGCCCAGATCGTGACTTACGGCACCATCAAGTCGAAGCAGGCGCTGAAGGACGCCGGCCGCGTGCTCGGGTTCCCCTTCAGCATGGGGGAGAGGCTCACCAAGGCCATGCCGCCCGCCGTCATGGGCAAGGACATGGAGCTCGGCGGCATGTTCGACCCCGAGCACAAGCGGTTCAAGGAGGCGAGCGAGTTCCGCGCCCTCATCGAGAGCGACCCGGAAGCGAAGACGGTCTTCGACCGCGCGCTCGGTCTCGAGGGCCTCAAACGTCAATGGGGCGTCCACGCCGCCGGCGTCATCATGTCGTCCGAGCCGCTGCTCGACATCATCCCGATCATGCGGCGTGAGCAGGACGGGCAGATCGTCACCCAGTTCGACTACCCGTCGTGCGAGTCGCTCGGGCTCATCAAGATGGACTTCCTGGGGCTCCGGAACCTGACGATCATCTCCGACGCGCTCGAGAACATCCGTATGAACCGCGGCGAGGACCTCGACCTCGAGCATCTCGCCCTCGACGACCGCGCAGCGTACGACCTGCTGACCCGGGGCGACACGCTCGGCGTCTTCCAGCTCGACGGCGGCCCCATGCGTGCGCTGCTGCGCCTCATGAAGCCGGACAACTTCGAGGACATCTCCGCCGTCATCGCGCTGTACCGGCCGGGTCCCATGGGCGCGAACTCACACACCAACTACGCGCTGCGCAAGAACGGTCTGCAGCCGATCACTCCGATTCACCCCGAACTCGAGGAGCCGCTGCGCGACATCCTCGACACGACGTACGGCCTGATCATCTATCAGGAGCAGGTCATGGCGATCGCGCAGAGAGTGGCGGGGTTCTCTCTCGGTCAGGCCGACATCCTCCGCCGCGCGATGGGCAAGAAGAAGAAGTCCGAGCTCGACAAGCAGTACGAGGGCTTCTCGGGCGGCATGGCCGAGCGAGGCTATGGCGAAGGGGCCGTGACGGCGCTGTGGGACATCCTGCTGCCGTTCTCCGACTACGCGTTCAACAAGGCGCACTCCGCCGCCTACGGCCTCGTGTCGTACTGGACGGCGTACCTCAAGGCGCATTACCCCGCCGAGTACATGGCCGCCCTGCTCACGAGCGTCGGCGATTCGAAGGACAAGATGGCGGTGTACCTCAACGAGTGCCGCCGGATGGGCATCCGGGTGCTGCCGCCGGATGTCAGCGAGTCGATCCGCTACTTCGCGGCCGTCGGCGAGGACATCCGCTTCGGCCTCGGCGCGGTCCGCAACGTCGGCGCGAACGTCGTCGACGGCATCGTCAGTGCGCGCGAGGATGCCCCGTACACCTCCTTCCACGGGTTCCTCGACACGGTGCCGGCGCACGTCGCCAACAAGCGCACCGTCGAATCGCTCATCAAGGCGGGCGCGTTCGACTCGATGGGAGACACCCGCCGGGCGCTGCTGGAGGTCCACGAGGACGCCGTGGAAGCCGCGATCGGGCGCAAGCGAAACGAGGCGCAGGGCGCGATCGGGTTCGATTTCGACAGTCTGTACGACGCGGCCGAAGAGGCGGTGCCGGCGAAGGTTCCCGCGCGTCCGGAGTGGACGAAGAAGGACAAGCTCGCCTTCGAACGCGAGATGCTGGGGCTCTACGTCTCCGACCATCCGCTCGCGGGCCTCGAGATCCCTCTCGCGAAGCACGCATCCACGAGCATCCACGACCTTCTCGCCGACGAGGACGTCTCCGACGGCGACATCGTCACCGTGGCGGGGCTCGTCACGAGCGTGCAGCACCGCGTCGCGAAGCAGAGCGGCAACCCGTACGGCATGATCACCGTCGAGGACTTCGACGGCGAAGTCACCGTCATGTTCATGGGCAAGACGTACACCGAGTTCCAGTCGATGCTCGTCGCCGACTCGATCCTCGTCGTGCGAGGCCGCGTGTCGCGACGGGACGACGGCCTGAACCTCCACGGCCAATCCGCGTTCGTGCCCGATCTCGGCAACGTGGAGGCATCCGGTCCCCTCGTGCTGCTCATGCCCGAGCATCGGGCCACCGAGGCGACGGTGGAAGAGCTTGCACGGGTCTTCTCCCGCCACCCGGGCGGCACCGAGATCACGCTGAAACTGCATCGTGGCGGAACGGCGAAGGTGTTCGAGGTGCCCGCGCGAGTGGGGATCTCGGTCGATCTCTACGGCGAGCTGAAGGGGCTGCTCGGGCCGCAGTGCCTCGGGTGAACCAAAGGTCGAGTGGGTAGGATCTCAACCGACAACCCCGTCGTGGAAGGACCGATCGTGACCGACGAGAAGAACGCACCCCAGCCGGAAGACGTCACCGAACCGCCCGTCGAAGGCGCGCCCACAGAGCGCGAGGTTCCCGCAGAATCCGTCGATCCCGACGTGTCCTACGACTCCCTCGCCGACGCGTTCACTGCCATCACCGACGGTCCGGATGCCGTGGACGAGACCGCTCCGCCGCAGTACGGCGTCGGCCCCTTCTCCGTGCGCGAGGTCGCCCTCGGGGGGATCTGGCTCGTCGCGTTCGTCGTATCCTTCTTCCCGGTCTACAGCGGGATCCTCTCCGGATCGGTCTGGACGTCCGGCATCGACTGGGTGCTGACGATCGGTGTCCCCACGATCGCGGTGTTCCTCGTCGGCCTTCGCCGCCTGTCTCCGCAGGGCATCCGCAGGGTCGGTTCGCTCGGCATCGATCAGTTCGCCTCCGTCGCGTTCTCCGTCGCGACGATCGTGTGGCTCGGCATCCTCTGGGCATCGTTCGTCAACCTCGCGACCCGTCAGATCTTCCTCGCGAGCTGGGTCGTCTGGGTCGAATTCATTCTCATGTTCGCAGGCGTTCTGCTGACGGTGTTCGCACCGCTGTTCCCGACGATCGGCGAGGACTTCCGTCACCGCACCACCGTTCCCGCCCACCGCTTCGCGAGCCCCGCCCGGCCCGTCGTCGAGCGCCCGCACACGCCGCGTCCCGCGCCGAGCCCGGCACCGGAGGCCGTGCCGCAGGCGGCGGCATCCTCCTCCTCCTCCTCCTCCGAGCAGGCGTTCGGGGCTGCAGTCGACGGACCGCTCGCGACCGAGACGAGCGAGGTCGAGCCGATCGTCGACGAGGTCGTCACCACAACTGCCGCTGCTCCGGCGTCGCAGGCGTTCTGGGCGCTCGCTCCCGTGGAGCGCACCGTCGTCGACGAGACGGGTGCACCGATCTTCACGATCGGCCCCTCGGCCTGGGCCCTCGTGATCGAAGACCGCGGCGAGAGCTTCGTCGTGCGTCACGATGACGGCCGCATCGGCTACCTGACAGACGTGTCCGGCGTCACGCGCGGCTGACCGGCTGTGCCGCTCGGATAATCTGGACGGATGCTCCGCACGATCGACCTCCGAGGTCGCGCCCTCACCACGGCTGACCTTCTCGCCGCCGTCCCGCGTGCCCAGGCGGCGCGCGCCGAGGCACTGCAGGCGGCGGCCGACATCGTCGCCGACGTCCGCACGCGCGGCGAGGCTGCCCTGCGCGAACAGGCCGCGCGTTTCGATCACGTCAGCGATCACCCGATCCGGGTGCCGCAGGCGCACCTCGACGAGGCCCTCGAGGGCATGGACCCGGGTGTTCGCGCCGCGATCGAAGAGGCGATCCGCCGCGTGCGCGTCGCGTCGGCGGCGCAGGTTCCCGCTACGGTCGTGACCGACGTCGCGCCCGGTGCCCGTGTCGAGCAGCGCTGGCAGCCGGTGCGGCGGGCGGGGGTCTACGTTCCCGGAGGCAAGGCCGCGTACCCGTCGAGTGTCGTCATGAACGTCGTCCCGGCGCAGGTGGCCGGTGTCGCAGACGTGGCGCTCGCGTCGCCCGCGCAAGCGGAGTTCGACGGGCGCGTCGATCCCGATGTCCTCGCGACGGCGAAGCTCCTCGGCGTGACGGAGGTCTACGCGATGGGCGGCGCGGGAGCCGTCGGCGCCTACGCGTTCGGTGTCGACAGCCTCGGCCTCGATCCGGTCGACGTGATCACAGGCCCCGGCAACAACTTCGTCGCGTCGGCGAAGCGCGTCGTCGCCGGCATCGTCGGCACCGACTCGGAGGCCGGCGCGACCGAGATCCTCATCGTCGCCGACGAGAATGCCGATCCGGCTCTCGTCGCGGTCGACCTCATCAGTCAGGCGGAGCACGACGAGCAGGCATCCACGGTGCTCGTGACGTGGTCGCAAGAGCTCGCCGACGCGGTGCGCGTCGAGGTGGCAGCACGCGTCGACGCGACGCGCAACGCCGCCCGGGCGCGCGCCGCACTGGAGGGCACACAGTCCGCGATCGTCCTCGTCGACGACCGCGCCGGCGCCGTCGCGTTCAGCAACGCCTACGCGCCCGAGCACCTCGAGCTGCACCTCGTCGACCCGCAGCCGGCGGAATACGTGAACGCCGGAGCGGTCTTCGTCGGGGCGTTCTCACCCGTGAGCCTCGGCGACTACCTCGCCGGCAGCAACCACGTCCTCCCGACCGGCGGCCAGGCGCGCTACGCCGCAGGACTGTCGGCGTCGACCTTCCTCCGTCCCCAGCAGGTGATCACCTACGATCGCGGAGCGCTGCAGACGGTCGCGGACGGCATCGTCGCGCTGGCGGATGCCGAGGGGCTCCCCGCGCACGGCGAGGCCGTCACCGCTCGATTCGCAGGCACGGAGGCCTAGATGCACTGCCCGTTCTGCCGCCACCCCGACTCCCGCGTCATCGATTCCCGCACGAGCGATGACGGACTCAGCATCCGTCGCCGCAGGCAGTGCCCCGAGTGTGGGGGGCGGTTCTCGACGATCGAGACGGCGAGCCTCGGCGTCATCAAGCGCTCGGGCGTCATCGAGCCGTTCAGTCGCGAGAAGGTCGTCTCGGGCGTGCGCAAAGCCTGTCAGGGACGCCCGGTGACCGAGGCCGACCTGGCTCTGCTCGCGCAGACCGTCGAGGAGGCCGTGCGCCAGACCGGTGCCTCACAGGTCGACACCAACGAGATCGGCCTCGCGATCCTCGAGCCTCTCCGCGATCTCGACGAGGTCGCCTACCTGCGCTTCGCGAGCGTCTACCAGGCGTTCGACTCCCTGGACGACTTCGAGGCATCCATCGCGCGCCTGCGCGCCGATCACGCGCGCGCGGAGCGATCCGAGTAGTTCCGGCCCGCGCGGATGCGGTGCGGAGTGCGCGGCGCCCTAGGCTGAACGTGATGTATCCCTTCATCTTCCGCACGTTCTTCGCGCGCATGGATCCCGAGCGGGCCCACCACCTCGTCATCCCCGTGATCCGGGCGATCGGTGTCTGGCCGATCGCCCCCATCGCCCGGGCTCTGACGAAGCCCGACCCGCGTCTTCGCACCGAGGCTCTCGGCCTGGTCTTCGACTCCCCGTTCGGCGTCGCCGCGGGCTTCGACAAGAACGCCGTCATGAGCGAAGGGCTCCACGCGCTCGGCTTCGGGCATGTCGAAATCGGCACCGTCACGGCGATCGCGCAGGAGGGGAACCCTCGGCCACGGCTCTTCCGCCTCGTGGAGGACCGCGCGCTCATCAACCGGATGGGCTTCAACAACGCCGGAGCCGCCGCCGCCGCGGAGCGACTGCGACGCTCACGCCGCCGTCCGCGACGGGCGATCCTCGGCGCCAACATCGGCAAGAGTCGCGTCGTCGACGTGGAGGCGGCGACGGATGACTACGTCGCGAGCACCCGCGCCATCGCGCCCGTCGCCGACTACCTGGTCGTCAACGTCTCCTCCCCGAACACACCGGGTCTGCGCGGGCTCCAGGCCGTCGAGACGCTGCGCCCGCTGCTGGAAGCAGTGCGGGATGCCGCGGGTGAGACACCCCTGCTCGTGAAAATCGCTCCCGACCTGCCCGATGACGAGATCGAGACGATCGCCCGACTCGCCGTCGATCTGGGGCTCGCCGGACTCGTCGCGACCAACACGACGATCGCGCGGGAGCCGCTCAGTGCGGACCCTGCCGTCGTCGAGGCGATGGGAGCGGGCGGACTGTCCGGTGCGCCGCTGCGCCGACGCTCACTCGAGGTGCTGCGGACGGTCCGTGCGGTCGTGCCGGCGGAGTTCTGCGTGATCTCGGCCGGGGGAGTGGAGACGGCAGACGACGTGCGCGAACGCCTTGCGGCGGGCGCCGACCTCGTCCAGGGCTACACGGCGTTCATCTACCGCGGCCCGTTGTGGGCACGCCAGATCAACCGGGGCCTCGCGAAGGCGCTCTGAACGACCCGTTCAGAACGGCCCGGCTCAGGACGGGTACTCGCCGCGCTTGACCTGCGGCTTCGGCAGGCGCATGAAACGCATCTGGACCGACCGCATCGCGGCGTACCAGCCGAGGCCCTTCTCGGTGCGATCGCCCCACTTCTTCTTCGCGAGACGCTTGATCCGCGCGCTCGTGATGATCATGTCGCCGAGGGTGAAGAGGATGAACACCCACAGGGCAAGGTACGCGTAGAACTGCAGAGCCGTGTTCTGTACGACGGCGACGAGGATCACGAGGACCATGAGCGGCATCAGCAGCTCGCCCAGGTGCCATCCCGCGTCGACCCAGTCGCGCACGAACCTGCGCTGCGGCCCCTTGTCGCGAACGGGCAGATACTTCTCGTCGCCGTTGGCCATGCCGACGCGCGCCTTGTTCCGCTGCTCGGCGAGGTTCGCCTTCGCGCGGGCCCGTGCCTCCTTCGTGTCGGGCACGAGGGGGCGCTTTCGGGCGGCCTCCTGCTCGGCACGCGACGGCGTGGGACGGTGCTTGCCCGGGCCGGCGTCGGGTTCGGTGTCGGGGGCGGGCGGAGTCTTGGCCACGGGTGGGGTCCTCGGTATCGGTGCTGCGGGAGCGCGAAGCGCGCCACCTAAGATTACCCGCATGACCTCCGAGACTTCCCGCTCCGCATCCGTCCGCGACGCCGCCGAGGCAGCGGTGCCCGCCGCACTCGCAGATCTCGGGGATCTCGTCCGCATCCGGTCGATCGCGTTCCCGGGGTTCGAGCGCGCCGAGGTCGAGCGCAGTGCCGCCGCGGTGAAGTCCCTCCTCGACGACCTCGGGATCTTCGACAGCGTCGAGGTCAAGACGGCTGTGATCCCCGAGACGGGGGCGGAGGGGATGCCCGCCGTCCTCGCGTCGCGCGCGGCGCGGAACGGCCGGCCCACGATCCTCCTGTACGCGCACCACGACGTGCAGCCCGTCGGGGACGAGTCGCTGTGGGAGTCGGCGCCGTTCGAACCCACGGTTCGTGGCGGGCGCCTCTACGGCCGCGGAGCCGCCGATGACAAGGCCGGGGTCATGGCGCACGTCGGCGCCCTCCGCGCGCTGGTGGAGGCGGTCGGACCCGACTTCGACCTCGGCGTGAACCTCTTCATCGAGGGTGAGGAGGAAGCCGGCTCGGCGTCCTTCGCCGCCTTCCTCGCGGAGAACGCCGATGCGCTGCGCGCCGACGTCATCGTCGTCGCCGATTCGGGCAACTGGGATGCCACGACCCCCGCCCTCACCGTCTCGCTCCGTGGCAACGCACGCTTCACGATGCGGGTGAAGACGCTCGAGCACGCCTCGCATTCGGGCATGTTCGGGGGAGCTGTCCCCGATGCGATGCTCGCGACCGTCAAGCTCCTCGCGACGCTGTGGGACGACGACGGGTCGGTCGCCGTCGCCGGTGTGACCGAGCGCGATGCCGAGACGCCCGACTACAGCGAGGCGACCCTCCGCGACGAGGCGGGCCTTCCCTCCGGGGTGAGCCCGATCGGCCGAGGTACGATCCTCAGCCGCATCTGGAACAAGCCGTCGCTCACCGTCACGGGGATCGACGCGCCGAGCGTGAAGAACGCCTCGAACACGCTCTCGCCCGAGGTCTCGGTCGTCATCAGCATGCGCGTCGCGCCGGGACAGGATGCCCGCGCCGCCTACGACGCCCTCGAGACGCACCTGCGCGCCCACGCCCCCTTCGGCGCGGAACTGACCTTCACCGACATCGACTGCGGCGACGCGTTCCTCGTCGACACGAGCGGAACCGCCGTCTCGCTCGCCCGCGGGGCGCTCGAGGCGGGGTACGGCGTCCCGCCCGTCGACATCGGCGTCGGGGGGTCGATCCCCTTCATCGCCGACCTCGTGCGCGAGTTCCCCGCCGCCCAGATCCTGGTCACGGGAGTCGAAGACCCGCACGCGCGGGCGCACAGCCCGAATGAGTCGCTCCACCTCGACACGTTCCGGCACGCGCTCGTGTCCGAAGCCCTCCTGCTCGAGAGCCTCGACGCCTCGGAGATCTGAGCCGGCGCGCCCCAAGGCGGCGTAGAATCGAGGCATCCAGCCGGAAGGCTCACGGCGTGGGCCTCACCGACGCCGCTGCGGCGAAGGTCAAGAGTCTCCTCGACCAGGAGGGTCGCGACGACCTGCGCCTGCGTGTCGCCGTGCAGCCGGGCGGATGCTCGGGGCTCATCTACCAGCTCTACTTCGACGAGCGCTTCCTCGACGGCGACCAGGCGGTCGACTTCGACGGTGTCGAGGTCATCGTCGACGACATGTCGGTCCCGTACCTCGACGGCGCGACGATCGACTTCAAGGACACGATCTCCGAGCAGGGGTTCACTATCGACAACCCCAACGCGGCGGGCAGCTGCGCCTGCGGCGACAGCTTCCACTGAACGACCCCGGTCGCGGGCGGAAAACCCCTCCGATAGTGACGGACATCCTGGGCGGATGGCCTGAATCGGGTGGGAGGTTGCCCTAGACTGAACGGTGTTCGACCTTCATGACCCCGAAAGGTGCACCGTGCGAGTCACACGCCGCCTCCGCTGGGCCGTCATCCCGCTCGGAATCGCCACGGCGATCGTTCTGGCGGGCTGCACGCCCAGCCAGCTGAACGGCTTCCTGCCGGGCTTCACGGAAGACGGCTCCCAGGCCACCAACCACACGTCGCGGATCTCGGGGCTGTGGGTGAACTCGTGGATCGTGCTCCTCGTGGTCGGCGTGATCACCTGGGCGCTCATGGGTTGGGCGGCGATCGCCTACCGTCGCCGTAAGGGTCAGACGGGGCTCCCGGTGCAGCTCCGGTACAACATGCCGGTCGAGATCTTCTACACGATCGTCCCGCTGATCCTCGTGCTCGGATTCTTCGCCTTCACGGCGCGTGACCAGGCGATCATCGAGACCCAGTACGACGACCCCGACGTGTGCATCACCGCGATCGGCAAGCAGTGGGCGTGGGACTTCCAGTACAACGGCGACACGGCCGGCTGCGAAGCCGGCGAGAACGGTGTCTGGACGATGGGCGTCCAGGCGCAGACGGATGCCAAGGGCGACATCACGAGCGACGTTCCGACGCTCTACCTCCCCGTCGACAAGAAGGTGAAGATCAAGCTCACCTCGCGCGATGTGATCCACTCGTTCTGGATCATCGACTTCCTGTACAAGAAGGACATGTACATCGGCAAGGACAACTACATGTCCTTCGAGCCCACGCGCATCGGCGAGTACGACGGCAAGTGCGCGGAACTGTGTGGTGAGTACCACTCGATGATGCTCTTCAAGGTCAAGGTCGTCTCGGAGTCCGATTACACCGACTACCTCAAGACGCTTCGCGACGCCGGCCAGACCGGTGACATCAACGACGCCTACGACCGCCTGCAGAACCTGCCCGGCACGGGCGCCTCCGAGTCCAAGGGAGACCACTGATGGCGACGACCCTTCCGCTGCAGGGTGAGGCACCGCACCGCCCCACCACCCTCCCGCCGCGCCAGGCCGCTCTCATGAGCACCTCCCGTGTGGCCGAAAAGGGCAACATCATCGTCAAGTGGATCACCTCCACCGACCACAAGACGATCGGGTACATGTACCTCATCGCGTCGGTGCTGTTCTTCCTCCTCGGCGGCGTGATGGCGCTGATCATCCGTGCCGAGCTGTTCGAGCCGGGCATGCAGATCGTGCCGACCAAGGACCAGTACAACCAGCTGTTCACGATGCACGGCACTATCATGCTGCTGATGTTCGCGACACCGCTGTTCGCCGGCTTCGCCAATGCGATCCTCCCGCTGCAGATCGGCGCGCCCGACGTCGCATTCCCGCGTCTGAACGCCTTCGCGCTGTGGCTGTTCATCTTCGGCTCGGTCATCGCCGTGGCCGGCTTCCTCACGCCGCAGGGCGCGGCCGCGTTCGGATGGTTCGCCTATCAGCCGCTGGCCGGTGCGAGCTTCTCACCGGGAGCAGGTGGCAACCTGTGGATGCTCGGCCTCGGCATGAGCGGTTTCGGCACGATCCTCGGTGCGGTCAACTTCATCACGACCATCATCACGATGCGCGCCCCGGGTATGACGATGTGGCGCATGCCGATCTTCACCTGGAACACCCTGGTGACGAGCATCCTGATCCTCATGGCGTTCCCGGTGCTGGCCGCCGCGATCCTCGCTGCCGGCGCCGACCGTGTGCTCGGCGCGCACATCTACGACCCCGCGAACGGCGGCGTGCTCCTCTGGCAGCACCTGTTCTGGTTCTTCGGCCACCCTGAGGTGTACATCATCGCGTTGCCGTTCTTCGGCATCGTCTCGGAGATCTTCCCGGTCTTCAGCCGCAAGCCGATCTTCGGCTACAAGACCCTCGTCTACGCGACCATCGCGATCGCGGCGCTGTCGGTGTCGGTGTGGGCGCACCACATGTACGTCACGGGTGCCGTCCTGCTGCCGTTCTTCTCCCTGATGACGATGCTCATCGCCGTGCCGACGGGTGTGAAGATCTTCAACTGGATCGGCACGATGTGGCGAGGGTCGGTGACCTTCGAGACCCCGATGCTGTTCTCGCTCGGCTTCCTCGTGTCCTTCGTCTTCGGTGGGCTCACCGGCGTGATCCTGGCGTCGCCCCCGCTCGACTTCGCCATCTCCGACACCTACTTCGTCGTCGCGCACTTCCACTACGTGGTGTTCGGCACGGTCGTGTTCGCGATGTTCGCCGGGTTCTACTTCTGGTGGCCGAAGTGGACGGGTCGGATGCTCAACGAGCGCCTGGGCGTCGTGCACTTCTGGTTGCTGTTCATCGGCTTCCACATGACGTTCCTCATCCAGCACTGGCTGGGTGTCGAGGGTATGGTGCGTCGCTACGCGGACTACTCGGCGGCCGACGGCTTCACGTGGCAGAACCAGGTCTCGACGGTCGGGGCCATGATCCTCGGCGCCTCGATGATCCCGTTCTTCCTGAATGTGTGGATCACGTCGCGCACAGCGCCGAAGGTGACCGTCAACGACCCGTGGGGCTACGGCGGTTCGCTCGAGTGGGCCACCAGCTGCCCGCCGCCGCGCCACAACTTCACGTCGATCCCGCGTATTCGCAGCGAGCGGCCGGCGTTCGACCTGAACCACCCCGAGGCCGCGCTGCCTGTGGGAGTGGGGCCGGCGAAGGATGCCCCCGACGCCCCGGTCGTCGATCTGGCCGATGGAGAGGTCAAGTAAGTGAAGACCAACGTCAACCTGTGGTGGATCCTCGCCGCGTTCTTCCTGCTGGTGTTCGCCGTCTACACCGGCTGGAACATCATCGCCCACCCTGATCGTGCGTGGTTCCACGCGATCGAGTGGGCCGGGACGACAGCCCTGCTGTTCTCCTTCTTCATGAGCGCCATGGTCGGCTTCTACGTCGGGCGTGTGCACCGCGCTCAGGGCGGCGAGCTGCCCGAGGACACCCTGACGGCCGACATCGATGACGCCGACCCCGAGATCGGCGAGTTCAGCCCCTGGTCGTGGTGGCCCCTCGTGCTCGCCTTCTCGGCGGCACTGTTCATCCTCGGTCTGGCCGTCGGACAGTTCCTGCTGCCGATCGGATTCGGTGTGTTCGTCGTCGCGATCGTCGGCTGGGTCTACGAGTACTACCGCGGGTACTTCGCGCGCTGAGCGGAGCTCGCCTCATCATGGCTCTGTCACTGCAGGGCGATGCTGACGGGTCCCGGTGACCGCTGGCTGCTGTGCAGCGACGGCATCAGCGACTATCTGCCGGAGGACGCGATCACCGAAGTCCTCGGCAACTCGGACACGGTGGCGGCAGCGACGCGGCTCGTCGACCTGGCCATCGGCGCGGGCTCGCGTGACAACGTCACTGCGGTGGTCGCCGACGTCATCGACAGCCCGCCGGGCTGCGTGGAGAAGAGCACCGATGTGCGCTTCTCGGGGTCGGCGGCCGCACGCTTCTCAGAAGGCACCGACCTCGCGGGCTGATCCGGGCTCGTAGCCGCACGAGCTCCCATCCGCTCTACTTCGGCGTGCGGACGTACATCACGAGCGGATCGAAGATGCGGGGGAGCGCGCCGTCGGCCCCGTCGACGGGAAGGCCTTCCCGCGCCCAGTACTCGAACCCGCCGATCATCTCGCGCACCGAATAGCCCAGTCTCGCGAACTCGACGGCGCCCTTCGCGCCGGCGTTGCACCCCGGGCTCCAGCAGTACACGACGACCGGGACCGCGGGGTCGATCTCGTTCGCCGCACGCGCGGCGATCTCGCGGTACGGCATGTGTACGGCGCCCTGCGCGTGTCCCTGGGCCCAGGCATCCGCGCTGCGGACGTCGACGAGGGTGAGCGGTTCCCCGGCCTTCAGCGCCGCGTAGACATCGGAGGCGTCGGTCTCGTGGAGGAGCTTCGCGGAGAAGTATCCCAGGGCGTCATACGTGGTATCCGTCATGCTTCGACGCTACACCGACGACGAAAGCGGCGAGGCCGACCATTCGGTCAGACCTCGCCGCTTTTCAGCCAAGCTCAGGCGAAGCTCAGTGGCCCTTGCCGTCTTCGATCGCGGACGTCTCGTCGGCGTCGGCCGCAACGGCATGGTGGGTGTGCGCCTCAGCGGCATCCACTTCCGCCTGGGTGACGGGGACGAGCCGGTCCTCGAAGAACCAGCGCGACAGCGAAGCGCGCAGGTTCTCGTGCCACGGGATGCGTCCCTGATCGTTGGGGCGCACGACGAGCGGTGCGTTCGTCTCGTAGTCGACCAGCTTGACGCGTTCGTATGCGTCGACGGGCTGGTGGACCTCGATGTACTCGCCGCCCGGGAGGCGGACGATGCGACCGGACTCGTAGCCGTGCAGTGCGATCTCGTGGTCCTTCTTCTGGAGCGCGATCGCGATGCGCTTCGCGATGAAGTATCCGAGGATCGGCCCGATGAACAGCAGCGCCTGCAGCGTGTGGATGACGCCTTCCATCGTGAGGTGGAAGTGCGTGGCGATGATGTCCGAGGACGCCGCCGCCCACAGCACCGCGTAGAAGATGACGCCGGCCACACCGATCGCGGTACGGGTCGCCGCCTGACGGGGACGCTGAGCGATGTGGTGCTCGCGCTTGTCGCCGGTGATCCACGCCTCGATGAAGGGGTAGATGAGGACCAGCACGATGAACAGGCCGAGAACCGCCATCGGGATGAGGATGTTGAACGACCAGGTACGGTCCCACAGCACGAACTCGAGGTGCGGCGGCACGAGACGAAGCGCGCCGTCGGCGAAGCCGATGTACCAGTCGGGCTGGGTGCCGGCGGAGACCGGCGAGGGGTCGTAGGGGCCGTAGTTCCAGATCGGGTTGATCGTGAAGAACGTCGCGATCAGCACGATGAGGCCGAACGTGATGAAGAAGAAGCCGCCCATCTTGGACATGTAGACCGGCATCATCGGGTAGCCCACGACGTTGTCGTTCGAGCGGCCGGGGCCGGCGAACTGCGTGTGCTTGTTGACGATCATCAGCATGAGGTGCACGGCCAGCAGTGCGATGAGTATCGCCGGCAGCAGGAGGATGTGCAGCGTGTACAGGCGTCCGACGATCTGCGTGCCGGGGAACTCGCCGCCGAAGAGGAGGAACGAGGTCCATGTGCCGATCAGGGGGAGACCCTTGATCATGCCGTCGATGATGCGGAGGCCGTTGCCCGAGAGCAGGTCGTCGGGGAGCGAGTACCCCGTGAAGCCTTCGGCCATCGCGAGGATGAACAGGACGAACCCGATCACCCAGTTGAGCTCGCGCGGCTTGCGGAACGCGCCGGTAAAGAACACGCGGAGCATGTGCACGCCGATGCCGGCGACGAACACGAGCGCGGCCCAGTGGTGGATCTGCCGGACGAGCAGACCGCCGCGGATGTCGAACGACAGGCGCAGGGTCGAGTCGAGCGCAGCGGACATCTCCACACCGCGCAACGGCAGGAAGGCGCCCGCGTAGTGGGTCGGGACCATGGATGCCTGGAAGAAGAACGTCAGGAAGGTGCCCGACAGCAGCACCGCGACGAAGCTCCACAGGGCGATCTCACCGAGCATGAACGACCAGTGGTCGGGGAAGATCTTGCGGCCGAGCTCCTTGACGAAGCCCGAGATGCTCGTGCGCTCGTCGATGTAGTTCGCGGCGCCCGCGACGAAGCGGCCGCCGAGCGGCTTCTCGTTCGTCTCAGCGACGGTCCCGGTGCGGGTCTCAGTGGCGGTCGCGGTGCTCAATGGCGCTCCCAGAAGCTCGGGCCGACGGGTTCGTGGAAGTCGCTCTGCGCGACGAGATAGCCCTCGCCGTCCACGGTGATGGGCAGCTGCGGCAGCGGACGCGCCGCAGGGCCGAAGATGACGGCGGCGTGGTTGGCGACGTCGAACTGCGATTGGTGGCACGGGCACAGCAGGTGGTGGGTCTGCTGCTCGTAGAGGGCCACGGGGCATCCGACGTGGGTGCAGACCTTCGAGTACGCGACGATGCCGTTGTAGGACCAGTCCTTGCGGTCCTCCTGCTCGTGCAGCTGCTCGGGGAGCAGGCGCATCAGCAGGACGATGGCCTTCGCCTTCTGCTCGAGGTAGCCGTCGGTGTGGCCGAGATCCTTGAGCGATTCCGGGATGACGTGCACCGCAGAGCCGAGCGTGAGGTCGGCGGCGCGGATGGGCTCGCCGGACAGGTCGTGCGCGAGTCGCTCGCCCTTCTTCCACATCGTGTGGCTGAGCAGCGCGACCGGATCGCCGGCCATCTGCTCTTCCGGAGTGCCGTTCGGGTTGCTTTCGGGCGCGAGGCCGCGGAAGAGCGTGATGCCGGGGAGGATCGAGGCGACGAGCGCCGCGATGAGTGAGCCACGGATCGCGGTGCGGCGACCGAAGCCCGACTCCTCGTTGGCATCACGGAACGCCTGGACGGCCGCTTCGCGCGTCGTGTCGCGCCCGCGCGTCGCGTGCCGGGGCTCGACGAACTCCTTGTCGCTCATGATGGCCTTCGACCAGTGGATGGCGCCGATGCCGATCGCGAGCAGCGCGAGAGCGATGCCGAGCCCGATGAACAGGTTGTTGTGGCGGATGTCGACCATCGAGCCGCTCTCGATGGGGAAGAGCATGTAGGCGGCGATCGCCCAGATGCTGCCCGCGAGGGACAGGTAGAACAGCGTGTAGACCGTGCGGACGGCGCGCTTCATGGCGGCCGGGTCCTTGTCGGTGATGCGCTCCCGGTGCGGCGGCAGGCCGGGGTTCTGCACGGGGTCGGGAACCGCGACGGCGAGCCCGGGGGAGGGCTTCCATGAAGCCCTCTCGTGCTCGAGCGCGTCTTCCTCGTGTGCCATGTCTCGTCCGTTCCCTACGTCAGTGCGTGAAATCTTGTATGTCCGGTCAGTTCGACTTCGCCGTGATCCACACGGTGAGACCGATCAGGGTCCCGATGCCGAAGATCCAGATGAACAGGCCCTCGGAGACCGGTCCGAGCGAACCGAGGGACCAGCCGCCGGGGGAGTCGTTCTCCTGCAGGTAGAGCAGTGCGGAGATGACGTCGCGCTTCTCCTCCTCGGTGAGGGTCATGTTGTTGAACACGGGCATGTTCTGCGGTCCCGTGACCATCGCGGCGTACATGTTGAGCGCACTCGTGTGCGTCAGTGCGGGGGCGTACTTACCCTCGGTGAGCGCGCCACCGGCCGCGGCCACGTTGTGGCACATGGCGCAGTTGGTGCGGAACAGCTCTGCGCCGTTGGCGACGTCGCCCTTCCCGTCGAGGACGTCCTCGGACGGGAAGCTCGGGCCGGGAGAGGTCGACTGGATCCACTTGCCGATCGCCGCGATCTGGTCGTCCGTGAACTGCACGGGCTTCTGCGGCGCCTGCGGACCCTGCATCTGCAGCGGCATCCGACCGGTCGACATCTGGAAGTGGACGGCCAGCTCACCGACACCGTAGAGCGAAGGACCGTCAGCGCTGCCCTCGAGGTTCATGCCGTGGCAGGTCGCGCAGTTCGCCTGGAAGAGCTTCTTGCCGTCATCGACGGTCAGCGTCGACGCGGTGGACGTCGGCTCGGTCGCAGCCATCGCCGCAGAGGCGCCGGCATACACACCGCCGGTGACGAGCAGGCCGATCCCGATGAGAGCCGCGGCTGCCCACTTGCTGCGGCGG
>Ga0209922_101007_pt1 | contig 29268 bp, 27 predicted proteins | sample ThiBiot_500_biof_FD_183946 | JGI IMG/M metagenome (GOLD analysis project Ga0209922, IMG submission 183946) | Wastewater bioreactor microbial communities from Cape Town, South Africa - Thiocy_expt_500_biof (SPAdes) | ecosystem: Engineered > Bioreactor > Thiocyanate-remediating > Anaerobic-Aerobic ... | reverse complement strand
TGCTCGCGGGCGCGGTGCAAGACTATCTTGCGACGGATATTTCCGCGGAAATGATCGCGATCGCCAGCGGGAAACATGCCGCCGCCGCTGCCCCTGTCCCGGCCCTTGTCTTCCGCCCCACGACCGCGGAAGCGCTCGCATCCGGTGCCGTGCGGTTCGACGAGGTTCTCGGCTTCAACTATCTCCATATGGTCCGCGACCTGCCTGGGACCTTGCGCGACATCCACGCCCTGCTCGTGCCCGAAGGCCTGTTCATTTCGAAGACCCCGTGCGTCGGAGACATGAACCCGCTCATTCGGCTTGCCCTGCCGGCCATGCGCGCAATCGGAAAGGCGCCCTATGCGGGTGTATTTCGCGCAGAGGAACTGAGCCGGCACATAAGTGCCGCAGGCTTCGACATTCTCGTCACCGAGAACCATGCGACAAGGGGCAACGACAATCGCCCCTATATCGTGGCGCGGAGGAAATGACGGGCGGCGGCGCCTGCCGTCAGCCGCTCCGGAACTGCTTGACTGCATGGTCTGCAGCCCGCGCCGTCAGCGCCATGAAGGTGAGAGACGGGTTCACGCAGGAGACGGATGCCATCTGCGCGCCGTCGGTGACGAACAGGTTGGCGGCATCATGCGCCTGGCTCCATTTGTTCAGGACGGAGGAACGAGGGTCCGCGCCCATGCGCGCGCCGCCCATTTCGTGGATGGCGTCGCCGGGCACATGCTCGTCTTCATAGCTCCTGACATTGGCCAGGCCCGCGGCCCTGAGCATCGCTTCGCCCTGCATGCGCGCATCGGACATCATCCGCAGCTCGTTCTCGCGGAATCGCACGTCGAAGCGCATCAGGGGCACACCGAAGCGATCGACCTTGTCCGGATGCAGCGACACGCGATTGTCTTCATAGGGAAGGCATTCGCCGAACGCGCCCATGCCGAACTTCCAGCCGCCATATTTGCGCATCCCGTGCTTCATCGACGCGCCGAAGCCGACCGGCGGCGCCGGGTCGCGCCGGGCGCTGCCCTGATAGCCATAGCCCCGCTTGAAGCCCGCCCCCTCGTCACCATCGAGATTGCGGAAACGGGGAATGTAGACGCCCCCGGGCCGGCGGCCATATTCGATGAACTCCTCCATCCCCGGTATGTCGCCGTCGATCGACACCCGGAAGATATGGTCCATCACATATTTGCCGAGCGTCCCGCTGGCATCGAAATGGCTGCGCCCGTTGCCGGCCGGGCGTGAATTCAGCAGGATCTGGTTCGAGGCCATCGCCGACGCGCAGAGGAACACCAGCCCGGCATCGACCACTTCCGCCTTTCCGGTCTTCGCATCGATGAACCGGACCCCCGTCACGCGCTTCTTCGCGGCGTCATATTCGAGGTTGGTCACCACCGCATCCGCGCGCAAGGTCAGCCGACCGGTCGCGCGCGCGGCCGGCAGCGTCACTGCCTGGGTCGAGAAATAGGCGCCGAACGAGCATCCGTTGCCGCACTGGTTGCGGAACTGGCACTTCGTCCGGTTCTGGTCCGGCTTGTCCTCGGTCAGGTTGGACAGGCGCGTATGGATGAGCTTGCGGCCGGGAAACTGCGTCTCGAGCCGCTGCTTGAGCCATTTCTCGGCGATGTTCATCGGCATCGGCGGCTGGAATTCGCTGTCCGGCAGATAGGGCAGGTTCTCGCGCGAGCCCGACACGCCGATATATTTCTCGACATAGCTGTACCAGGGCGCAAGGTCGTCATAACGGATCGGCCAGTCCCCATCGATCCCTTCGCGCTTGTTCGCCTCGAAGTCCGCGGGGCTCCAGCGGAAGCTCCAGCGCCCCCAGATCAGCGACTTGCCGCCCACTGCGCCGGGCCGGATCCAGTAGAACTTGCTGCCTTCGTCAAAGGCATAGGGATTCAGCCGATCGTCGTTGTAGAAGGCTCGGTTGCTCGGCGAAACATAGCCGTGCTTCGCGATGAAATAATCGCTCTCGAGCAGGCCCGCGGGCATCATGTTGCGCGCCGGAATCTCATAGGCCGGCTTGCCGTCATAGGCATAGCCTTCGCCATGTTCGACCATCACGCCGCGATCGAGCATGAGAACGCGCAGCCCCTTTTCGGTGAGTTCCTTGGCGGCGAACCCGCCGCTCACTCCCGATCCGATGACGATCGCGTCGAACCTGTTGGTCGCTACCATGATTCCCCCCTCTCCGTCCGGTCAGAAACGCAGCGCGTGCAGCGCCTGGTAGCTTGTCGTGATGTCGGGAATATAGGGCGCGGGCGCCCGATCATTCTCGACATAGAAGTGCCGGACGCCGGCACTTCCCTTCCGCTTGAAGAGCCCGGCGAAATCGATGGTGCCCTGCCCCACCGCGGCCATGCTGCGATCCGCGCGCATGTCCTTGACGTGATAGGCGTAGAGCCGCTGCGACAGCCGATCGATCAGCGACGCCGGATCCTCGCCGGCATGCGCCGCCCAATAGAGATCGAGTTCGACCTTCACGAGCGCGGCGTCGGTCTCTCCGAGGAAGCGATCGTACAGGCTGGTGCCGCCGGGCCGGTTCGTGAACTCGAAATCGTGATTGTGATAGGCGAAGCCGAGCCCGGCCTTCTTCAGCTCCGCGGCGAAGCGATTGAAGTTCGGCAGCGCCGCCCGCCAGCCCTGCTCGGTGCGGTGCTCGTCGGTCATATAGGGCAGCACGACCGTGTCGGCGCCAAGCGCCTTCGCCATCGTCACGGATCGGTCGAACTGCCCGAGCAGCGCGTCATAGCCGATATGGAGCGACGGGGCCTTCAGGCCGAGCCGGTCCATCGTCCCGCGCAACAGCGCGTGATCCATGGCGTCATAGCCGCCGCCGCCGAATTCCACTTCGCGATAGCCGATGCGCGCGACTTGCTCGAGCGTGCCGACCGGATCCTTCGCGAAGATGTCGCGGACCGTGTAGAGTTGGAGCCCGATCGCCTCGATCTGCGCGGCGGATGCCGGTGCGATCATGGCGTCGGCAAGGGAAAGCGCGGCGACACCGCCGGCGCCCGCGAGCAGGTTTCTACGGCTGACGATCATGCGGAATACACCTTGTTGACCTGGGAATAGGGGAAGGCGCCGTCATACTCGCCCGGCACCGGCAGATATTCGCGCTCCTGGGTGATGCCGATCTCGGACGTGTAGTAGCCGGCGATGACGAGCTGCCGGAACGCTTCGAAAAAGGCCTTGCCCAATGGCAGCTGGCCGTTCATCGCAAGGGTCAGGAGCGCATCCTGCTGCTCCGCGGTCGCCTGTGCGCCCGCGACCGCATAGTCCTGCAGGCTCCGCGCCTCGATCGCGTCGAGCCCGGCCAGGATCGGAACCCGGTCTGCCGGCTTCGCCCAGTCGGCGAGCAGCTTCTCGATAAAGGCGGGCACGCCCGCCGCGATCGCTCCCGGCGTGTCGGTCGTGGGAAGGACACGCTCGCTGAGCGCGGTCATCAGTGCGCGCTGGGGCGGCGTGAACACCGCTACGCTCGGCGGCCCTTCGCTGATCGCGGGCACGTTCGACCCTCTGCCCGCACGGGCGGCGCGGGCGAGCGGCGCGAACGCCGCCGCGCCGAACATGCCTACGACCCCGGCGAGCGCCGTCCGGCGATCGATCATTTCGCCTCTCCCGGAAGGTCCTGCGCGATCGCGGCCTCGGGCAATGGGCGCACCCAGATGTTGCGGAACGAAACCGGCGAACCATGATCCTGCAACAGCAGCGGCGCCGCGTCGCCATGCGCCTGATAGCCGGCGACCTTGCGCCAGACCGTGGTGCCCAGCAGCGCCTGATGGTTCTGCACCAGCACGCCGTTCAGCAGAACCGTGACATAGGCGGGACGCAGCAGCTTCCCGTCCGCCGCGAAGCGCGGACGCTCGAACAGGATGTCGTAGCTCTGCCACGCGCCGGGCTTGCGCGCGGCGTTCACCAGCGGCGGCTTCCAGCCATAGACGGCCCCCACCGTCCCGTCGGCATAGGTCGGGTTCCGATAGCCGTCGAGGATCTGGACCTCGTAGCGCTGCATGAACCAGACGCCGCTGTTGCCCCGGTCCTGCGACGTGCCCGACGGCGGGTTGGGCGCGCGGAACTCGAGGTGAAGCTGGACGTCGCCAAAGCCTTGGCGCGAGACGAGATTGCTCTCCCTGGCGCCCTGTGCCCGGGCCGGAACCGTCATCACGCCATTCTCGACGTGCCAGGGCGCGGCTTCGGCCTGCCATGCGTCGGCCGCGAGCACGACCGCATCGGAAGGCGCCCCGCCCGGCATCGCGGCCGGCGTGGTCACCGCCGGCGCCGGCCGGTCGGCGTCATGGACCCGCCATTTGCCGTCCGGCAGCATCGGTGTATCCCTGAAGCCGGGCTTCTCCTGGGCAAAGGCCAGCACCCCCGTCATCGCGACCAGCCCCGCCGCAAGGCATCCCGCCAAGCGCATACGCGTCATACGTCCCCTCCTTGTCGATCGATTTGGCGATAGGCTGCGATCAGGCGATCCTCACCCGCCCGGCCCGGCAGCGAATTGCCATGCTCCATGCCGATCACGCCGGCATAGCGCCGGGAGCGGAGCCAGCGGACGATTGAGGCATAGTTGATTTCGCCGGTCCCCGGCTCGTTGCGGCCGGGATTGTCGCCGAACTGGATATAGCCGACCTCGTTCCAGCACATCTCGAGCGTCGGGATCAGATTCCCCGACTGGATCTGCTCGTGATAGAGATCCGCCAGGATTTTCACGGCCGGGCTGTTCACGCCCCGCGCGACGGCATAGCCCTGCGCGACCGTCTGCATGTACACGCCCGGATGATTGGTCCGCGTGTTCAGCGGTTCCATCACCATCGCGATCCCGTGCGGCACGACGATGTCGCCGGCCCGGCGCATCACGTCGATGACACGGGCGGTCTGGATATCGACCGGCACCTTCGGATCCATGAAGCCCGTGACCACGGTCATGCGCGTGGCGTCGAGGCGCTTGGCGACCTCGATCGACGTGCGGATGTCCGCCAGGAACGCCTCGCGCTCGACATCGTCATTTGCGCCGAGCAGCGGCCGCGACTGCGCCCATTTCGGCATGCTGGCGACGAACACGCCCATCTTCATGCCGCGCCGGGACAGCGCCCTCGCCATCTTCTCCTGCTCGGCAATCGGGCGGCCGCGCGCCTCATTGTCCTCCCAGGCGGTGAAACCCTGATCGGCGGCATAGGCGATCTGCTCGATCAGCCCGCCACGACTGGCGAAGCTGCCCTCGTGCGGCGCAAAGCCGAGCGAGAAGCGCGCCGCGTTCGAGCCCTGGCCGCCCCTGCCCCCGGTCATCGCCATCGCCGATGAGGCCGCGCCCGCCGCGCCTGTGGCGAGCACCGTCCTGCGGGTGACGGCACCGGTCACTTGCCGCTCCCGGCCTTGAGATATGCGATGATCGCCGCGCGCTTCACCGGATCGGTCATGCCGATGGGCATGCGCGATCCGGGGATCTTCTTGCCCGGCGCGGCGAGATACTCGTCGAGCGTCTTCTCGTCCCAGCGCAGCTTCGAGTTCTTCATCGCCGGCGAATAGTTGAAGTCGGGCCCGGTACCGGCCATCCGCCCCACCACGCCATGGAGATTGGGCCCAACGCCGTTCTTGCCGCCCTTCTCGACGGTATGGCAGGCGCGGCAGGCATTGAATGCAGGCGGCGGCGTGGCGGCCGCGGTCTGCGCGACGGTGGGAACGCTCGCGATCGTCAGCGCCGCTGCAGCGACGCTTCCCGCTCCCAGGCACACGAGAAGCTTCATTCTTTCTCTCCCGGATCAATCCTTGTCCATTTCCGGTCCGATGCCGCATTGGCGACTACCGCCTCGATGAACCGCATCGTGCGCAGCCCATCGGCAACACCGGGAAACCAGCGATCCTCGTCGCCACGGATCGCCGCGGCAAAGGCGCGATACAGGTTGGCGAAAGCCTCGACATAGCCTTCGGGATGGCCGGACGGGGTGCGCAGCAGACGCATCGTGCGCACGTCCAGCCCCGGCCCGCCGGCACGCAGGATCTCGGTCGGGCGGTCGAGCCAGCGCAGGATCAGCGTATTGGGCTCCATCTGCGCCCATTCGATGCCGCCGCGCTCGCCATGGATGCGCAGCTTCAGTCCATTCTCCTCGCCCGCCGCCACCTGGCTGGCCTTGAGCAGGCCACGCGCCCCGCCCGCGAAACGCAGCAGGGCGCCGACATCGTCGTCGAGCCGGCGGCCCGGCACATGGGTGGCGAGATCGGCACACACCGCCTCCACCCGCAATCCGGAGACATGCTCGGCAAGCTGGAAGGCATGCGTGCCGATATCGCCAAGACATCCGCCAGGCCCGGCGCGCGCCGGATCCGTCCGCCATTCGGCCTGCTTGTTGCCATCGCCGTCGATGGGCAGGCTGAGCCAGCCTTGCAGATACTCGACCTGGACGAGCCGGATCGCGCCCAGATCGCCCCGCGCGATCCTGACGCGCGCCTCCTCGACGAGCGGATAGCCGCTATAGGTGAAGGCCAGCGCGAAGCGGCACCCGCTCCTCCCGGCGGCTTCGCCGATGGCCTGGGCTTCCGCGACGCTCATCGCCATCGGCTTCTCGCAGAAGACATGGAAACCGGCATCGAGCGCGGCGATCGCCATCGGCGCGTGGAGATGGTTGGGCGTCACGATCGCCAGCGCATCCATGCGCTCCCCGGCAGGCAGCGCGCGTTCCCGCGCGATCATCGCCGCGATCGATGCGTAGACGCGCCGCGGGTCGAGCCCCAGTGCCTCGCCGGTCCGCGCACTGCGCCCTTCGTCCGTGCTGAAGGCTCCGGCGACCAGTCGCCAATCGCCGTCAAGCGCCGCGGCCATCCGGTGGACCGCGCCGATAAAGGCGCCTTCCCCGCCACCCACCATGCCAAGTCGAAGCGCGTGCCGAGCCATGAAACGCCTATTCCCAACCGACGAGTTCGAATTCAGTCCTGCCGCGGTGAAAGCCCCAGCAGCGCGCGGATCGCGTCCCGATCGACACCGCTCGCCGCGAAATCGTCGAACGGACGCTCGGTCACGCGAATGATGTGATCGCGAATGAAGGGCGCGCCTTCGCGCGCGCCGTCCTCGGATCGCTTGAGCGCGCATTCCCATTCGAGCACGGCCCAGCCCGCATAGCCATATTGCGCCAGCTTGCTGAAGATGCCGACGAAATCGACCTGTCCGTCGCCCAGCGAGCGGAAGCGGCCGGCGCGGTTCACCCAGCTCTCATAACCGCCATAGACGCCCGTCCGCCCGGTCGGGTTGAACTCGGCATCCTTCACATGGAAGCATGCGATGCGGTCATGATAGCGGTCGATGAAGTCGAGATAGTCGAGCTGCTGCAATACATAGTGCGACGGATCGAACAGGATGCGCGCGCGGGGATGATTGCCGACCGCCTCGAGGAATCGCTCCCAGGTCGCACCGTCATGGATATCCTCGCCCGGATGGATCTCAAAGGCGCAGTCGACCCCCGCTTCCTCGAACACATCGAGGATCGGCCTCCAGCGCCGCGCAAGCTCGGCAAACGCTTCCTCGACCAGCCCCGCCGGCCGCTGCGGCCAGGGATAGACATAGGGCCAGGCCAGCGCGCCCGAAAAGGTCGCATGCGCGCCCAGCCCGAGATTGGCGCTTGCCCTTGCCGCGAGCTTGACCTGCTCGACCGCCCAGGCCTGGCGCTCCGCCGGCTTGCCGCGCAGCTCGGCCGGCGCGAACCCGTCGAAGAGCGAGTCATAGGCTGGATGGACCGCGACGAGCTGCCCCTGCAGGTGTGTCGAAAGCTCGGTCGGCTCCACACCGAACCGGGCGAGCCCGCCGCGCAGGTCGTCGCAATAGGCCTTGCTCTCGGCAGCCAGGTGCAGGTCGATCAGCCGCGGATCGCAGGGAATCTGGATTCCGGCATAGCCGAGATCCCCCGCCCATTTCGCCAACCCGTCCAGCGTATCGAACGGCGCCGTATCGCCCAGGAACTGGGCGAGGAAGATCGCCGGCCCTTGCATCCCGCTCACGCCGCGGCCTCCCCTCGGCTGTCGTCCTGGAAGAAGAGCTGGAACAGCACGGCGATGACGGCAGCCGCGATCGCCGGATACCACCACATGTGCTGCCAGTCGGCGATGGTCTGCGCCGCCGGCAACTGCGCATAGAGCAGCCCGCCGATCTGCGAGCCGAGCAGCATGCCGACGCCATAGGTGAACAGCGTCAGCATGCCCTGCGCCTGGGCGTTGACGCCCTTGGGCGAGGCGATGGTGCCGGTATAGATCGCGCCGGCAACGAAGAAGAAGTCGTAGCACACGCCGTGCAGCGCCACGCCGAGATAGATGGCCCAGAGCGAGCCGCCGCCGTCACCGATCGCGAACAACGCGTAGCGCAGGGCCCAGGCCGCCATGCCGACCAGCAGCAGCGGCTTCACACCGAACCGGCGATAGAGCCAGGGCATGGAGAACATGAAGACCAGCTCGGACATCTGCCCGATGGCCATCGTACCGCCGACATTCTCGATGCCCGCCGCACCAAGATAGGCCGAGGCATAGGCGTAGTACATTGCCAGCGGGACCGAGATCAGCGTCGCCGCGAGGATGAAGATCAGATAGGATCGCTGCCGCATCAGGCCGAACGCTTCGACGCACAGCACTTGACGTACCAGCCCCGCATCGCGCGGCGCGTCGGGCTCGACGTTCGGCAGGGTCAGGCTGTAGAGGCCGAGCGCGATGGAGACGATGGCGGCAACGCGGAATATCTCCGGGCTGGCCGACAGGCCCATCCAGCCGATGATCAGGCCCGCGACGATCCAGCCCAGCGTGCCGAACGCGCGGACGAAGGGAAACCGGTCCGCACGCTCGCCGAAGCTCTTCAGCGCGATCGTGTTCGCGAGGCCGACCGTCGGCATGTAGAGGATCATATAGCCGAGCAGCAGCCAGACGAAGGTGCCGCCGGTTTCCGGCGTCACCAGCAACGGCATCGCCAGCAGGATCGCACCGCCGACCAGATGAAGCGCTACCATCAGCGCCCTGGGACTCAGATAACGAGTCGCGGCCATGCCGAGCAGGAAGGATCCGGCGATCGACGCGATCGGCCCTACCGAAAAGGCATTGGCGATGAGGCTGCCGATCCCGACGGTCTGCATCACCAGGCCAAGCGTAACGTTCCAGGCGCCCCAGACGAAGAACTGCATGAACATGAGCGCGCTCAGGCGCCCCATCAGCATGCCCGATGCCGGACGCCGCGACGCATCCAGCGCATCCTTGCCCAAGCTGGCCATGCGCCCCTCTCCCCTTGCCGCAGTCTTCCTGCCTGCGCCCAGGCTACGCAGGTCAAAAGTCTGTGTAAAGGATTACACGCCGAAATCGCGGCAGGGCGCGCCGGTTCGCGCATCGAGCGCGGCGAGCCGGGCATCGATCGCATCCCTGCCATCGGCGTCCCTCCCCCGGCCAGGCCGCATTGGCTAATAGCCGCCGGGCGCGAGCCGCTGGGAGAGCCACCAGACATTGCCCGACGGATCGCCAAGGCCACCCTGGCGCTCGCCATAGGGGCGGAAGCCCACCGGGCTGACCTCGGTCCCGCCGGCGGCGAGCCCGCGTGCCATCGCGGCATCGGCATCGGCGACGTAGAGGTACAGGGTCATGTAGGTGACGGCACGGCCCCTTGCGGCCTCGCTCACCATGATGGTGGTGTCGCCGAAGCGAACATGCGCATTGAGCACGGTGCCGTCGCGCGCGGCGTGAATGTCGATGATCTCGCCGTCCAGCCCCTCCTCGAGAAAGCCGAGATACGCCCTGGCATTCTCGACAAACAGATAGGGAAACACGCGCGTGAATCCGGGCGGGACAAGAGGCAACGCCTTCGATCCCGTGCCCGATCCCTCAGCCATTGGTTCTCGCATCCCGGCCTCCCTGGGCGTTTGTGCATCTGCCGGCATGCCCGGCCAGTCCAGCAGATCCTGCCTTCGCGCCATCTCGAGCTTGAGCAGGATGTTCGCGATGTGAAACTTGACCGCCTCGACACCGATTTCGAACCGCTCGGCGATCTGGCGGTTGGTCATGCCGAAGCGTGCGGCCTTGGCGACGCGCCATTCGCCCGGCGTCAATATGTCGGGATGCGCGGGGCGTCCTCGGGGCCGATGGTCGGTCATTCCCGCAACCTATCGGCGCGATGCCCGAATTTCACTCCCCGCCGACGATCAAGGTTCCAGATCCTGGTACGGGTCGGGAGGGATACGGGCGAACTGGTTGGCGGTGAGGCGCCAGCGCTCCCCATCGCGACGCCATATGTTGAGAAAGCGAACGCGCCATGCCGGGGCATCGGGCGGTGCCGCCCGCGCGCGGATATCCGCGGCCCCGATCACGATGGCGGCATTGCAGCCATAGACGCGGATCTCCAGCTCGGTGATGTCGAAGCTTCGTGCGAAGCCGGCATTGCGGCCGTCGGCAAAGGCCGTCAGCACCTTGTCGAGCCGCGTGACGCTTCCGTCGGGCTGGATCGATACGAAATCGGGCGCAAAGAAGCTGCGCGCCTCCTCGATCGACCAGCCATCGACATTCGCGCGGGCGCCGCGCAGTTCCAGCGCCCGGATCGCCTCGACTGCAGGTCCCGCGGTCGCGGCATGGGGGCATCGCGCATCGGATGACGTCGCGGCGGCCTGGCCGGAGACTGTCGAGATGGCCGTTGCAAGGAGCGCGACGCGCAACAGCATGCCCCGCAGCCCGTTCCGCCCGCCCGTTCTCGTGTGGCTGGGATGCGGCACGCGCATGTCAGGAAGCTGGCTCGCCCGCCACGCGCGAGAGGATCGCGAGCGTGCGGTCTTCATTGTCCTTGAAGAAGGCCATCCACTCCTCCGTACCGTCCTGGTGCCGATGGATCAGATGCGGCGCGGCCGAAAACTCGATGCCGGCGGATTCAAGCGCGCAATGGGCGAGCCGGATGTCGCTCACCGTGAAGTAAATGACGGATTCGCCTTCGGCACCGTCGCCTTCCTGCGTGAGGAACAGGCGAACGCCGCCACAGTCGAAGAAGGCGATGTCGCCGAACGAATAGAGGTGTTCCAGGCCGAGCACGTCGCCATACCAATGGCGGGCCGCAGCGATATCGCCGACGCGACGCGAGATCTGGCCGACCGGCCCGATCAGCAACGATTCCATTTGATCCTCCCACACTGACAGGCACTAGCACGGTGGAACAGATAGCCGGTCGCAGCCGTATTTTCCCTACCCGTTCCGATGTTCCTTGAGTCATCCGCTGATAATAGCCTCGGCCACCGTCTTTCGATGGCGCTCGACTTTACGACATGTGCGGCATACGCTTCCGGGGATCTTGCTGGGGGCAATCCGTGAGAGTCGCGAAGAACATCGATTTACTAGCATTAGTGCTAGGACTTGGAGGCTGCGCGTCCGCTAATGCGGTGCAGTCGACAGGCATTCCCTCGCCACCGGCTGCCTCCGCCTCCGAGCCGACTTCCTCGTCGGACCTTTCCGCGGTTCCATCTACAGCCACTCCTGTCTCCGTTTCGCCCGTGCCCACGCAGGAAGCTCCATTGAAGGCGCGCCGTAGCGAAGCCGCGCTGCACGCGATGAAGCAGGCGATCCAGGACGTCCCGCGTTGCGCAAGCAAGCACGGAACGATCACCATCGTCGACGGCGACGATCCTAGCGGCTGGACCCAGTATCAGCTCGCCCCGCCCGCCAAGTTGCTGAAGGTGCTGGTGCAGCGCTCCGGATGCTTCAACCTCGTCGATCGCGGCTCCGGCCTGGAGACCGCTTCGCGCGAGCGCGCGATCGGCGGCAATCTCGGCCTGCGGCGTCGCGCGAATGTCGGCCAGGGCCAGATCAAGGCGGCCGATTATGTGCTCGTCGCCGAGGTACAGAGCGCCAACCGCAATGCCAGCGGCAATGCCGTGGGCGGCATCGTGGGCGGTCTGGTCGGCGGGCTGCTCGGCGGCATCAAGTCGCGCAAGCTCGAGGCGAACACCGTGCTCTCGCTCACCAACGTCCGCACGGCCGAGACGATCGCGGTGCAGGACGGCTATGCCGCCAAGAACGACATCGGGTTCGGTGCCGGCGCCCGCTTCTTCGGCGGCGCGGCGGGTACGGTCGGCGGCGGCTATGAGAATACCGATATCGGCCGGATCGTGACGCTGTCCTTCATCCAGGCCTATGCCAAGATGGTCATCGAGCTCAAGCTCACCGAACCGGGCACGAAGGGAGCCGTCGGTGCCACAGGGTCTACGGTTTTCGTCGCGCAGGCGCCGGTGGCAATGAGAACTGTTCCGTCCGCGACAGGAAAAGTGATCGGCACATTGTCGGCAGGTTCAGTCGTCTACCCGACGCGCAGAGCGAGTGGACTTTGGTGGGAAGTCGCCGACCAGAGCGACAGGATCGGATGGGTCCTGAGTACGAAGCTTGCGCCGGGCATGGACAATGCATCGAATTCCGAAGAACCGTTCCTGCCCTGGCCACCACCTCGCCCGTCAAGCATGGGAGAGGTCACGCGCAGTTTCGGGCGCGGGGCGCTCCTCGGCGAATATGGTGCGCAGATCAAGGCCTTGCTAGCGCGCAAGGGCTATACAAGATTGCACTATTTCGGCGTGCGCACCCCCAACGGCTTCGGGATCACGACTGATATCGAGCGCCTCGATGCGGAAGGGAAACCACACGCCAAGCGCTGGACGCTAAAGACCCCACCGCCTGGTGGCTTCCTGGAGTATGTCGATCAGCTGTTGCGCGGGGACACCGGTCGGTTTCGAGTTCTCCTGTTCATTGTCTCTGATCAAGATCCAAAGCCGAACGCCTATCTCGCAAAGCAGGTCGATCTCGAGCGTTGGCGCGATAGCGGTGGTGTGGTTCTGAGCGGCGAAACTTCTCGGCGGCCCGCGCCGTCTACCCTCAAGGTCTGGATGCTGGTTTACGAGTTTGTCGTCACCAATTCGAAGTCGGCTGAATTGATAGCCGATAATGACGGTGCCTTTCCCTTTTCGCTCCACTCGAGATTTCTGGGTTTCCAATGAACCGAGAGAAAGCGGTTCGGCACCTCTTCATCCTGTGGCTCGTCGCTGCATGCTTCGCGACTCTATGCGTCTGCCTGCAAATCCTGGGCGGGCGCTATGGCGGCGATGGTCAGATCGCGCTCAACTGGCTGCTTGGCCAATACACGCCCGTACTATCGATATTGCTCGCGGCGGCCTTTTCCGAGCCAAGCAAGAAGTGGCGCGAGCACCCTGTAAACCAGTGGAAGTTCCGTTGGTCCGTGGCGATCAGTGCATTCCAGATTTTCCTGATGATCTCCTTCATCATCTTCCAGCCTGCGCTGAACGCCTTAGGAATAACCGCCTACTCGCTGTTCGAGAGCACACAGGCAATCCTTCTGGTGCTGCAGAGCGTGGCCGTGGCGGCCATCGGTTCAGTTATCTTCGACGGACGATAGGGACGATCATTCCGAAAACACATGATACGCGCTCCGAACGGGTGCTGGGGCGCTATCCACTGGCGGATTTTGCCAAGCTGCCCGGCCGACGATGGGCCGATAGCAGCCACTCCGCTTTCGATATCTCCGATCGATCAGATAGAGGCGTGGCTGCTGCCTGCCTCGCATTTCTGCACCTGCTCGCGAAGATGCGCGATCAGCCATCGCCCGGCGGGGCCCGGCGGCGCATCGCGGCGATGCAGCGCGTGCATCGCCATCTGATCGCCTTCGGGCCAGACATCGCTCTCGGTCCGGAGCTCGACCAGCCGGCCCGCGGCCAGATCGGCCTGGATCATCCAGAGCGGCATGCTGCCCCAACCCAGGCCGGCCTTCAGAAAGGCATGTTTGGCGCCCAGGTCGGCGAGGCGCCATGCCCGCGGTGCCAGCACTCCGAACTGCCGCCCCTGGGAAAGCTCCGAACGGTCCGACAGCACAAGTTGCGTATGGACCGAAAGCTGTTCCGCGGAGAGCGGGTCGGATGCGCGGGCGAGCGGATGATCGGGTGATGCAACCAGCGCCAGCCTGATCGCCAGCAACCGCTCCGGCTGAAGTTCCGGAGAAAACAGGGGCACGGTGCCGGAAACCGCAAATGCGCTGCGCCTGTCGAGCACCGGCTGGATCACCGCGCCGAGGCTCTCGACATGCACCCGAAGGACCGTGTCGGGAAAATTGGCCTCGAACCCGGAGACTGCCCGAGTGAATATCTCGATCGGGAACATCACGTCGAGCGCGATCGACACTTCCGGCTCGACTCCGCTTGCCAGGTCCCGCGCACGAGCCCGGAACTGCCCCGCCTGGCGCAACACTGCCCGCGCTTCCTCCGCCAGCGCCGTGCCCGCCTCGGTCGGCACCGGGTAGCGACCGATCCGTTCGAACAATGCGACCTTCAGCTGGGTCTCCAGTCCCGAGATCGTCTGGCTGACCACGGACTGCGCCCGCCCGATCTTGCGGCCCGCAGCCGAGAAGCTCCCCTCATCGATGGCCGCCACGAGCGTTCGCATCTGATCCAGCGTGATCGATTCAATCATCCATCTAAATCCCGAATGGATTGTATCTGATAATATAGGCTACGACGATATATCCGTCACGCCTATTTCTCACGCATCCCACCAACGCGTGAAGGAAAAAGGCCATGAAACTTCTCCATGTCGATTCCAGCATCCTCGGGCCGGCTTCGGTCAGCCGCCAGCTTTCGGACGCGATCGTCGCCGCGCAGCGCGCCGCGCATCCGAACCTCCAGGTCGAGCGGCTCGATCTTGCCACGCACCCGGTCGACCACCTGACCGGCCTGCACCTTGCCGCGGCGCAAGGCGCCGTCCCGGAAGCGCCGGCGCTGGTCGACGATATCGCCGCCGGCGGCGCCGCGCTCGACGCCTTCCTTGCCGCCGACATCGTGGTGGTTGGCGCGCCGATGTACAATTTCGGCATCCCGAGCCAGCTCAAGGCCTGGATCGACCGCATCGCGGTGGCGGGCAAGACGTTCCGCTATACCGAGAACGGACCCGTCGGCCTGGCAGGCGACAAGAAGGTGATCATCGCCTCGTCGCGCGGCGGCTTCTACGGCGCCGACACGGCGATGGCGGCGCTCGACCATCAGGAAAACTACCTGCGCGGCGTCTTCGCCTTCTTCGGCGTGACGGACGTCAGCTTCATCCGCGCCGAGGGCGTGGCGATGGGCGACGACGCGCGCAACCAGGCCATCGCGGCGGCCCGGGCCGAAATCGGCAAGCTCGCCGCGGTCCGCAAGCTCGCTGCGTAAGGAACGCTCCCATGTCCGACAATCTCTTGAAGCTCGTCGCACGCATCCTGCTCGCGGTGCTGTTCGTCGTCAGCGGCTTCGGCAAGCTCACCGACCCCTCGGCGGTCGCCGGGATGCTGGGCAGCCTCAAACTGCCTGGCGCGACCGCCCTGACCTATCTCGTCGGTCTCGGCGAAGTCGTCGGCGGGGTCGCGATCGTCACCGGCTATCATCTGCGCGCCGTCGCGCCGCTGCTTGCAGCCTGGTGCGTGGCCACGGGCCTGATCGTCCATCTCGGCATGCCGATCGATCTCATGAAGAATCTCGGCCTTGCCGGCGGCTTTCTTCTGCTCGCAACGACCGGTGCCGGATCGTTCGCCATCGAGCGCCGTGCGCGCCCGGCCAAAGCCTGAACCCTCCAGAACCGGAGTATCCTGTCATGTCATCGCAAACCGCACTCGCCATATCCGCTGCCATTCCCTCCCCGCGTGAGGTCGTCCATCGCACGCGAGGACGCGGCGGCGGCCCGATCACCCGGCTGATGAGCCCGTCGGACCTTGGCCAGTATCTCAAGCCGTTCGTCTTCCTCGACCTGGTCGACGCGCCGTCTTCGATCGCGAGCGCCGGCAATCTCCACCCGCATTCGGGCATCGCCACCGTCACCGTGCTCACCGAAGGCAATCTGCGCTTCGACAAGGGCGACTGGGGCACCGGCCTGCTCGACTATGGCGGCGTCGAATGGATGCGCGCCGGCAGCGCGATCTGGCACGGCGACGAATATCGCCCCGACAGCGCAGCCCGCTTCAAGGGCTTCCAGCTCTGGGTCGCCCTGCCGGAAGCGATGGAGATGCGCGAGCCGGAATGGCAGTTCGTCGAAGCGAGCGGCATCCCGGCCATGGGTCCGGCACGTCTCATTGCCGGCGCCTATCTGGGTGAAAGGAGCCCGATCCGCTCGTTCGACGGCCTCAATTATCTGCTGGTGACGCTCGCCCCCGGCGAGGCATGGACCTATGAGACGCCGGAGGGTCACGAGGTCGGCTGGCTCAGCCTCTCGCACGGCTCCCTGGTGGGTGCCGACACCTATCATGCCGGCGAGATGATCGCCTTCGACCGGAGCGATGCTCCGATCGCCCTGCGCGCCGGCCCCGAGGGCGCGACATTCGTGCTCGGATCCGCCGTGCCGCACCCGCACGAACTCGTGCTGGGCTATTACTCCGTCCACACGTCCGCGGCGAACCTGCAGGCCGGCGAGGCACGCATCGCCGAGGTCCGGCATCGCTACGCCTGACCGCCAACCCCCAATCGCTTGCTTCGATCACAGGAGAGATGACCATGCTTATCGAGGACATTCTTCGCCACAAGGGCCGCCGCGTCATCAGCATCGCGCCCCACAGCGAACTGGCAGTGGCCGTAGAAATAATGACCCGGGAACAGGTTGGCGCGCTCGTCGTGCTCGACGACGCGGACCGGCTGCTCGGCATCGTCTCGGAACGCGATATCGTCCGGGCGACGGCGACGGCCGGCAAGCTGGCTCTCTCGCTTCCGGTCCAGGGAGTGATGACCAGAGGCAGCCCCGACGCCGACCCGCGCGATACCGTCGCCGATGCCATGCGCGTGATGACCGCCAGCCGGACCCGGCATCTCCCGGTCACCTATGGCGGTGACGTGGTGAAGTCGCGGCTGCAGGAAAAGATCGAGGAGAACGCAGTCCTGCAGGACATGGCGCGGGCACGTCTGGCCGCTGCGTGAGGCGGAACGAGACGGCATCGGACCCCGGGCCCGATGCCGTCTCGTTCCAGTCAGGACCGGTAGCGCTCAGAACCGCCCGCGGATGCCGATGCGGAACTGGCGGTCGGAGATCTCATAGCCGTTCACTGCGTCGATCATCTGATTGTAGTTGGTGCGGCCCGACTTCTTGTAGAAAAGATTGGTCACCCCCGCCGACAGGGTTGCATATTTGGTGACCTTGAAGCCGATCGACGCATCGACCTGATCGTCCGACGAATACCAGTTCGGCCGCAGCTGGCCGGTCGCCGGCGTGGTGGTGAAGCTCAGCGCCGACTTGCTGCGCCAGTTATAGGCCACGCGCGCGGTGAACGGCCCCCGCTCGTAATAGAGGATGCCGTTATAGGTCGTCTTGGACAGGCCGAGCACGGGCTGGTTGTCCGACGACGAGGTGTCGATGAAAGTGGCGTTGAGCTGGGTGCCGAAGCCCGAGAGCAGGCCCGGCAGGAAGGTGAAGGCCTGCTGATAGTTGAGCTCGATGCCCTTCACCTTGGCGACGCCCAGGTTGATCGGCAGCGAACGCTGGAGCGGGCCGTAGGATTCGAAGCCGGGGATCACCTCGACGATGGTGGTGCGGGCCACCTGGTCGGTGATGTTCTTGTAGAAGGCCGTCGCCGAGGCGATGCCGCCGCCGGGGATGTAATATTCGAGCGAAGCGTCGAGCTGGTCCGCGCGGGTCGGCCGCAGGTTCGAATTGCCGCCCGACGCGGTGCCCAGCGGCCCGTTGACCGCGAGCCGCGGCGCCAGATCCTGCAGCTTGGCGCGCGACATCACCTTGGAGGCCGCAAGGCGCAGCACCAGGTCGCGCGCCAGCGAGAACTTGATGTTCGCGCTCGGCAGCAGGTTCGAATAATGGCTGGTGTCGTGGCGCGGCACCATCACGCCGCCGCCGACATCGGCAGTGGTGTCGACCGCAAAGTCGGTCCACACCGCGCGCAGCCCGATATTGCCGCGAAAGCCGATACCGAGCAACTCGCCATCGAGATTGGCGCGCCCATAGACCGCCTTGGTCTTCTCGCTGATATAGTAGCTGGTCGTCGGCCGCGGGCGGGTCGGGCGATAGTTGGAGAGCAGCAGCGAATCGTCGCCGGTGCCGCCGGCATAGACGTCGGGCACCAGGAACAGGCTGGGGAAATTGCCCGTCGCGCCGGGATAGCCCGGGTTGTTCGACAGGACGAAATAGGAGTCCGGCAGCGTCGCGATGTTCGGGTTGGTCGCGTTCAGCTTGGCCTGATAATCCCGATAGTCCGAGGTCAGATCGGCATAGCGACCGCCGAACTGGAGCGATTTCAACATGCCCCAATCGAGATCGTAGCTGCCGTCGAGCCGATAGGCGGTCTCGAGCGTGTGGACGATCGTATCGTTCGCCGCGCTGTTCGAGCGGGTGGGATAGGATGCGCGCGCGGTGAGGTCGAAGCCGGCGGGCAGCGTGATGTTGGGCACGTCGCCGGTGCGATAGTCATAGTTGATCGTCAGCCCGCGCGAAGCCAGCTCCATGAAGTCCTGGCGATAGGTATAGTCGCCCACCGACTTGCCGAAATCGGCCTTCAGGTTGAGCCGCCCGACCTTCCAAACCGCGCCACCGCCGGCGACCAGCGAAGTGGTCGGCTCGTTGCGCTCGACCCCGCCGACGCGGACGCGCTGGTTGGTCAGCGTGCCGGCGACCACGTAATTGCCCTCCATCACGCCGTTGGTGAGCGTCGAGGCATTGGCGCCGGTATCGGTCGTCTGGATCGCGAGATATTCGATGTGCCGCTGCGTCTCGAGATGCGTGTAGAGCGCATCCGCGTAGAGCATCAGATTGTCGGTCGCCTGGAATTGCAGCGTACCGCCGGCGCCGAAGCGCTTGCGCTTGATGCGATAGAATTCCGAACGGGCGATCTGCGGGGTGTAGTCGAGCTGGCCGTCGCCGTTGAAATCGGTCTTCATGCCGGTGGTGGTGCCGGGATTCCACACGCCGCGGATGAACTGCGACGAGCCGATCTCGCGATCCGAATAGGCGACGTTCACGGCGACGCCGAGCCGGTCGTCGAGCAGCCGGGTGGTGCCGAAAAGCGCCAGGTTGTAGCCGTTGCGGTTCCGGGCGAGATTCGTGTTGGTGTACTCGGCGAGATAGCTGATCGTCGGCTTCTTGAAGTCGAACGGGCGCGGCGTCGTCATGCTGATGAAGCCGCCCAGCCCGCCTTCGATCTGGTCCGCGGTGGGCGACTTGTAGACCGACAGCCGGCTGAACAGAGTCGAGGACTGCTGCTCGAGACCGGTGGAGCGCCCCGAAGGGTCCGAGCCGGTGGGGCCGACCGAAATGCCGAGGTTCGAGCGGCCGTTGAGCTCGACGCGAACATTGGAAAGGCCGCGCACCGTGACCTGGGCGCCTTCGCCGAAATTGCGCTCGATCTGCACGCCGGGCACGCGCTGGAGATTCTCGGCGACATTCGCATCGGGCAGCTTGCCGAGGTCTTCGGCGGCGACGATGTCCGCCACCTGATCGGCGTTCCGCTTGGCGTTGACCGCGGACTGGATCGACGCGCGCACGCCGGTGACCACGATCGAGTCGCTGGCCGGATCGGCGGCGGGAACGCTCTTCGGCTCCTCGGCCTGCTGGGCCTGCGCCACGGCCGGAACGGCCAGGGCGATGCAGGCGATCGACGAGAGCATGGTGGCTTTGACGGACATGAGACCTCCCCAAATGGCCGCACTTCCGGCGGCTCGTTTGACGACTCGTTATCCATCCAAATCGGAGCTGTCTAGTATGTTCATCATGTCATCATACCATTTTACGTGACGGGCCGGGGCGTCGCTGCTAGGCGGATTCGGACAAGACGAGCCAATCGTCGCTACAGGGAGTGGGAAGCGATGGAAGTTCCGGAGATGCACGAAGGCCGGCGCACGACGCGGCGGGAGATGCTGCTCGCGGCGGGGGCGACCTGCCTGGTCGCCGCCGCGCCGCAGACCATCCCCGCGGCCGATGCGGACGGGGTGCCCGACGTTGCGGGCAAGGACCGGAGCTGGGATGCGGATATCGGCATGCTCGGCGAAAAGTCGGGCGGCCAGGGCTATTCCACACGGCTGCCGCGCGGCACCTGGGTGCACGCCTCGCGCTCCAATCTCGATTATGCGCAGCGCCTGCTCGATACCGGATCGGCCGCCGGGCTCGCCCGGGCCGAACTGGTGATCGGCAAGGTGATCGCCCTGCAGGACATCGATCCGGCGAGCCCCACCTATGGCATCTGGTCCTATTATCGGGAGGAAACGCTCGCCCAGATGGATCCGCCCGACTGGAACTGGGCGGACTTCAACGGTGCGCGGCTGACCGCGATGATCGGCCGGCACGGCGACAGGCTGAACCCTGCCCTCGCCGCGGACATGCGCAAGGCGATCGGCCGCGCGGGCGAGGCGATCATGCGCCGCGATGTCGGCCCCGCCTATACCAACATCTCGGTGATGGGCGCGCGGGTGACGCTGGCGGCGGGCGAGCTGATGCGGGACCCGAAGCTGCTCGCCTATGGTCGCAAGCGGCTGCTCGGCCTGCTCGACTACACGCGCGAGCAAGGTTCGTTCAACGAGTATAACAGCCCGACCTACACCATCGTCGCGCTCGAGGAGGTCGAGGCGATCCTCTCCTTCGTGCACGATGCGCAGGCGCGTGCCGCCGCGGCCGAGCTGCACCGCATCACCTGGGAGATGATCGCCAGCCATTGGCATCCCGGCACCAACCAATGGGCCGGCCCGCATTCGCGCGCCTATTATGACCGCACGCCCAATCCCACGCTGGACGGGCTCTCGGCCAGGCTCGGCCGCCCCCTGCGCCCCGGCGTGGCGGTGCCGCCGCGCGAAGTGCCGATGCTGCCCTGCCCGCCCGCGCTGGCGCCGCGCTTCGCGGCCCTGCCCGAGCGCGAGACAGAGGTGCGCCAGCGCTTCATCCGGGCGGCGGACGATGCCCAGTCGGTCCGCGGCACGACCTGGCTGGACGATGCCGCCTGCCTGGGCTCGGCCAATGCCGAAAGCTTCTGGACGCAGCGCCACCCGCTTATCGCCTTCTGGCGCACCGCGCGGCGCGGACCGACCCCGGTGTTCCGGGTGCGCTGCGAGAAGGATGGGCGCGATTTCGCCTCGTTCGGCATGGTCGCGGCGCAGCGCGCGCAGCGCGTGCTGATGTCGGCGCATCCGATCGCCAATTCGGGCGACTGGCACATCACGCTCGATCGCGCCGCCAGCTTTCCCGGGCAGGAACTGCAGCTGCGCTTCGTCCTGGACGGCCCCGGCGCCACGGCCCGCGCGCTCGACGAATATAGGGTCGAACTGATCGCCGGCGAATGGAAGGCCGTGGTCCATATGGGCCCGGCGATCTGGAACAACGGCGCCGGGGCCCAAGGCCGCTGGGCGATCGAGAAGCGCGAGGGCGCGGCGCATGTCGCCTATGTCGTGCCGCTGGGCGGCAGCATCGCACCGACTGCGCTCGGCCGCACCTCGATCCCCGCCGCGATCGAGATCCTTCCCGTCGCGGCCAGGCCGAGCAAGGACCGGATCGAGGTGACGCCGCATGCCGGCAGCCGCATGCTGCGCTGGAACGGCATCGAGCTGGTCGCGCCGGTCGGCCCGCCCCCGCCGATCGCGCGGATATCGTGAGCATGCCGGCACCGCGCTTCGCCGGGATCGATGCCGGCGGCACGAGTTTCAAGCTGGCGGTGGCGAGCGACCTCGACACCATCCATGCCGAGACTCGCATCCCGACCACGACGCCCGAGGAGACGCTCGACCGTGTCGGCCGCTGGCTGGCCGAGCAGGGTCCGCTCGCGGGCATGGGCCTGGGCGCGTTCGGGCCGGTGGGCATCGCGCCGGGGACAAATCACGGCCGGCTGTTCGTCACGCCCAAGCCCGGCTGGAGCGGGATCGACCTGCTCGGCCCGCTCGCTCGCCATGTCGATGCGCCGATCGCCCTCGATACCGACGTCAACGCCGCCGCGCTCGCCGAGCAGCGCCTGGGCGCGGGTCGGGGCGTCGAGAGCTTCGCCTATGTCACGATCGGCACTGGCGTGGGGCTGGGCCTGGTGATCGGCGGACGGACGGCCCGCAGCCGCCTGCATCCCGAGGCAGGGCATGTCTTCGTGCCGCATCATGCCGGGCGCGGCGATTTTCCGGGCGTCTGCGCGCTGCACGGCGACTGTGTCGAGGGCATGGCCTGCAGCGCCGCGATCGAGGGGCGCTGGGGTGCCAGCCCCGACAGCCTGCCCGATGGGCATCCCGCCTGGGAGATGCTCGGCCATTATCTCGGCCATCTCGCCCTGAATGCCGTGATGGTCGCGGGGGCCGACCGGGTCATCCTGGGCGGCGGGATCGGCACGCGCCCGATCCTTGCGATGCGGGTCACCCGCACGCTCGACCGGCTGATCGGCGGCTATGGCGCGATCACCGAGGCGCGGGGCGGCGTGGAGGCGATGGTGCGCACCGCCGCGCTCGGCCCGCGCGCCGGCATGCTCGGCGCGCTGCTGCTGGCGATGGACGCGGCGGCCTAGACCGCCGCCGCGGTACCTTCCCGATAGACCGGCGCCGCGCCGGGCACCTCGAGCTGGCCAGCCCAGAGCTTCGCCGGCGGCTGGCCGGTGAGATCGCCGACGACCGCCGCGGCCTCGCCCTTGGGCGGCGTGCGATCGCCCGCACGGAAGCGCGCAATCTCCGCCATCAGCACCGAATGGGTATGCTCGTTGAGCCGGAACCGCCGGGCGATGGGGATGCCGAGCGCCAGCGCCAGCAGCGGGCAGAGCGTGAGCGCGCCCAGGATCGCGAGCTGCGCACCGTGCGGCTGGCTCGCCGCCAGCGGCCGGAACCCGCCCGCTTCGAGCAGCAGCCCGACCAGCATCACCGCAAAGGCGCCCACGGCCTTGCGCACCATCGTCATCACCCCGGCGAAGATGCCCTCGCGGCGCTGGGTGCTGACGATCTCGTCGACATCGGCGACATAGTTGTAGGTGTTCCAGGGAATGTAGACGAGGCCACCGCGGCCGATCCCCGCGCACATCGCGACGGGATAGATCCACCAGAGCGGCGCCGGAAACCCGGGCAGCGCCAGTGCCGCCATCAGCAGGATGCCGATGGCGGAGAAGGCGGCGGCGAGCTGGAACGCCGGCCCCGGATGGAGCCGCACCGTCAGATGGACGAAGGTCGCCGCGGACACGAACTGAGTCGCGGTCATCACGCCGAGCACGGTCGAGGCGGTGGCGACGTTCGCGCCGAGCACGAAGACCACATAATAGCTGAGCACCGCGATCAGCACGTCATTGGCGGTGAAGCCGCTGAGATACATGCCGAGGTGCAGGCGGAAGGCGCGGATGCGCAGCGTCAGCGCGATGTTGCGGAAGATCTGCATCGGCCCGAACGGCGCCGGCGCGGGCACCAGCGCGTCCTCGGGCCGGCGCTCGCGCTCCCAGGTGAACAGATAGGTGGTCAGGATCGCGCCGATGAAGATCAGCGTGAAGATGCCGCCCATCAGCAGGAAGGTGTCCGCCGTGGCGTCCCTGGTGCCGCCGGTGATGAAGCGCGGCAGCACGCTCGCCAGGAACACCGCCGCCTGCCCGGTGAGGATGCGCGCGCCGGCAAAGCGTGCGCGGGTGCGATAATCGTCGGACATCTCGGCGGCGAGCGTCTCATACGGGATCAGCACCGCCGCATAGACGATCTCGAAGAACACATAGGTGGCGAGATAATAGAGATAGGTCTGGCCGCTCACCCACATCAGCGCGAAGCTGGGCATCAGCGGCAGCGAGAAGAGCAGGAACATCCGGCGCCGGCCGAAACGCCTGGCCAGCCGGCTATTGCCGATCGTGTCCGAGACATGGCCGATGAACGTGCCGCCCACCGCATCGAGGATACGGGCGATCGCGAAGATCGAAGTCGCCTCGACCGCGCTCAGCCCGCAGAAGCTGGTGTAGAAGAACAGGATCCAGCCGCCGATGACCGCCATCGCGCCGCTGCCGAACAGATCGGTGATGCCATAGGCGAGATAGGTATGGGGGCGGACCTGGCGCGGGGCACGGACGGCCGGCGCGCTCATCGATGCAGCCTCCGCGCTTCGTCGAGCGCCAGGATCGCCATCGCCTGACCATAGGGCATGGTGGTGATCGGGACCTGCTTATATTCCTCCACGGTCGCGAAGATCGGCGTGCCGAACGAGACCTGGGTGAGTTCGCCCTGTTCGTCGACATGGGCGATCACCGCCTCGGCCGCGCGCAAGCCCGTCGCGAGATAGTCGGCGGGCAACAGGCCAAGCCGCACTGCCTTGAGCACGCCATAGGCGATGCCGGCAGTCGCCGATGCCTCGCCATAGGATTCGGGATCGTCGAGGATCGTCGGCCACAGACCGTCGGCGCGCTGGCAGGCCCGCAGCGCCGCGACCTGCGCCTCGAGCGTCGCGAGCAGGAAGGCGCGCAGCCCGTCGCCTTCGGGCAGGTCGAGCAGCTCGACAAAGTCCGGGATCGCCATGGTGATCCAGCTGTTACCCCGCGCCCAGAGCGCGGCGGACAGGTGGTTGCGCCCGTCAAAGGTCCAGCCATGGAACCACAGCCCGGTCGCCCGGTCGGCGAGATATTTCACGTGCAGCATGAACTGCCGCTTCGCTTCCTCGACATAGGCTGGGCGGCCGAGCAGCAGGCCGATCTTGGCGAGCGGCATCACCGTCATCATCAGCGTGTCGTCCCAGAGCTGCTGATCGTTGGCGAGGTCGATGACGATGTGCTGGAAACCGCCTTCGTCGGTGCGCGGCAGCACGTGCATCGCCCATTCGGCCCATTCGGCGAGCAGCGGATGCCAGCTGTCGTCCGCGCTCCACTCGGCAAGGCAGGCAAGCGCGAGCATCGGCGCCATGGTATTGATCGTCTTGGTGACGGCCGGCTCGTCGAAGCGGCGGCGGAACCAGTGCTCGACATGGCCGCGCACCAGCGGATCGCGGCCGCGCTCGTACATGCGCGCCAGGCCGTACAGCCCCACGCCCTGGGTCCAGTCCCAATTGTGCCAGCTCTTGATGTCGTAGCGCCGGCCCTCGATCACGCTGACCAGGAATTCGCCGCCGGCATCCTCGATGCCGACCAGGCTGCGCACCAGCGCCGCCATCAGCGAATCGATCTCCGCGGCGCCGTGCCGCGCACGGAAGCGCTCCGTCCCGTCGGTCTGTGCGAGAGCGCCCTGTCCGTCCTGCATCCCGTCCTCCATTTTCGGCGGACCTAGACCCGATCGCGGTCGCTGTCCATGAACTTATAATGTCATCATACCATTTACCGGTGCACCGGGGGATGGTTGCGCGGGACGTGGCAACCGCGTTACTGGTCTGACCATATGGCGATAATCAAAATGCCCGAGCGCCGTTCGATGGCGGCAGACCTGGTCGACCAGCTGCGCGAGAAGATCCGCAGCGGCGAGCTGTCGCCCGGCGACAAGCTGCCGACCGAACGCGCCCTGGTGGAGGACCTCGGCATCAGCCGCACGGTGGTTCGCGAGGCAGTCGCGCGCCTCTCGGCCGAAGGCTGGGTGGAAGCGCGCCAGGGATCCGGCGTGTTCATCAAGGAGCCGCCCCAGGCCTTCCAGATCGACCCTAACGAGCTGGCCGATCTGCACGACGTGCTGCAGCTCCTCGAACTGCGCCTGGCGGTGGAAACCGAGATGGCCGGGCTGGCCGCCGAGCGGCGCACCGATGCCGACATCGCCGAGCTGGAGAAATGGCTCGAGATATTGCGCGATGCCAGCACGTCGGAGGATGGCGGCGTGAAGGCGGATGCCGCGCTGCATGCGAGCATCGCCCGCGCCACGGGCAACCAGTATTTCGTGCGCTTCGTCGAGTTCCTCGGCTCCAAGCTGGTGCCGCGGCGCGATGCCGCCATGGTGAAGCGCACCGAGGAGAAGCAGCGCCGCTACCTCGACACGATCCAGGAAGAACATGCCGCGATCGTCGACGCGATCCGTGACGGCGATGCCCGGGCGGCACGCAGCGCCGCGCGCCGGCATCTCGAGCGCAGCCTGAAGCGTGCCCGGCGCATCGCGGACACGGTGGCGGACCTGCCCGCCCTCGCCAGCTAGGCGGGATCCGCCGACGCGTCGCTGCGCGCGAGGAAATCTTCCAGCCGCGCCCGTGCATGCTCCAGATGCCGGCGCACCGCCTCGCGCGCGCCATCGACGTCGCGGCGGGCGATCGCATCGACCAGCGCGACATGCTCTTCATGCACCCGGGCAGTATAGGCGCCATCGTCCTCGGCCGACTGCCGGAGCAGCCCGCGCCGCGGCACCAGCCCCATTTCCAGGAATTCGAGGAACCGGCCGAAATAGCGGTTGCCCGATGCCCGGGCGATGACGCCGTGCAGCGCCTCGTCCGCGGCGCTGCCGTCGCCGGTCGTGGCGACGTCGAGCGCGATGCGCTGGATCAGCACGCGCATCTCGGCGACATCCGCCTCGCTGCGCCGACGCGCGGCCAGGCCGGCCATCTCGATCTCCACGGCAAGGCGCAGCTCGAGCAGCCGGCGCACCTCGACCAGATCGTCGAACTCGCCATGCGACACATGAAAGGCCGTGGTGCGGGGTTCGGTGACGAACACGCCCGATCCCTGGCGTGGCTCCAGCAGCCCCTCCGCAGTGAGCCGGGCGATCGCCTCGCGCACCACGGTGCGGCTGACGCCCGATCCCTCCACCAGCTCGCGCTCGGTGGGAATGCGATCGCCGGGGGCCAGCGCGCCCGATTCGATCTGGCGGCGCAGATGATCGACCAGCTCGGAGGCGAGCGACCTCTTCGGCCGCATCTTCAATTCCATCCGCTCCCCCTTGTGCCTTGTCGATCCGCGCGGGCTAGCCGAAATATTCATGCTTGTCACTGATTGTTCATGTCATATGATGACCTGATAAAAAGACGCACCACGGACGAGGACTCCTTCCCCATGCGCATGCTGATTGCCTCGATGCTTCTGGCGGGCACCGCCACCACCCTCGCCGCGGCGGGTCTCCCCACGCAGGAAAAGCCTGCCGCCACCAATCCCTGGGGCGCCGATCCGGCGGCGGGCGGGCGCGAGCTCGACGCGATGTGGCCGCGGATCGCCCAGCCGGACGAGCAGGTCGGCATCCGCGGGGTCTTCCGCTTCGCGCTGGAAAGCGCCGGCCTGAACTGGCGCCCCGAGCGGATCGCGCCCACGCTCGATCTCGCGCGGCGCATGCAGGATCTCGACCCCGCGTCGAAGACCTATGGCAATTTCCGCTGGCGCTACGGCCAGAGCGGCGTGTTCGACGTGAACGGCGTCGAGTTCGGCATGTTCCAGGCCGGCCTCCTGCACCGCTTGTTCCGCGACCGACTGCCCGCCGATGCCCGGGCGAAGCTCGAGGCACTGATCGATACCGGCATCGCGGGCATGCAGCGCCATGCCGTGAAGCTCGACTATACCAACATCTACCTGACCCAGGCCGCCAACCTGATCCTGTGCGGCGAAGCCGTGAACCGTCCGGAAATCGCGGCGCAGGGCTATGCGCGGCTCGACGCATGGCTGGCCTTCACCGCCGAGCACGGCGTCACGGAGTTCGATTCGCCAACCTATTACGGCATCGACATCGAGGCGCTGGCCGCGATCGCCCGCCATGCGGCACGCGCGGAGGGGCGCGCTCAGGCCGGCGTGGCGCTGCGCTATTTCTGGGCGGACGTCGCGGCCAATTGGTGGGCGCCGGGCGACCGGCTTGGCGGCGCCAACGCGCGCAGCTACGACTATCTCTGGGGCCGCGGCTATCTCGAGGCGCAGACCTGGCCCGCCGGCTGGCTGCGCGCCCGGCCGGAGCTGGAGGGCGCGGGCTGGATCAACGGGCCGCGCGCCAATCTGGTGTCGATGCTCGATGCCGCCGAATGGGGGCCGGACCGAGCACAGGCCGATGCGCTGCGCCGGCAGGTTCCACGCATCGTCGTGCAGAAATGGGGTGCCGAGCCCGAACGCCTCGCCATCCAATATGTCGGCCGATCCTTCAGCCTGGGCTCCGCCGGTGCCGGCCGGGGCGGCGATGATCGGATGTTCGTCGGCAATATCGGCGACACGCCCGACTTCACGCAGATGATCCTGTTCATGGACGGCCGCGGCGACCCCTTTGGCCGCAACAAGCAAGCCGAACGCCAGGGCGCAATGAAGGCGCTGCACCTGGTGCCCTTCCTGGCGACCGTCCAGCGCGGCCCGGAGATCCTCCAGCTGCTCGCCGCCGGCCCCGGCGTCCGCATGAACAACGGCGATGGGCTCGAGCGCCTGCTCACCCAGTTCACCATCCCCAGCCAGGCGGAGATCTGGGTGGACGACAAGCGCGTCCAGGCGGGCACGCCCAAGGTACCGATGCGGATTCCCGCGGGCGCCCTGATCTCGGTCCGCTGGAAGGATGCGGTGATCGGCGTGCGCATCCTGCTTGCAACCGCCGCCACCTCGGCAGGCGGCGACGCGGCGATCGAACTGGTCCGCGAAAGGCCCGGCGACCCGGCTTCCCGCCTGACCATCGTCCATGCCGCCCAGGCGCCAACCGGACCGGGGCTCGCGGCGCTGTGGCTGCGCGGCGCCGAAGGGATCGATGCGCAGGCCTTTGCCCGCTGGCGCAAGGCCTTCGCCGGCGCCGATGCCCGTGCCGAACAGCAGGATGGCATAGTACGTCTCGACGTCGCCGGGGCGCAGGGCCGAATGCGGCTCGAGGCGGCGCCCGCCCTTGGGAAGCGCATTCTCGCCGAAGGCGGCGAACCTGCCCCGAAGCTCCTGAGCGTGAACGGCAGGGAGATCGGATACCCGATCCTGGCGCGTGCCCCCCAGAGCGCCGGTCCCTAGCCCGGATGACCCGATATGATTCCGGGACAGTTTCCGGAAGCGCCGATCGGGCAAGAAAAAACCCGCCAAGTCTTTGGACTTGCGGGGTTTGTGCGTGCGGTTGGTTGCGGGAGTATGCAACCATCCTTACATGCGGGCCGGCACTCGCCTCCTCGGATCAGCCGATGTTATGGAAGTCGCCAGGAAGATAAGTGAGCTCCCACAAACGAGCTTGTTGTTCCACGCGGTTGCCTAGGCCTATCCAAGCAAGATCATGCCAACAGTCTTCATAACGGCTGGGCTGCGAGCTCCGACGTAGTCGGCTCAATGCCTGAAATTGGGCCGTTTGCGGACAGGCGGCTTACAGCCGTTCGACACGGGAAAGCTGCCTTCGCAGGTCGATCCCCAGTGACGTGCTCCCCAAAACTCCTCCAGTCATAACTGGAGTCCGGGGTTATCATCGTGCCCTTGTGGGCAGGGTTGCACAACCCGCCTGGCAGCATCGGCGGGCGTCAGCCCGCCTATTCCGCTATGCG
>Ga0209922_100996_pt1 | contig 29511 bp, 29 predicted proteins | sample ThiBiot_500_biof_FD_183946 | JGI IMG/M metagenome (GOLD analysis project Ga0209922, IMG submission 183946) | Wastewater bioreactor microbial communities from Cape Town, South Africa - Thiocy_expt_500_biof (SPAdes) | ecosystem: Engineered > Bioreactor > Thiocyanate-remediating > Anaerobic-Aerobic ... | reverse complement strand
TCGCCTTCTATTGGGGCGGCGCGATGGTCGGCCGCCTCGTCGGCTCGCTCCTGCTCACCAGGGTCAAGGCGCACCGACTGCTCGCGCTGTTCACCGCCATCGCCGCCGCCATGTGCCTCTACGTCTTCGCGGTCGGCGGCGTCACCGCCGGCTTCGTCGCGCTCAGCATCGGCCTGTTCAACTCGATCATGTTCCCCGTCATCTTCACTCTCACGCTCGAACGCTCCACCGCCAGCGCCGAATCGACCTCGGGCCTCCTCTGCACCGCCATCGTCGGCGGCGCCGTCCTCCCCCTGCTCGTCGGCCTCGTCTCGGGCGCGCATGGCTATGGCTTCGCGCTGATCCTGCCCGCGGGCTGCTATGTCGCGCTGTGCGCGTTCGCGCTCGCCGCCGGCCGCGCCCCCGTGGTCCGGGCCGAGGGCGAGACTGCGTCCGTGCACTGAGAAGGCCGTTCGCTTGCCGCCGGACTCGGGGGAGGATCCCCCTCCGGCGGCAAGGAACGAACTGGTGCGCGTAACGCCGTCCAACGCGGTCCCGTCATCCGCGCACAATGCCGGGCCAACCCCCTAAACGGCCCTGTCTGCGGGAACTTGCGGGCTCTTGTTCTGAAAACCTGTCCCGTTCCGGGGCGCTTCCGCCGGGGCCGGCCGGGCGCTAGTGTCGGCGCCGTCCGTACGATGCTGGAGGCGCCGTGATGTCGATGGTCCGTCGTGGGTTCCTTGCCGGGACCTTGCTCATTCCTGCCGCCTGTGCCGCCAAGATGCAGGAGAGCGGGGACGAGAAGCGCCAGCGCCAGTTGAAGGAGGACTGGCCCTGGCTCGGCCATTATGCCGCCGACAACGAAAAGCTGATCGCCTCGGGCCGAAAGGTCGACATCGTCTTCATGGGCGATTCGATCACCCAGATCTGGGCCGACAGCCGGCCCGGCTTCTTCACCCCCGGGCGCATCGGCCGCGGCATCGGCGGGCAGACCACGCCGCAGATGGTGCTCCGCATGATGGCCGACGTGATCCGGCTGCGCCCGCGCCTCGTCCACATCATGGCGGGCACCAACGACGTTGCCGGCAACACCGGCAAGATCACGGTCCAGCAGAGCTGCGACAATCTCCAGGCGATGACCGAGCTCGCCCAGGCGCACGGCATCGCGGTGCTGCTCGGCGCGGTGCCGCCGGCGGATCGTTTCCCCTGGCGGCCGGGGGTGAACCCGGTCGAGCCGATCCGGCTGACCAACCTCTTCCTGCAGAACTATGCCCGCCGCGCCCGCGCGACCTTCATCGACTATACCGGCGTGCTGGCCACCGAAACGGGCGCGATGAAGCCCGGCATGGCCTTTGACGGCGTTCATCCGACCGCGCAGGGCTTTGCCGCGATGGAGAGCGTGCTCGCCCCGGTGCTGAAGGCGCACAAGGCGTGAGGGCGTTCCTTGCGGCGCTGGCGCTGCTCGTCGCGGCGCCTGCCGGCGCGCAGGTCCTCACCGCGGTGTCGCCCGACGGCAGCAACCGCATCTCGCTCCAGCTGAACGGTTCGGGCACGCCGGTCTATGCGGTGTCGCGCGGCGGCGGCCTGGTGCTCGCGCCGTCGCCGATCCTGCTCGACCTCGATGCCGATACGCTCGGCTATGGCCTGGCGATCACCGGGTCGGAGACCGCCAGCGCCGACGCCCGCTATCCGATCGTCGCCGGCAATGCCGCCGAAGGGCGCGACCATTACAACCAGCTCACCGTGCATTTCCAGGAGAAGGGCGGGGCGAAGCGCCGGATGGACGTGGTGCTGCGCGCCTATGACGACGGCGTCGCCTTTCGCACCGTGGTGCCCGTCCAGCCGCAGACAGCGGCCGCGATCGTCCGCTACGAGCGCACCGGCTTCTATTTCCCGCCGACCTACAAATGCTGGGGCTTCAACGTCGGCAAGTTCGGCTCCAGCCACGAAGGGGAGTTCGACCCCGTCGACGTGCCGCGCCTGCGCGATCACAACCTCTTCAGCCTGCCCTTCGCCTGCGAGACCGGCAAGGCCGCCTTCGCGCTGACCGAGGCGGACCTGCTCGACTTTGCCGGCATGTACCTCACCGGGCGCGGTGACGGCGGGCCCGGGCTGCAGGTCAAGCTCTCGCCCTCGCTCGACGATTATCGCATCGCCGTGCACACGCGGATCGGCAGCCCGATCGTCACGCCGTGGCGCGTGGTTATGCTGGCGGACCAGCTGGGCAAGCTCAACGAGTCGACGCTGGTCCTCGACCTCTCCAGTCCGAGCCGGATCGAGGATACGGGCTGGATACGGCCCGGCCTGACGAGCTGGGACTGGTGGAGCGGCCCCGTGATCGCGGCGCTCCCCGGCCAGCGCAGCACCACCGCGGTCGCCAAGGCGCTGATCGACTTCGCCGCCGACAATGGCCTGCCCTATACGATGATCGACGAGGGCTGGTATGCGGGGGCCGGCGGGGGCGGGGTGCGCCGGCCGGGCGTCGACATCACCAAATGGACCGACGCGCTCAACCTGCGCGAAGTGGTCGACTATGCCAGATCGAAGAAGGTCCGCCTCTGGCTCTGGATGCACTGGCAGGCGCTGGACGAGCAGCAGGAAGACGCGCTCGCCGAATATGAGAAGCTCGGCATCGCCGGGATCAAGGTCGATTTCATGGACCGTGACGACCAGTGGATGGTCAATTGGTATGCGCGCACGCTGGCGGCGGCCGCGCGCCATCACATCATGGTCGACTTCCACGGCGCCTATCCGCCGCGCGGGCTCGCGCGCACCTGGCCCAATTTCATGACGCAGGAAGGCGTGATGGGCGCCGAGTACAATAAATGGTCGCGCCGGGTGACGTCGCGCCACAACGTCATGCTCGCCTTCACCCGCGGCCTGATCGGCCCGATGGACTATACGCCGGGCGGCTTCCGCAACGTGACGCCCGAGGCCTTCCGCATCCGCGGCGACCTGCCCTTCGTCCAGACGACGCGCGCGCATGGCCTGGCGCTGTACGTCGCCTTTCTGTCGCCGGTCGCCGCGGTGTCCGACAGTCCGGACACCTATGCCGCCAGCCCCGCCGGCTTCGATTTCATCAAGGCGGTGCCGACGAGCTGGGACGAGACGCGCTACCTGGCCGGGGAGACGGGGGAATATATCGTCCTTGCCCGCCGCAAGGGCGCGAGCTGGTTCCTCGGCGCGCTGAACAGCGAGACCGCGCGCAAGATCACCGTGCTGCTCGATTTCCTCGGCCGGCGGGGTGCGACGATGCGATTGTGGGCCGACGGCGACAAGCCCGACGCCCCGGTCCTCACTGAGAGGCGGGTGGTGGAGGGAGAGGCGCTGACGCTCGATCTCGCCGCGCATGGCGGCGCCGCCGCGATATTCGAAAAATAGGGTTCAAAACTCGGACAATTGCAGATAACACCCTCCCGTCCGACGCGGCGAGCGATCGCGCGGGCGAGGAGAGTGGCGATGCGAATCACGCAAAGGGATCTGGCCGTCGCGGCGGTCGCGGTGCTGCTCGGCTGGGGCGCCAGCGCCCTGGCGCAGCGGCAGGATGTGCTCGGGCCGGCGGTGTGGAACTGGGACCGGCTGGCCGTGCGGAAGACCGATGTCGGCGCGCTGCGCACTCTCGTCCGCCAGCCCACCGCGACGCTGGCCGAGCTCGAGATGCACGTCACCACGCTCAACCCGGGCCTGTCCTCGCACCCGCCGCACCAGCATCCGAACGAGGAACTCGTGATCATCGACAAGGGGACGGTCGAAGCGCTCTCGGGTGGCAAATGGGAGCGGCTCGGGCCCGGCTCGGTGATCTTCAATGCGTCGAATGCGCCACATGCGTTGCGCAATGTGGGCGGGATCCCGGCCACCTATCATGTCATCAACTGGAAGACCGCCGCCACGCCGGCACAGTGACAGGGAGCTTCACCAGAATGGACCGTCGTTCGATCCTCGGCATTGCAGGCATCGCCGCGATGCTGCCGCCCGAAGTTCTCGCCCAGTCGCAGAGCTCGGGCAACGCCCCGTCCGAGAATGCCGCGCCCGTCGGCCCCGAGCCGGGCGTGCGGCACAAGGTCGATTTCGGGGTGATCGGCCTCGATCATGCGCACATCTATTCGATGACCGACGCGATGATCCGCGGCGGCGGCGTGCTCAAGGCGTTCCACGCCACGGACCCGAGGCAGATCGATGCCTTCCGCAAGCGCTACGGCAATGCCGTGAAGCTGGCCCGCAGCGAGGACGAGATCCTCGGCGACAAGACGATCGGGCTGATCGCCGGCGCGCCGATCCCCGATCTCCGCGCGCCCCTCGGCATCCGGGCGATGAAGGCGGGCAAGGACTATCTCGGCGACAAGCCGGCGATCACCAGCCTCGACCAGCTTGCCGAAGTCCGCCGTACGATCAAGGAAACCGGCCGCAAGTTCGCGATCATGTATTCCGAACGGCTCGAGGTGCGCGCCGCCGTCCAGGCGGGCGAACTCGTGCGGCAGGGCCGGATCGGCAAGGTGATCCAGACCGTCAACCTCGCGCCGCACCGCATTGGCTCGGGTCGTCCGGACTGGTTCTGGGACAAGGCGCGCTATGGCGGCATCCTCACCGATATCGGCAGCCACCAGGCCGATCAGTTCCTGTTCTATACGGGCTCGAAGACCGCGCATGTCGTCGCCGCGCAGACCGGCAACGTGAAGTGGCCGGGCAAGCCGGACTTCGAGGATTTCGGCGACATGATGCTCACCGGCGACGGCGGCACCGGCTATGTCCGGGTCGACTGGTTCACGCCCGACGGGCTGCCGACCTGGGGCGATGGCCGGCTCTTCATCCTCGGCACCGAGGGCTATATCGAGCTGCGCAAATATGTCGACATCGCCGGCCGGCCCGGCGGCAACCATCTGCTGATCTGCGACAGGCAGGGCGTGCAGTACATGGATTGCTCCAAGGTCCATCTCCCCTTCGGCCCGCAGTTCATCGCCGATGTCGTCGAGCGCAGCAGCGTCGCACAGGATCAGGACCAGGCGCTGCTCGCGGCCGAACTGGTGCTCACCGCGCAGAAGAACGCCACGCGGCCGGTTTCGGCCTGAACCAGGGAAGGAGAGGGGCATGCGGCTTTCCAGACGCCAGACGCTCGGGGCCATCGCGGCGCCGATGATCGTGCCGTCCAGCGTGTTCGGCCGGAACGCGCCGTCGAACCGGGTGACGATCGGCGCGATCGGCGTCGGCCGGATCAGCAGGGTCCACGACATGAAGGAGATCCACAAGCACGCCGATGCCCAGATCGTCGCGGTGTGCGATGTCGATACCAAGCGGCTCGGCGCCGGCATGCAGCTGGTCGACGATCGCTATGCCGCAAGCACCGGCAAACCCTATTCGGGCACGCGCGGCCATTCCGATTATCGCGAACTGCTTGCCGCGAAGGACATCGACGCGGTGCTGATCTCCACGCCCGATCACCAGCACGCCCCGCTTGCCGTGCATGCGGTGCGGGCGGGCAAGCACGTCTATCTCCAGAAGCCCGCCTCGCTCACCATCGCCGAGGGGCGGCGGATGGCGGACGAGGTCAAGCAATCCGGCAGGATCCTCCAGATCGGGTCGCAGCAGCGTGGACAGGACCCCTGGCCGCAATTCCACCGCGCCTGCGAGCTGGTCCGCAACGGCCGGATCGGCAGGCTGAAGCATGTGGAGATCGGCCTGCCCGGCGATCCCTCCGGACCGGAAGCGCCGCGGATGCCGATTCCGTCCAACCTCGATTACGACGCCTGGCTGGGGACCACGCCCGAAGTCTATTATACCGAGACCCGCGTCCACCCGCAGAACAGCTTCGAGGATCGGCCCGGCTGGCTCCGCATGGAGCAGTTCGGCGCCGGCATGATCACCGGCTGGGGCGCCCATCACGTCGACATCGCCCATTGGGGCATGGACATGGAGCATAGCGGCCCGGTCGAGATCTGGGGCAGTGCCGAATTCCCCAAGTCCGGGCTATGGAACGTGCACGGCCCGTTCGAGACGCATGCCCGCTATGCCAATGGCGTGACGATGACGATCTCGGGCGCGCTGCCCAATGGCGTGAAGTTCATCGGCGACAAGGGCTGGGTCTTCGTCCAGCGCACGGGCGCCGTCTCCTCCTCCGATCCCTCCAAGCCTGCCGACGTGCCGCTGACCGCGAGCGATCCGGGAATCCTCGACAGCGTGATCGGCCCGAACGAGGTCCGGCTCTACAAGGCGCCCGAGCAACATCGGAACTGGCTGGACGCGATCCTGAAGGGCGTGCCGGTCAGCGCGCCCGCCGAGATCGGCCACCGTGCCTGCTCGACCTGCCTGCTCCATCACATCGCGATGAAGACCGGGCGGCGGCTCAAATGGGATCCCGTGTCGGAGCGGTTCATCGGCGACGATGCGGCCAATGCGATGCTCAACCGGCCGCAGCGGGCGAAATACGCGATCTGAAGAGGTCCCCTCCGTGATCCCGGCTGACGGCCGGGGTCACGCTTTTTCTTCCCGCGGCCGCCTGCCTGGCCCTAAGGGGCGGTGGCAGCAGGATAGAGGGAGCGTCGCATGATCCGCACCGGAGTGATTGGCTATGGCCTGGGCGGCATGGCCTTCCATGCGCCCCTGGTGGCCGCCGTGCCGGCGCTGGAACTCGCCGCCATCGCCACTTCGCGCGCCGACCTGGTGCATGAGCGCCATCCCGACGTGCCCGTCACCACGCCGGAGGCGCTGCTTGCCGATCCCGACATCCGGCTGGTCGTGATCACCACGCCCAACGACACCCACGCCCCGCTTGCGCGCCGGGCGCTGGAGGCCGGCAAGCATGTCGTGATCGACAAGCCCTTCGCGACCAGCCTTGCCGACGGCGAAGCGCTGGTCGCGCTCGCCAAGGCGAAGGGCCTGCTGGTCAGCGCCTTCCACAATCGCCGCTGGGACGGCGATTTCCGCACCGTCCGCAAGCTGCTGGACAGCGGCGTGCTGGGCGAGGTGATGCTGGCCGAGCTGCGTTGGGACCGGTTCCGCCCCGCGCTTGCCCAGGCCTGGAAGGAAGATCCCGGAGCGGGGGCCGGCATCCTCGCCGATCTCGGTCCGCATCTGATCGACCAGGCGCTTCAGCTCTTCGGCGTACCGGAGGCGCTCCAGGCCGATCTCGCGGTCCAGCGCCAGGGCGGACGCACCGACGATTATTTCGAGATCACCCTGTTCCATGGCCCGCGCCGGGTGACGCTTTCGGCCGGCCGCCTGTTCGTCACGCCGCGTCCGCGCTTCTGGCTGCACGGCACCCGGGCCGATTTCGCCAAGCACGGCCTCGATCCGCAGGAGGCGCGGGTGAAGGATGGCGCCCGCTACACCGATCCCGCCATGGGCGACGAGGAGCCGCAATTCCACGGCACCCTCACGCGCGCCGATGGCGGCAGCGAGATCGTGCCGACCGAAACCGGCGACTATCGCGGCTATTATGCCGGCATCGCCAGGGCGATCACCGAGGGAGCGCCCGTGCCGGTCAGCGGCGAGGACGCGGTGCTGGGGCTGCGGATCATGGAGATGGCGCGGGAAAGCGCGCGGGAAGGGCGGCGATTGACCCTTTGACCGCGGTCGCGCACCGCAGCCGTCATCCAGGCGACGATTATGGCCTAGGGTCGCCACCCCACCGCGATCGTTCGCGCCTCGAGCGTCACCGGCACCGTCGCGACGATATCCTTGGCCGAGGTGGCCAGCATCACTTGCACCGTCCCGCCCGCGATCTTCCAGCCATTGCCCGCCGCGTCCCATGTCGCGAGCAGGCGCGGATCGATCTTGAGCGAAACCTGCTTCGCTTCGCCCGGCGCCAGCGCGATCTTGTCGAAGGCGCCCAGCCGCTTCGGGGCCTCCCAGCCGGCGCCGGCGACATAGAGCTGCGGCACGGCCTTGCCCTTCACCTTGCCGGTGTTGCGCACGGTGAAGCTGGCCGAGACCGTTCCGCCATCGGCGCGCGCGCGCAGCCCCGAATAGGCGAACGTGGTGTAGCTGAGCCCGTGCCCGAAGGCGAAGGCGGGCGTCAGCCCCTTGGCGTCATACCATTTATAGCCCACCGTCGCGCCTTCGCCATAGGTCGTGTCGCCCTTGTTGGGCGCGGCGGGCTTGGCCAGCTGGTCGAGGCTCGCCGGGAAGCTGACCGGCAGATGGCCTGAAGGATTTTCCTTGCCGAACAGCAGGTTGGCGATCGCGTTGCCGCCCTGGGTGCCCGGATACCACGCGGCGAGGATGGCGGCGACCTGGTCGCGCCATGGTGTCAGCACCGGTCCGCCGGTCTCGAGCACCACCACCGTTCGCGGATTGGCCTTGGCCACGGCCGCGATCAGCTTGTCCTGGCCGTCCTCGAGCGTGAGCGACACGTCGAACGCCTCGCCCGCCCATTGCGTGGCGAAGACGATCGCGACATCCGCATCCCGGGCGAGCTTCGCAGCGCTGCCGGCATTGCCGCCATCGGCGAACAGGATCTCGGCATTGGGCGCCTGCGCCCTGATCGCCGCGAGCGGCGCATCGGGATAGTACATCACCGGCCCCGGCCAGGTCGCCGGCTTCAGGCCGGGCACGGCATTGCCGCCCACCGGATAGACCAGCGACGAGCCGCTGCCCGCCAGCACGCCCCTATCGGCGCGCCCGCCGATCACGACGATCTTCCTTGCCGTGGGCGAGAGCGGCAGGATCGCGCCCCGGTTCTTGAGCAGGACCGCGCCGCCCTCGGCATCCCGGCGAGTCGCTTCGGCATGGGTGGCGAGCATCGCGGGGGCCAGGTCCATCGGCGCCTCGGCGATCGGCCTTTCGAACAGCCCGTTGGCGAACATCGCATGCAGGATCGCGCCCGCCATCGCATCGAGCCGCGCGGCCGAAACCTCGCCCTTCGCCACCGCCGCCTTCAGCGGCGCGCCGAAATAGGGCTCCTTGTCGAACGGGAAGCCCGAATCCTGGTCGAGCCCGGCATTCGCGGCCGGCGCGGTGGAGTGCGTCGCCCCCCAGTCCGACATCACATAGCCCTTATAGCCCCAGTCGCGGCGCAGCACGTCAGTCAGCAGCCAGGGGTGTTCGCAGGCATGGATGCCGTTCACTCGGTTGTATGCGCACATCACCGAACCCGGATCGCCCTTCTCGATCGCGATCTGGAAGGCGAGCAGGTCGCTGGTCCGCGCCGCGCCCTGGTCGATGATCGAGTTGCCGGTGTCGCGATCGGTTTCCTGATCGTTCACCGCATAGTGTTTCACGGTGGAGATGATGTGGTTGGACTGGATGCCGGCGATCTGCGCGCCCACCATCGTGCCGGCGAGCAACGGGTCCTCGCCGCCATATTCGAAGTTCCGGCCGTTGCGGGGTTCGCGCATCAGGTTGACGCCGCCGGCGAGCATCACGTTGAAGCCCGACGCGCGCGCCTCCGCACCGATCATCGCGCCGCCGGCATGGGCGAGGTCGACGTCCCAGCTCGCGGCGGTGGCGAGGCCCGAGGGCAGGGCGGTCCGTCCGCGCTTTCGCGCCGCGCCGCCCTGGGTGGCCACGCCGATGCCGGCATCGGTCTGCCACTGGGCGGGGATGCCCAGCCGGGGAATGCCCGGCACATAGCCGGCCGAGCCCTGCCGCGCTTCCGCGGGGGCCTTGTAGCCGTTCTTCGGCGCGAAATCGGTGCCGAAATAGCCGAAGACCAGCGTCAGCTTCTCGTCCTCGCTCATCTGTGCGAGCACTGCCTTCACCCGCGCATCGGGAGCGAGGCCGGCATCCATCCAGGGCCGGGGCTGGTCCTGTGCGGCGGCGGGGGCCGCGGCCGCGAGAGCGATGCCCAGTGCGATCAACGGCGCCGTGAAGGCGTGACGGCGGACGTGCATGATTCCCTCTCTCGCTATTTTTTGTCAGCGTTGTCGGGAAGGATATACAGGTCAAGCGCTGGTAACGCTATCGCCCGGATGGCTATGGCCTTTCCGGACGAGGCGAAGGTGACCATGACACGGAAACCCAGGCCGAGGACTCATTCAGCGAACCCCGTCATCCCCGCGCAGGCGGGGATGACGAAAGAGAGCGCGGGGATGACGGAGGAAAATCAGATACTTGTTTGAGTCCTCGACCTAGGGAAGATTCGCCTTCAGCTCGTCGATCCAGGGCCGCGCCACCCCGTCCGAGGGCGCGCGCCAGTCGCCGCGCGGGCTTACGGCGCCGCCGGCCGAGACCTTGGGCCCGTTGGGCAGCGCCGATCGCTTGAACTGACTGGTCTGGAAGAAGCGGAACAGGAACTCCTCCAGCCATTTCGCGATCGTCGCCAGGTCATAATGGTGCCGTGCATCCTCGGGAAAGCCGATCGGCCATTGCCCCGTCGCGGCATCCTTCCAGGCGTGCCAGGCGAGGAAGGCGATCTTGGAGGGGCGCAGGCCGTACCGGATCGTGTAGTGGAGGAAGAAATCGTGCAGCTCGTACGGGCCGATCCGTTCCTGCGTGCTCTGCATCTTGCCATCCGCATCGGCGGGGACCAGCTCGGGGGAAATCTCGGTATCGAGGATGCTGGTCAGCACGCGTGCCGCCGCGCCGGCGAACTGGCCGGTCTGCACCGTCCAGCGGATGAGATACTGGATCAGCGTCTTGGGCACGCCGGCATTGACGCCGTAATGGCTCATATGGTCGCCCACGCCATAGGTGCACCAGCCCAGCGCCAGCTCGCTGAGGTCGCCGGTGCCGAGCACGAAGCCGTGGCGCTGGTTGGCCAGGCGGAACAGATAGTCGGTGCGCAGGCCCGCCTGGACGTTCTCGAACGTCACGTCATAGACGGGCTCGCCGCTGGCAAAGGGATGGCCGATGCCCTCGAGCATCGTCCGCGCCGCCGGGCGGATGTCGATCTCCGCGCCGGTCACGCCCAGCGCGTCCATCAGCGCCCAGGCATTGGCCCTGGTCCCCTCGCTGGTCGCGAAGCCCGGCATGGTGAAGCCGAGAATGTCGGTGCGCGGACGGCCGAGCCGATCCATCGCCTTGGCCGCGACGATCAGCGCGTGCGTGGAATCGAGCCCGCCCGAGACCCCGATGACGATGTGCTTCGCGCCGGTGGCTTCCAGCCGCTTGCGCAGCCCCTCCACCTGGATGTTGAACGCCTCGTAGCAATCTTCCTCCAGCCGGGAGGGGGTGTTGGGGACGAAGGGGAAGCGGCGCAGCTTACGGAGCAGTCCCCTGTCGGCATGGTCCGGCCGGTGCTGGAAGGTCACCCGGCGGAAGCGCGTCTCCGGATCGCCATTGTCGGCGGCGCAGTCGTTGAACGTGCCCATCCGCATCCGCTCGAGCCGCAGGCGCTCCAGGTCGATATCGGCGCACACCACTTCGGTGGTCAGCTCGAAGCGCTCGGTGGTGGCGATCAGTTCGCCCAGCTCGTGGATCATGCCCTGGCCGTCCCAGGCAAGATCGGTGGTGCTCTCGCCGGGGCCGGAGGCGGAATAGACATAGGCCGCCACCGCCCGCGCCGACTGGGCCGCGCACAGCATCGCCCGCTCGCGCGCCTTGCCCACCACGATGTTCGAGGCGGAGAGGTTGCACAGCACCAGCGCCCCGGCCAGCGCGCCTTCGGTGGAGGGGGGCAGGGGAGACCAGTAATCCTCGCAGATCTCGACATGGAAGACGAAGTCGGGAAGCTCCTCGGCCGCGAAGATCAGGTCGGTGCCGAAGGGCACTCTCTGCCCGGCCACCACGATCTCCAGCCCCGCCAGGCCGGCCCCGCGCGCGAACCAGCGCTTCTCGTAATATTCGCGATAATTGGGCAGGTAGCTCTTGGGCACCACGCCCAGGATCCGTCCGCGCGCTATGGCGACGGCGCAATTGTAGAGCCGCCCGTTGCGCCGGAGCGCGGCGCCGACCAGCAATACCGGCTTCAGCTCCGCGCTCGCCGCCACGATCGCCGCGATCCCCGCCTCGGTCGCCTCGCAGATGGTGTCCTGCAGGTGCAGGTCGTCGATCGCATAGGAAGTGACGTTGAGTTCGGGATAGACGAGCAGGTCGGCGCCCTGTTCGTCGCCCTGCCGCGCCAGCGCGATCGCTGCCTGCGCGTTGGCGGCGGGATCGCCCACCACTACCGCCGGCGTGCACAGGCCCGCGCGGATCATTCCCTGGCGGTGGATCGAATAAAAGGGGTGGGACTGGCTCATCGTCTCCGTCTTGCAACCGGTTATGTTTCGATCACGCCACACACCTAGTCGCTCGGGCGCGCTTGTGCCAACCCCGCGCAGAAGATACCCGCAGGCCATGCTCCATTGGATCCGCCGCCAGTTCGACGCGCATCCGGTGCGGGCGGTCATGATCGTCTTCGCGGCCTATACGGTCTTCAAGATCAACTTGAAGTTCTTCGCGCCGGAAGGGCCATGGTGGCGCGGCTGGCACGACCAGAAGCAGTATCTGCTGTCGGCCAGGGCCTTTCTGCGCCTCGACCTGAGCCCGGACCAGCATTGGTACCCCTTGCTCTATCCGCTCGCGGGCGCGCCCTTCGCCTGGGCGCCGACGCCCTTCGTGCCGATCAACCTGGCCTGCTATGCGCTTGCCTTCTGGGGCTTCCACCGCGTCTGCGCGCGCCTCGGGGTCGGGAGCTTCGCCGCGGGGCTGCTGTTCCTCGCCGCGACGATCGGCGACCTGCGCATCTCCAAATTCTGGCTCGAGCCCTGGACCACCACCATGTCGGCGGCCCTTATCTGGCTCGCCTTTGCCGAGGCGGCGGACATGATGTCCGGCGCGCGCCGCCGCCCCTGGCTGCTCGGGGCGCTGCTGGCGGGAATCGCGCTGGTTCGGCCGGCGGACGTCGTGGTGGGGGTCGTCATCGGCGGCTTCGCCCTGTGGCGCCCGGTGCTGATGGAGCGGCGCTGGCCGGATCTCGCCCGGGCGACCGGCGGCGCGGCGGCGGCGTTCCTTCCCTATGCGGCGCTCTATCTCGCCATCTATGGCTGGCGCCTCACCGACTATACCCTGCTCTCGGGCGACTATGGCTTCGCCTTCGCCGATCTCGGCTGGAAGGCGAGCATATTGCTGGTCGATCCCGCGCCCTGGTTCCCCGGCGAGACCGGCCTGCTGCGCGAACTGCCCTGGCTGCTCACCGGCGCGGCGGGCCTGATCCTGGGCGTCATGCGCCTGCGGGGCCCGGCGCGCTGGCTCACGCTCTGCATGGCGCTGGCCGCGCTGATCTACACCGCGATGATGCTTGCCTATGTCGATCTGGTGCCCAGCGGCATGTGGCGCTTCTTCAACGCCCATTATTTCAAGTGGCTGTTCCCTCGCCAGCTTCCGCATCGTGCCGCGTCCCGCCATGCCGCAGGAGCCGGCCAAGGCGCTCGCCTTCGCCGCGCCGGCAGCGCCGTGGCAGGACATCTATTTCGCCCGCTCGGCAGTGGTGGATGCGAAGGGTCCCCAGCGCAGCCCGGCCGACTATCACCAGCTATGGATGGGGAACCGCGTGATGGCGATCGCCTTCAAGCGGCGGTTCGAGGGCGAGGCGCTGTGGTACGGCGTCACGCCCGCCAGCGTCGCGACCTGGCCCAGGGGCAGCGGCAAGGCGGAGGTGGTGCTGCCGGGCAGCTGGCCGCAAAGGCCGGTCGCCCGCTATGCGACGAAGCTCGAATTCGGCTATCCCTGCTGGGCGCCGCCATTTCCCTGCGGAACGGGGCCGGGGCCCGCGCTGCCGAGGAATTGAGGCGATCAGACCTTGGCGGAGTAGATCATCCGGCCCGGGCCGAGCCGCTCGAACAGCTTGGCCAGCTCGTTCTCTCCCACCGCGAAGCAGCCCTGGCTGCGGCCGAGCTTGCCGTGCCGGCCGATCATGTCGGTGTTCGCATACCAGGCCGAATGGACCACGATCGCGCGGTCGAGCGCGTTGTTGTTGGTCGGGTCGAGGCCGAGCAGGCGCTGCGAGTCGCCATGCTTGCCGACATAATAGTCGGCGGTCAGGAACGCGCCCTCGCAGGTCGCTTCCGAATTCACTTCGTTCGAGAAGCGCTGGAGCAGCCCGGTATGCTGCGGATCCGAGCCGATGCCGTGCGCGACCAGGAAGCGCTCGACCTGGCCGGTGCCCAGGTTCACCACGAAGAAGCGCGGGCTGTAGGAGGGCGAGGCGAAGTCGGCGATCGCGATCCGGTCGTGCGACGGGATGCGCATCGAATGGCGGTTGAGCGCGGCCAGCGCCTTCTTGAACAGTTCCGGGCGAATGCCGGCGGGCACGCCGGGCACCTTGGCGGCGGCCACTTCGGGCGCCTTGGGAATTTCGGGGATCGGCGCCGGGACCGGCAGCGGCGCCGGTGCCATCGCGGTTCCGATCGTGCGCGAGGCGCAGGCCGAAACCGCCGCGCCGCTCGCCATCACCAGCGCCGTCCTCAACAAGGCGCGACGCGACTGAATCGTATCGAGACTATCCATCACTATCCAAAAAGCCCGCTGCTCGTCCCCAGGGGGAACCTATACCAGACAGATGGTAAGCGCGTTGCTCAACATCTGTCCCAAGTTGCGCGACTCGCCGCATCGTTCGCCCGGTTCGCCGAAGCCTTCCCGAAATCCGGAACGTTGCCAGCGATTTGGCCGTGCGAGTATCGCCGATTCGGCAGCGGCACGAAATTAGGTTAATTTCGTTAAGGAATCGCCCTGAGCCGTCCTGGCTCGTCGGATTCGGAGAGCTGTTCGATGCGTTCCGGCACCTTTGCCGTCCTTTTCCTGGCCTTGGCCGCCATTCTTCCCACCGCTCCCGCCGCCGCGCAGGGGATCGCGTCCGACACGATGCAGGTCGCGCCCGAGGGGCTGCGCAACGGCCAATGGGTCTGGTACGAGCAGCCGCAGATCATCCGCGCGAGCACGAACGACTGGGATCCCGTCTCGATCGTGGTGAGCATTCCGGACCAGCGCGCCTATGTCTATCGCGGCGGCAAGCTGGTGGGGGCGAGCACGGTGTCGACCGGTTCGGACCGGCACGAGACGCCGGCCGGCGCCTTCACCATCCTCCAGAAGAAGGTCTTCCACCGTTCGAACCTCTATTCGAACGCGCCGATGCCCTATATGCAGCGGCTCACCTGGGACGGGATCGCGCTGCATGCCGGCCATCTGCCCGGCTATCCCGCCTCGCATGGCTGCATCCGCTTCCCTGCGGCCTTCGCCAAGCAGCTCTACGCGCTGACGGAGATCGGCGGCGACGTGATGGTGACGGACGAGCCGGTGACGAATCCCGAGCGCTCCGGGCCCTCCACGCCGATCCTGATGGCCGACGCCCGCAACCTGGGCGGCGAGGCGTTCAACATGGTGACCATGCCCGGTATGGCGCCCCGTCCGCAGCCCCAGCCGGCGAGCTGGGTCACGGGCCCGGCCAGCGAGATCGTCCAGCCGCTTCCGCGCCGCGGCTACAAATAAAATCTGTTGCCCTCGGTGCCCGCGGATCGGCTAAGGCCGCGGGCATGACGATGTCCTTCGCAGATGCCGCCGACGCACTGGTCGAGGTTGGCCGCCGGCTCGACGCGCGCGGCTGGGCCCCCGCTACCGCCGGCAACTATTCCGTTCGCCTCGACGACGGCAGCGTCGCCGTCACCGTGTCCGGCTGGCACAAGGGCCGGCTGACGCCCGCGGGGATCATGCGGGTCGACCTGCAGGGGAAGGGGCTCACGCCCGGCAAGCCCTCGGCCGAGACTGCGTTGCACCTCGCCATCTATCGCCTGTTCCCCGACACGGGCGCCGTGCTCCACGGGCATTCGCCCGAGGCCGTGGGGATGAGCCGCGCCGCCGCCGACGCCAGCGAATGGGTGTTCGCCGGCCATGAGATGCTCAAGGTCTTTCCGGGGAACGCCACGCACGAGGCGGAGATCCGCCTGCCGATCGTCGACAACAGCCAGGACATGGCGGTGATCGAGGCTGCGGTGACGCCCGCGCTGCTGGCGCCGGGCGCGGCGCCGGCCTATCTTATCCGCAGCCACGGGCTCTATGCCTGGGGCAAGGACCTGGCCGAGGCCGAGCGCGTGCTCGAGGGCACCGAATGGCTGATCGCCGCCGAGCTGGCCGAAAGGGCATGGAAGCGATGACGCATCTCAGGGTCTTCGACGAAACGGGCGGCGCGCCGCTCACCGAGACGCGCGATCCCGGGGCGATCGCGGCGGCGCTGGCGCCGATCGGCGTCCGCTTCGAGCAATGGCCGTCGCGCCCGCTTGCCGCCGATGCCGGGCAGGAGGAAGTGCTCGAGGCCTTCGCCCCGGAGGTCGAGCGGCTCAAGGCCGAGAAGGGCTATCGGTCCGTCGACGTGATCCGCATGGTGCCCGACCACCCCGAAAGGGGGGCGTTGCGCAGCAAGTTCCTCTCCGAGCATCGCCATTCGGAGGACGAGGTCCGCTTCTTCGTCGAAGGCGAGGGGCTGTTCACCCTGCGCGATGGCGAGAGAATCTATGCCGTGCTCTGCGAGGAAGGCGACCTGATCTCGGTGCCGGCCGGCACCCGCCACTGGTTCGACATGGGGCCGAGCCCGCGCTTCACTGCGATCCGCCTGTTCACCAATGCCGACGGCTGGATCGCCAACTTCACCGGCGACACGATTGCCGATCGTTTCCCGCGGCACGAGCTGGTCTGAGCCAATCCCCGTCGTTCCCGCGCAGGCGGGGATCGAGAATCGTGAAGGACGCCGCCCTGTTACCCCGGATTCCCGCCTGTGCGGGAATGACGAAAGGGGCAGGATGACGAGAGAAGAATGACCCACACCCCGCCCAAAGCCATCCTCCTCGACATCGAAGGCACGACGAGCAGCATCCGCTTCGTCGCCGACGAGCTCTTTCCCTATGCGCGCAGGCATCTGGCGGAATTCGTCGCGAACAATCCCGAAGTCGCCGCGCCGATCCTGGCCCAGGTGCCGGGCGACGATCCCGTCGCCACGCTGCTCGCCTGGATCGACGAGGACCGCAAGGAAACGCCGCTCAAGACGTTGCAGGGCCTGATCTGGGCCCGGGGCTATGCCGATGGCGAGCTCAAGGGACATGTCTATCCCGACACGCCCGAGGCGCTGCGCCGCTGGACGGCCGCCGGCCTCATGGTGAGCATCTATTCCTCCGGCTCGATCGCCGCGCAGAAGCTGATCTTCGGCCATTCGATCGCCGGCGACCTGACGCCGTTCCTCAGCGGCTATTTCGACACGACCACCGGCCCCAAGCGCGACAGCGATTCCTATACCAGGATCGTCGATGCCCTCGATCTCGCGCCCTCCGAGCTGCTCTTCGTCTCGGACATGGCCGCCGAAGTCGATGCCGCGCACGAAGCGGGACTCCAGGCGCTGCTGATCGACCGCGAAGGCGGCCCGGCCGACATCCATTCTCTGGCGGAAGTGCTCCCATGATCCTCGAAGGCCGTCCCACGCGCTCGATCCGCCGCACCGAAGACGGCAAGGGCGTGGTCATCCTCGACCAGCGCAAGCTGCCCTGGGACGTGCAATGGGTCGAGCTGCGCGACGTCGATGCCGCCGCGGTGGCGATCCGCGAGATGTGGACGCGCGGTGCCCCGATGATCGGCGCCACGGCCGCCTATGGCTATGCCATGGCGCTCGCGGCCGATCCGGGCGACGCGAACCTCCAGGCGGCCTACGAGACGCTGTTCGAGACGCGCCCGACCGCGATCAACCTGCGCTGGGCGCTCGATGCGGTCCGCGCGGCGGTCGCCGAGCTGCCGGAGCGCGAGCGCGCCGCGGCGGCGTTCCGGCGCGCCGACGAGATCTGCGACGAGGATGCCGAGCTCTGCCGCGCGATCGGCGAGCATGGCCTGGAGTTGTTCCGCGAACTCCATGCGCGGAATCCCGATCGTCCGCTCAACATCCTCACCCATTGCAACGCCGGCTGGCTCGCCACGGTCGACTATGGCACCGCCACCGCGCCGATCTATCTCGCGCACGATGCCGGCATCCCGGTCCATGTCTGGGTGGACGAGACGCGCCCGCGCAACCAGGGCGCGCTGCTCACCGCGTTCGAGCTGCGCAACCACGGCGTGCCGCATACGGTGATCGCCGACAATGCCGGCGGCCTGCTGATGATGAAGGGGCAGGTGGATGCCGTGGTGGTCGGCACCGATCGCGTCACGCGCAACGGCGACGTCTGCAACAAGATCGGCACCTATCTGAAGGCGCTCGCCGCGCACGACAATGATGTGCCCTTCTATGTCGCCCTGCCCTACACCACGTTCGACCCGGACACCGAAAGCGGTGCCGACATCCCGATCGAGGAGCGCAGCGCCGAGGAACTGACCCGGCTGAGCGGGCCGGGCGCAAGCGGGGAAATCGGAACTGTCCGTGTCACCGACTCCCCCGCCGCCAATCCAGCATTCGATGTGACCCCCGCGCGGCTGGTGACGGGCTACATCACCGAGCGCGGGGTGCTGGACAGGATCTGACCCTGGGCGTGCGCGGTGGCGTGGAGCGCGCGCCTCGCGCTATCGCCGCCGATCGCAGGACTCCGCGTCAGCGCGGCTCGGTCTTTACCGTGGTGGTGGTCGTCGACGTCGTTGCCGGGCGCGACACGGTGGTGCGGGTGGTCCTGCGCACCGGCGCCTTCTTCACCGTCGTCGCCTTGCGCGCTGCCGGCTGGGTGGTGGTGGTCTCGATCGTCGTCGCGACCGACTGGACTGCCGCGGCGCGCACTGCCGCCGCGTCCGCCGCCGCCGATTGCGCCGCCTGGGCGGCCATGTCGGCGCGGGCATTCGCCGCCGCCGCATTGCCCTGGGCTACCGCCGCGGCATTCTGCGCGGCCTCGCGCTGGCTGGCCTCTGCCGCGGCATCCGCCGAAGCCGAGGCTGCGGCAGCCTGGGCGTCGCGTCGCGCGTCGCGCTCGGCGGCCATGCGCGCGTCCTTGTTGTGTTCGGCCTCGGCCAGCGCCTGATCGGCCAGGCCCGAGGCGCGTCGCGCTTCGCTGATCGTCGAATCGCGATGGTCGCGTGCCAGCTGGTCCTTGGCGACGCGCAGCGCCTCCTCGGCCTTGGCCATGGTCTCGCCGGCATAGGTCTGGGCGCCGGCGGTCTGTGCCGCCTCCACCTTGGCGGCGGCTTCGGTCACGGCGGTGCGTGCCCGGTCGATACGGCTCTGGGCGAGCGACGGGGTCGCGACGAGCAGCGCGGTCACTGCCGCGCCGCGCATCAGGAACTTCATGTTACGCATGGTACAACTCCAATCTGTCCCGCGGCCCGGCGAACGTGCCGCAAACGAGACGAGTTGCACGCCACACGGCGAAGCGGGCGCTTCCATAGGCGAACCGCCCCGCGGCCGAGTCGCCGGGCATGGGCAGTCTTCCCTATCACCGGAACGCCGGCTTCGGTCGCGCGGGTCTCTTGCGGAGGGGCGGAAAGGGGGCCGCAGCGTATGTTTCCCGCATATCCGCGTGCGGCCGGTCAGCCGCTCGCCAGCCGGTCCCGGGCCTCGGCGATTCGTGCGATCGCGGCGTCGAGCGTGGCGTCTTCCTTGACGAAGCAGAAGCGCGCCACGCTGGTCACTGGTTGCTCGGCATAGAAGGCAGAGACGGGGATGCAGGCGACGCCGGCCTCGTCGATCAGCCGGTTGGCGAAGGCGACGTCGTCCAGGGCGATGCCCGAGGCGGCGAGGTCGACCGAGAGGAAATAGGTCGCGGCGCTCGGCAGCACGGCGAAGCCGGCGGCGGCGAGCCCGGCGCGCAGCCGGTCGCGGCCATGCTGGAAGCGGTGGCGCGCCTCCTGCACCCAGCCGTCCTGGGTGGCGAGGCCCTCGGCGACTGCCCATTGCAGGTTGGGCGGCGTGGTGAAGGTGAGGAACTGATGCGCCTTGGAAAGCACGCGGGCGATGGCGGGGGCGGCGCACATCCAGCCGACCTTGAAGCCGGTCAGCGCGAAGATCTTGCCGGCCGAGCCGATCTTCACCGTGCGCTCGCGCATGCCGGGGAAGCCGATCAGCGGCAGGTGGCGGGCGCCGTCGAAGGTGACGTGCTCCCACACCTCGTCGCAGATCGCGATCAGGTCGTGCGCGACGCAGAAATCGGCGAGCATCGCCAGCTCGTCCGCGCCGCACATGGTCGCGGCGGGATTGAGCGGGTTGTTGAGGATCAGCACGCGCGTCCTGCCCGATGCCGCGGCTTCGAGCGCCGCCCGGTCGATCTTCCATTCGGGCGGCTGGAGGCGCACGAACTTCGGCACGCCGCCGGCCTGGCGGATCAGGGGCACATAGGCGTCGTAGAGCGGCTGGAAGCAGATCACCTCGTCGCCGGGGGAGACGCAGGCGAAGATCGCGGCGGCCAGCGCCTCGGTCGCGCCCGAGGTGACCACCACTTCCTCTGCCGCCAGGTTCAGCCCCTGGTGGCGAGCATAATGGTCGGCCACGGCATGGCGGAGCTCGGGCAGGCCGAGCATCGGGGGATATTGGTTCGACCGCTCGACCACCGCCTTCGCCGCTGCCTGCAGCACCGCTTCCGGCCCGCGCCCGTCGGTGAAGCCCTGGCCCAGGTTGATCGCCCCGGTCTCGCGCGCGCGGGCGGACATGGCTTCGAAGATCGTGGTGCCCATCCGGGCGTAGAGCGGGTTCATGGGGCCGAGCTTGTGGCGGCTTGCATCTTTGGGTGCAACCGCCGCATTAGCCTGACGTTCAGGCTTGCGCCAATAGAGGAAGACCATGAGCAAGAAGCCGCCACTGCCCGAGGATGCCCCGTCGCCCCATCCGGTCGAGGAGGCGCCGCACGATCACCATGCGGGGAGCGAAGCGCTGCAGGCCGTCAAGGACATCGTCGAGGCCAAGAAGCGCTGGAAGCCCGATGCCAAGCAGATCGGCATGGGCGCCGCCATCGGCATCGGCTCGGCGGCGATCGTCGCCGGCCTGCTCTACTGGCGCGGCGGCAATAAGTAATCTCGGCTGACGGACGGCGAACCGGATTCGTCGCTCGATCTTCGTCCTACGTCGCACCTGCCTCGTCATGCCCGGCGCGCCCGGCCACAGGGCCTGCGTGCCGACGCGACCTGAACCCGACAGTTGCGCCGGCATACATCCCTGTGCCGGTCCGGATCGACGCCCGAGCCGGTGCCTGACGGGCGTCCTGCTTGCCGGGGCGCCCGTTTTGGGCTTGCGCCCGACGGCTCCCGATCGCGGGCGTCCTATCGCGCCTGCTCCTGTCCCTGCGCCGGTGTCACCGATGCGCGGATATGGAAGACATTGAACGCGACCTCGTCCATCCGGACTGGCCCGAGCATCGTATAGCCATCCGCCGCGACTGTCCTGGCAAGGCCGCCGAGCAGCATCTCCTGGCGCTGCTTCAGGAACGCGTCGTCCGTGGGTGGCGGTATCGTGGCGGTCACCGCGCATCCGCCGGCATCGCAGCGAAAGTCTACCTCCGTGAGCAGCGGATAGTCCTGGCGGACATGCGCGATCACCCTGTCGGGCAGGGCAGGGAGGTTCGCCATGGCCACAGGCGCGGCGATCGGGGAGGTGCGCGCTGCGGTTGCCGGCATGTCCACGCGCACCAGGCCTTCGGCGGCGGGCTTGCCCCCGCCGCTCGCGCTCCGCAGCACCAGCCAGGCCCAGCCGGCAACGATCACGGCCGCGCACCCCAGCAGGAGCATCTGCCATGCGACCTTGCGATTTCTTGCCATGTGCACCTCGTCGGCGGAGCCTCGCCAGGGTTCCGCCCCGCGCCGCGGGGGTTTGGCGGCGCGGGGCGAAGTCGGTCAGCAGAGGGTGGAGCCGGCCGGGCAACCCGGCGAGTTCGGGCCCGAATCCAGGTTGGGGTTGAATCCCGGCGTGATGCTGGTGTTCACCGTGGCGGCGAGCACGCCCGAGAAGCGGGCATCCTTGTTGTCGAAATTGCCGCTGCCGAAATTATAGTTGGAGATCGCGTTGCGAACGCTGGCCGAGGGATAGCCGTTCCAGCTGATCAGCGGCTGGATCAGCCACTGGCCGGTGCCGTTCTCGGGCGGCTCGTCGCCATTGTCGGTCTTCGAGAAGCGCCACAGGTGCGAGAAGCCCCAGGTCTCGTAGTGATAGACCATCTTGACGTGCTGGCCGGTCGAATCGCTCTGGAAGCGCAACTGGCCGCCGCTGGTGGCGCGGGTTTCCCAGCCGCCATGATCGCCGCGCGTGACGCCGACCACGGTGCTGCTGGTGCCCTGGTCGGTCGTCCAGACGATGACCGATTCCCAGTCATAGGCGTGCGAGAAGTCCGACTGCCAGAAATAGCTGTAGACGCGCGCGCAATAGCCGTTGTTGCAGCGGGCGCGCACATAGACGTTGCTGGTCGTCCGGTAGCTGGGGTTGCGGCACGACGCCGGCGGCCGGGTGGCATAGGTCGACGCACCCGCGCTGATCGCGCCCGCCGCGTTGACTGCCGGCACGTTGAAGCAGACATCGGTGTCGAAATCGATCGCCGGCTGGAACCGCTTGTCGAGCGCGGTGGCCAGTTCCGGCAGCGGCGCGACCGGGGCGGGCCAGCCCTGCGCCTGTGCGGGCTTTGGCTGCAGCATCATGAGCGCTCCGAACGCCGCGATGGCCAGGGAGCGAACGGGCAGCGTGCCGAAACCGATGCGCGCACCTGGCTTGTCTTCATGCGATCCGTTCAGCGTCTGAAGTTGGTTTTCCATACAATCTCCCGTTGTACAGTCTGGTTTGTACTGCGCATCGCAATAACGCCTCCGCAATTTGAAGATTGCGAAATTAATTCCTCTTATTAATGCGATTCGCATGGAGAATTATTTGATTCTTTTGTGAAAGAAATATTTCGCACATCCGCGCGTTTCGTTAATTTGCTTCGGCATAGTCGAGGTTTATATTGAAATTATCCCGTGAACAGGGCGGTAATCTGGTAAACTTCTTTTCTTTTTGCGCTCGGGACGTGGTGGGCATGCGCGCAACGTCCGGTGCCTTTCCACGTCGTGCTGGTGCTGACGTGCACATGCTGCCTCAAGGGAGGAGACGCGGGATCGCGAATATCCGGACAAAGATTCTATGGGCGCGGGAATCCTGCGCTCGCGACGGGCTGGCACACTCGACTGGAGCGACATCGAACCCGCCAGGGTTCGCAAGCGCGAACGCGCCTCCGAGCTTATGCGAGGCCCCAAAGACAAGAATGGCGCGCCCGGCTGGATTCGAACCAGCGACCACGAGCTTAGAAGGCACGTGCTCTATCCAACTGAGCTACGGGCGCGCGTAGCGCTGCCCCTAGCGTGGATTGCGCGGCAGCGGAACCGGGATCATAGTCCTTGCATGAGCCAGGGGGACGCAAAGCCGGCGCAGATCGCCGCGAACGCGCTGCGGGGTGGGCATTTCCGCTATTACGACTTCGTGATGGCTGCCTTCGTCGCCATCATCCTGCTCTCCAACGTGCTCGGCGCGGGCAAGGTCTCGCAGGTCTGGCTGCCGCTCTACAATGGCTATTGGCCGTTCGGTGCGGGTATCCTGTTCTTCCCGATCTCCTATGTGATCGGCGATGTCCTGACCGAGGTCTATGGCTATGCCCGGGCCCGCCGCGTGATCTGGGCCGGCACCGCCGCGGTGCTGTTCATGGCGTTCATGTCCTGGGTGGTCGTGGCGCTGCCGCCGGCGCCGAGCTGGGGCAACCAGGCCGCGTACGAGACGATCTTCGGCCAGGTGCCGCGCATCGTCCTGGCCTCGGTCTGCGCCTTCTGGGCCGGCGAGTTCGTCAATTCCTATGTCCTCGCCCGGATGAAGATCCTGACCGACGGCAAGATGCTGTGGACCCGCACGATCGGCTCGACGATCGCCGGCGAGGGCGTCGACAGCCTGATCTTCTATCCGCTCGCCTTCCTGGGCGCGGAGGGGTGGACCGCCACGCTCGTCCTCCAGGTGCTCTTCACGCAATGGGCGCTCAAGGTGGCATGGGAAGTGATATTGACGCCGGTCACCTATCTCGTCGTCGGTTTCCTCAAGCGCCGCGAGGGCGTGGACGTGTTCGACAAGGGGACCGATTTCACTCCGTTCGCAATGCGGGTGTGAGGCGTGCGGGATTGCGGACATCTTCACTGCAACGATCTCCGGGGAGACAGGGCATGACTGCGACGACGGAAGAGACTTTCGGCAGCACCGGGCACGTCAACATCTTCTTCCGCTCCTGGCTGCCCGAGGGCGCCGCGCGGGCCGTGGTCGTCATCTGCCATGGCTTCAATGCGCATAGCGGCCAATATGCCTGGGTCGCCGAGCGGCTGGCCGAGCGCGGTTTCGCCGTTTACGCTCCTGACCTGCGCGGGCGCGGGCGTTCGGGCGGCGAGCGCTTCTACGTCGAGGATATTGCCGACTATGTCCACGACCTTGGCGGCGCGATCGCGATCGCCAAGTAGCGCCACCCCGGGCTCAAGACGTTTCTGCTCGGCCACAGCGCGGGCGGGGTAACCGGCGCCACCTATGCGCTCGACAACCAGGCGGAACTCGCCGGCTTCATCTGCGAGAGCTTCGCCTTTCAGGTGCCGGCGCCGGGCTTCCTGATCACCGCGATCAAGGGGCTCGCGCACATCGCGCCCCATCTCGGCGTGCTCAAGCTCAAGAACGAGGACTTCTCGCGGGATCCGGCCGCGGTGGCCGCGCTCAATGCCGACCCCTATATCAAGGACGAAACGCAGCCCGCCGCCACCGTCGCCGCGCTGGCCCGCGCCGACGAGCGGCTACACGACAGCTTTCCCGCGATCACGATCCCGCTGCTCATCCTCCATGGTACCGACGACCATGCGACCGTCTGCCATGGCAGCGCGTTCTTCCACGAGACCGCCGGATCCGGCGACAAGACGCTGAAGATCTACCAAGGCCATTATCATGACCTGCTCGCCGATCTCGGCAGGGAGGGCGTGATGGGCGATATCCTCGACTGGATCGAGGCGCGCGTATAGGGGCGAATTTACGGAAGTTACGCATTTGTGGCTAATATTGTAGATTATTGTTACGTATATTTGCCGAAACGACCGGTTCGGCGCGGGAACTCTCTATAGCGAGGAAGCGGCAACCATATTGTTGCCTCCGCTGAGAGATTTGCCATGCACTGGTTCGTCGCCAACGCGCCCATTCGCAAGAAGCTGCTCGTGTCGTTCGGTTCCATGGTGGGGCTTGTCGGGCTCTCGCCCCTGGCGCTGCTGCTCGCGCCCAGGCTTGCACTCGCCACCGGCGTGCTCGCTACCCTGGTCGCCGCGGTGCTGGCCGTCTGGTATCGCCACGCGATTGCCACGCCCTATGTGACGACCGTGGTGCGCATGGAGGCGCTGGCGGCCGGCGATCTCGCCAGCCCGATCCAGTTCACCGACTATCGGGACTGTGTCGGCCGGCTGACCAAGGCGATGTTCTCGTTCCGCGACACCGCCGCCGCACAGATCCAGCAGAACGAGCAAGCCGAGCATCACGGCGAAATCGTGCGGGGCATGACCGTCAATCTCGAGCGGCTGGCCGAGGGGGACCTGACCGCCGACATCGTCGAGGAATATCCCGCCACCTATGCGAAGCTGCGCGACAATTTCAACGCCGCGCTCGCCTCGCTGCGCAACTTGCTTGGCGCCGTGGGCGAGAGCAGTGCCGCGATCCGCACCGGATCGGGCGAGATCGCCCAGGCGTCGGAAGATCTTGCGCGTCGCACCGAAGCGAATGCCGCCAGCCTCGAGCAGACCTCGGCCGCGATCACGCAGATGGATCAGCGCCTGAAGGCGACCGCCGCCGCGGCGAGCCGCACCGTGGCGCGCGCCGACGGTGCCACGACGACCGTTTCGGGCGGCCGCGAAGTGGTCGATCAGGCGGTGCAGGCGATGAACCGGGTCAACGACAGCGCCAAGGGAATCGACTCCGTGATCGAGGGGCTCGACAAGATCGCCTTCCAGACGCGCGTGCTCGCGATGAATGCGGCGGTCGAGGCCGGCCGCGCGGGCGAGGCGGGCAGGGGCTTCGCCGTCGTCGCGGATCTCGTCTCGGCGCTGGCCATGCGGGCCGAGGAAGAGGCGGGCCGTGCGCGCGAACAACTCACCGCGACTCAGGTGGACATCCTTGCCGCGGTGGAGATGGTCGAGAAGGTGGATGGCGCGCTGGCGAACATCGCCGAGGATGTGGGCGACGTGCACACGCTGCTCAACCAGATGGCCGAGGACAACCAGGCCCAATCGATCGCGATCGGCGAGATCAGCACCGCGATCGGTGTAATGGATCAGTCGACCCAGCAGAATGCCGCGATGGTCGAAGAGACTTCGGCGGCGGCGCGCAACCTCACCGTGGAGATCGCCACGCTTGCCGAGCAGGCCGGGCGTTTCCGGGTGGCGGGCAGCGGTCGTCCGCTGTCTTTCCCGGCCCCGGGGCTCGCAGCGTCGTCACGCGGCGAACAGGCGGCTTCCGCGCTGCACTGAGCCGGGGCGGTGTGCGGCCTACGCCACCGCCTCGAGCAGGCCCTCGAACAGGCGGCGGCCATCGGTGCCGCCATGCGCGGCTTCGATGCGGCGCTCGGGGTGGGGCATCATGCCGAGCACATTGCCGGCCTTGTTGAGCACACCGGCGATGTTGCGGGCCGAGCCGTTGATATCGGCGGCGTAGCGGAAGGCGACACGGCCTTCGCCTTCGATCCGGTCGAGCGTCTCCGCGTCGGCAAAGTAGTTGCCGTCATGATGCGCCACGGGGATCGTGATCGCTTCGCCCGAGCGATAGGCCGAGGTGAAGATCGACTGCGAATTGTCGACCGTCAGCGGCACGTCGCGGCACACGAAGTTGAGGCCGGAGTTGCGCATCAGGGCGCCGGGCAGCAGCCCGGTCTCGGTCAGCACCTGGAAACCGTTGCAGATGCCGATCACCGGCATGCCCTTGTCCGCCGCCTCGACCACGGCCCGCACCACCGGCGATCGCGCCGCGATCGCGCCGCAGCGCAGATAATCGCCGTACGAGAAGCCGCCGGGAAGGGCGATCAGGCCCAGGCCCTGGGGCAGTTCGCTGTCGCCGTGCCAGACCATGTGGGGCTTAGTCCCCGTCACCGCCTCCAGCGCGACTGCGATGTCGCGATCGCAGTTGGAGCCCGGAAAGACGATGACCGCGGTCTTCACAGCTTTTCCACCCGGTAGTTTTCGATGACGGTGTTGGCGAGCAGCTTGCGGCACATCTCGTCGACTGCAGCGTCGCTGGTCGAATCGGCGAGCTCGAGCTCGAAGAGCTTGCCGGCGCGGACGTCCTCCACGCCCTCGAACCCGAGGCCGCCCAAGGCATGCTGGATGGCCTTGCCCTGGGGATCGAGCACGCCGTTCTTCAAGGTGACGATGATGCGGAGCTTCATGGGCAGGGCCTATGGCGCCCCCGGCGCCTCGCTGCAAGGCTGGAGTTCAGCCATTGGGCGATCTGGCAGGCAATGCTAGGCATCCCGGATGTCGAGAACGCGCCGCGTCGCCTTGTCGCTGGTTTCCGGGCTGGCGGCGGCGGCCTATTGGGTGGCCCTGGGCTTCCACGTCCTGGCCCTGCAATATTGCCACGGGCCCGATTGCGCGATCGGTGCGTCCGCGCGAACCACGCAGGCGAACGAGACGCTGGCCATTGGCGGTGCGTTGTTCCTGCTTGTCGCTGCAGGCCCGCTGTTGGTCGCGATGCGCCGTGCCGGGCGGCGCCGGCGACCCTGACCGGGATTACTTGCCGCGGCGCTTCCGGTGGCTCTCCAGGTCCAGCACGGCCGAATCCTCGCCCTCCGGGAACAGGCCGAGCCGGCGCGCGACTTCCTGATAGGCCTCGACTTCGCCGCCCAGGTCGCGCCGGAAGCGGTCCTTGTCGAGCTTCTCGCCGGTGGCCATGTCCCACAGGCGGCAGCCGTCCGGGCTGATCTCGTCGGCCAGGATGATGCGGCTATAGTCGTTGTCCCAGATCCGGCCGAACTCGAGCTTGAAGTCGACCAGGCGGATGCCGATGCCGGCGAAGAGCCCCGACAGGAAGTCGTTCACGCGGATGGCCATGTCGGCCATGTCGTGCAGCTCTTCCTGGCTCGCCCAGCCGAAGCAGAGGATGTGCTCGTCGGTGACCATCGGGTCGCCCAGCGCATCGTCCTTGTAGTAATATTCGACGATCGTGCGGGGCAGCGGCGTGCCCTCCTCGATCCCGAGCTTCTTCGAAAGCGAGCCGGCGACGACGTTGCGCACCACCACTTCGATCGGCACGATCTCGACCTGGCGGATCAGCTGCTCGCGCATGTTGAGGCGGCGGATGAAGTGCGTCGGGATGCCGATGCCGGCGAGCAGCGTGAAGACGTGCTCGGAAATCCGGTTGTTGAGCACGCCCTTGCCGTTGATCGTGCCCTTTTTCTGGGCATTGAAGGCAGTCGCGTCATCCTTGAAATACTGGATCAGCGTGCCGGGTTCGGGACCCTCGTAGAGGATCTTAGCCTTGCCTTCGTAGATCTGCCGGCGGCGTGCCATCGGGTGCTCGTTCCCCTGGAAAGTCATTGCCCCGGCGGCGCGGGGAATCCGCTGGCCTGCCGGGGCGAGAGGTGGCGCTATACCCAAAGGGGGGGAGGGGTGCAATCATGCATCCTCGCGCGCGGATGCCAATCCGCCACTTTGCCACCCGCGGGCGCGCGGGGTCAGTGCGTATGCTCCTCGGCGTCGTCGCGGGAGAACCAGCGCTGGATGAGGTTGCGATTGTCGCTGCGGCCGCGATTGTCCCGGCCGTCATGGCTCCCCTCATGGCCATCGTCATAGCCATCGTCGTGACGCGGCTCGACATCGGGACCCACGGCGCGGCCATGGATGATCCATCGCAGGACCAGCACCACGGCCAGCATCAGCAGGCACCACGGCCCGACGCTGGCGAGCAGCTGGACGAGCTGGGCGACCGAATTCTCGAGCGTCTGGCCCGCAGTGCGGAAATTGGCTTCGGACGACCCCAGGCCACTCAGCGCGCTGCTCGATTCATAGGTGAACAGCATCGGCGCGTTGGCCAGCGTCTGGCCCTGGCTCGCCTCCACCTCGGCGATCAGCGCGAGTGCGTTCTGCAGACGAGCGGCCCGGGCCTGGCCATCCGGCGTCGTGCTGGCGCGCGCATTCTGGAGCTGGTCCTGCAGCCGCTTCACCACGGCGATGCTGCGGGCCGAGGCAGTGGCATCGGTGCCGCTGATCTCGGTATCGGTGAGCACGCCATAGGCAGTCGCCACATTCGCCGTGACGGCATCGCCGAACCGGCGCGCGATCGACGGGTCGATGCGGATGGTGAGCACCGCGCGCGTATGATTGCCGTCATCCACGCGATACCGCATCGCGAGGATGCGGCAACGCGCCGGCCCCATCCGGTCGCAGGCATCGGCGTTGGACTGGAGGACGCCCTTCACCTTGGCGGCGGGCAGGCGATAGGCATAGCGATAGTCGAAGCCGGTGCCGGTCGAGGCGAAGGCTTCGGCATTGGCTGCCGACCCGAATTCGGAACCGCCCTTGCCGTCCGCAGGCGGTCGATTGAGATCGTCGCATCCCGCGAGCAGCCCACATCCCGCGAGCAGCGCAAGCGCCGCCAATGCCCAAACGACTCGCATGGGTTCCTCCCTGTTCCTTGCCCAAGGAGTAACCATATTTTGTGACGGGCCCAACCCGAATGGGCCGCGCCGCGCATCCCTTTTCGGGATATGGGTTTGCGCTATCAGCAATGCTTAT
>Ga0209922_100985_pt1 | contig 29780 bp, 23 predicted proteins | sample ThiBiot_500_biof_FD_183946 | JGI IMG/M metagenome (GOLD analysis project Ga0209922, IMG submission 183946) | Wastewater bioreactor microbial communities from Cape Town, South Africa - Thiocy_expt_500_biof (SPAdes) | ecosystem: Engineered > Bioreactor > Thiocyanate-remediating > Anaerobic-Aerobic ... | reverse complement strand
AGGTCCGCGGCACGACGATGAGCTCCGACTGCGGCACGAGAGAAGCGAACAGTCGCTCGTTGATGCGCAACTGGTCGTACTGGCCGTTGATGAACCAGACCGGCACGTCGATCCGCCGAAGCGCCGCGAGCAGGTCGAGGACGGACAGGCTCTTCAGTGCGACGTCCTGCGCGTCGTAGGCGTAGCCGCCGGCTCCGAAATCGGCACGGGTCTCGTCGGGCAGGGTGTGCTCGAGCACCCATTGCGCGATGGGCTCACCGCGGCCGGGCAGGCGGTCGAAGCCGCGGGCGAGGGCACGGTAGGCCGTGAGCCCGAGTCCCCGGGGGATCGCGGTGCAGGATGCCGCGATGAAGGCGTCCACGGGAGGTTTGTCCTCCTGACCGACGTATGCCGTCGAGACGAGCCCGCCCATCGAATGGCCGACGAGGAGCACGTCGCCCGTCTCCGCGGCCGCGCGTACCACTGCGTCGATCGTGGCGAAGGCGCCCTCGAGCGTGAACTCCTCGGCCATCCGCGTGCCGTGTCCGGGTAGATCCACGGCCACCGACGGAACGCCCAGACTGTCGAGGTGTTCGATCTGCGACCGCCACATGGTCGCGGACGTGCGGATACCGTGCACCATCACCACCGTCGTCGTCACGCCTCCAGCCTAGGCACGCGACGACGGTGCACGCGCACGGACGGCGCGGGTCGAGGATGATCCGCGACCCGCGCCGTCCGACGTTCAGAACAGGACCAGCACCCGGACGGCCGAACTCTTCGATCCCGACGCGACGGTGGGATCGTTCGGTTCGAAGCTCGCCGTGAACGTGTGCGTTCCCGAGGTGAGTCGGCCGAGCGTGTACGTCGCGAAACCGCGCTGGACGGGAACCTTCGCGATGACCTTGTCACCCTCTCGGAAGACCACGACCCCGTCGGCACGCCCACCGTCCTGCCGGACCGTCGCGATGAGCGTCGACGGGACCAGCCGGTTGATGTGGATCGGCAGGATCGCGACGAGGCTCGTCGTCGTGGTCGCTGCCGGCGGCGCCGCCTTCTCGATCGTGATCGGGACGCGGACGACGGTGCCGGATGCCGGGGAGGTGAGCGTCAGCGATGTCGCCCCCGCGGCGGTTCCGGCGGGGATCGTCACGCTGACCGTTGCCGCACCGGCGGTGACGGTGGCGTTCCCGAGCGACGCGGCTCCGAGCGTGACCTGGAGGGCCGTGTTCTGCGGTGCACCGCGGCTCGTCAGGTCGAGACCGCTCACCTGGAACGTCAGCGCGGCTCCCGCCGTGATCTTCTCCGGCACGCCCGTCACCTGCACCGCGTGCTTCGCGAACGACGGTGCGAGCGGCGAGCCGTCGGCGATGTAGTCCATCCACGCCTCGTAGTCGAGCAGGCCCGTGTCGACGTAGTCCGCGCCCTGCGTGAAGACGCGGAAGTTGTCGCCGCCGGTGGCGAGGAACGAGAACGTGCCGATGCGGTACTTCGCGGCCGCGTCGAGCGGCTTGCCGTCGACCGTGACCGACGTGATGCGCGAGCCCTCAGGACGTGTCGCGTCATACGTGTACGACACGTTGTCCGAGAGGCCGAGCTGCAGGTACGGACGCTGCGGCACGCTGCCGTCCGCCGCACGCTGCCACTGCTGCTCGAGGAGCGTCTTGAACTGCGCACCCGTGAGCGTCACGAGGGCGAGGGTGTTGTTGAACGGCAGCACCGCGTTCGCCTGCGAGAACGAAATCGTGCCGTCGGGGAGGCCCGGCACGGCGGTCGCACCGAACTCCGACTGCGTGTCCCACAGGTCTGCGCGCAGACCGCCCGGGTTCGTGACACCGATCGTCGCACCGTTCGGGAGCGCCGAGAGGCTGTCGCGCAGCATGTTGCCCACGGTGTTGCCGAGCGCCGATTCGCTGGCACGGTCATCGCGGCTACCGCCGGTCCAGACCCCGTTGACGAACGATCCACCCGCGAACGCCGTCGTGATGTCACCCGACACCTTGCCGATCGCGGTGTTGCCGATCTCGGCGGCGGCAGCGAGCGCCTTCTTCACGATCGCGTCGACCGCAGCGACACGGGGGTACGTGGAGATGAGCGTCGCGGCATCCGTCGTCGTCCGCTTCACGAGCTGCTCGGTGTGCGCCGTCACGGCGCCCGTCGAGCCGTCGAGAGACAGGGTGATCTTGCCGACGTTGGCCCCGTACGAGCCGGTCTGAACGACCGGACGCGTGCGATCGGTGCCCGGGATGGGGGCCGACCAGGCGTAGTCCTTGTGCGTGTGGCCGGTGAAGATCGCGGCGACCTTCGGGTCGGTGTCGTTCACGAGCTTCGCGAACGGTCCGGCTGCGGCGAGCTCCTGCTCGAGCGTCGCCCCGTCCGGCGTTCCGGCCCCGGCACCCTCGTGGTAGAGCGCGACGAGGACGTCGGCTTCGCCGTTGGACGGGTCGCCGTCCGTCAGCTGGGCCGCGACGCGGTTCACGGCGTCGACCGGGTCGCCGAAGGTGACGCCGGTGATACCCGCCGGGCTCACGAGCGACGGCGTCTCCTCGGTGACCGCCCCGATGACACCGACGGTGAGGCCGCCGGCGTCGAGGAGCGCGTACTCGGGGAGAGCCGGCGTCGTCGTGCCCGCACGGTAGACGTTCGCACCGAGCTGCGGGTAGTCGGCGGCATCCGTCACACGACCGGCGAGATCGTCGAACCCGCGGTCGAACTCGTGGTTGCCGACGGCGGTCGCCTGCAGGCCGAGGGCGTTCAGGACGTCGATCGTCGGCTGGTCCTTCGCGACCGACGACGGGAACAGGGATGCCCCGATGTTGTCGCCTGCCGAGAGGAACAGGACGGGGCCGGGCGCCTGCGCGCGCTGCTGCTCGACGGTCCCCGCGAACGCGACGGTGTTGCCGTCGATGCGACCGTGGAAGTCGTTGATGCCGAGGAGGGTGAGCTCGACCGGTGCCGCCTTCGCGGAGAGCCCGACGAGAACGGGGTCGTGGTCGCTCGAGCGGTAGGCATTCGGGGCGTAGAAGTCCGTCCCGTGGCTGAGGTAGCGGCTGTACTCGAGGGCGAACGACTCACCGGAGTTGATGTTCCAGATATCCGCGCCGCTCGCGCGGGACTTCGCCGCGGTGTTCAGCAGGATGTGGTCGAGCGAGCCGGACAGCCCCTGGAAGCTGTACGACGTCGTCTTCACGTCGAACGACTGCGCGGCGTCGACATAGCCCGCGTCGTACAGCACCTGCAGCGGGTCCTCCTGCGTGTAGGAGTTGAAGTCCCCGGCGAGGGCGACGGCGGAGACATCACCGCGCACCGTCTCGACCCAGTCGCGGAGCGCCTTCGCCTGACGCACCCGCGACTCGTTCGATGAGCCCTGACCGTCGCCGGCATCGGCGTCACCCGGCCACGGACCGGCGGACCCCTTCGACTTCAGGTGGTTCACCACGAACAGGAACGGCGCACCGCCGCCGGCGGGCGCGAACTCCTGCGCGATCGGCTCACGGGCGTTCTGGAACGCCTCGCCGGTGGCGCTCTGGTCGCCGAGCGCGCGGGAGGCGCCCACCCGGTCGACCGCCGCGGTGCGATAGATGATCGCGTTCGTGATGACGTCCTGCTCGGATGCCGGCGGGAGCTCCGACGACGAGGGCACGTACGCCCAGGTGCCGGCCCCGGCTGCGGCGTTCAGCGCCGCCACGAGGGTCGCGGTGGCCTCATCGGCGGGCTCGCCGAGGGCTGCGGAGTTCTCGATCTCCATGAGCCCGACGACGTCGGCGTCCAGCGCGTTGATCGCCGCGACGATCTTCGTCTGCTGACGTCCGAGGTCACCGGCATCCCACGCGCCGCGCTGCGGGCAGCCCTCGCGGACCGTGACACCTTCGCCGAAGCGGTCGCGGTAGGCGACGCAGGACGGGGTCTGGTCGCCGAGCGTCGTGAAGTAGTTCAGAACGTTGAAGGACGCGAGGCGCACATCGCCGCCGACCGCCTTCGGAGCCGTGGTGCGGGGGTCGGCGAACTGCACGCCGTCGACGCCCGAGCCGTCGCCCGCGAGCGGGGCGGTCGGGTTGAACTTCCAGGTGTTGTTGCGCCAGTCGGCGATCACCGGTGCGGTGAACGTGACGGATGCCCCGACGACGATCGGCTCCACGAGCGAGACGTACGCGGGCGTGAGAGCGCTGTTGGCGCTCGAGAGGTAGTTGATGCTCGTGCCGTCGTCGAGGGTCACGCCTCGCGCGGCGTTGTCGGCGGCGACCGCCGCGGCCTCGGGGGAGCCGGGGCGCGCGGCATCCGTGGGCTGACGAAGCGGCGTCGTGCCGGAAGCCAGCCCGACCTCGCCGTACTGGTTCGTCGTGTAGGTGTTCGACACGGTGAACGCGCCCTGCGGTGCGACGAGCATCGACTCGAGCGACTCGCGCTGCGCGCCGTCCGACGGCCAGGTGACCGTCGCGGGGGTGGGTGCGGGCTGGGCGGCGATCTTCACCGCGCCGCCCTTCGCGACCGTGATCTCGGTCAGACCGTTCCACTCCGAGACGACGCCGGTGACGCGCACGGTGTCACCGAGGGACACCTCCGTGACGGCACCGGGTGCGTAGACGAACAGGGCGTCGGAGGCGGTGTGCGTGGCGAGGTCGATCGCCCCGCCGGTGCCGGAGGTCTGGATGACGTAGCCGTCGAAGCCTCCCGTGGGGTACGAGGCGGTCACGACGCCCTCCGTCGTCACGGGCTTGCCCGCCGCTGACGAGACGTCGGTCGTGCCCTGGATCTCGGCGATCGTGAGCACGGTCGGGTCGGTCGGATCCGTCGGGTCGGTCGGGTCCGTGGGGTCCGTCGGACCGGATGCCAGCCCCTTGGGCGTCGGGGCGCCGACCGTGAAGTCGGCGCGGTTGTCGGCCGTGTTCGCGAAGGTCGCAGACCGCGACACGCTCGTGCCGTTCCCGGTGCCGGGAGCGGCGGCCGAGCCCGCATAGTGCGTCGCACCGCCCCAGCCGACGAGATCGACGACCTGCGGCAGCGTCGCGATCCCCGTCGCACCCGACAGCGCGGTCGCGTTCGAGACCAGGGCGACCTTGCCCTGCGTGCCCGACATCGGGATCGAGCCGTCGACGTCTGCGGTGAAGCCCGGCTGCGTCGTGTCCGTGCCGAACGCCTCGCCGATGAGCACCTGTCCGCCCGCGGGGATCGTGATTCCCGTGAGCGGCGTCACCTGCCACGACGCCCCCGTCGCAGAGGCGTACTGCACGCTGTACTGCGAGAGGTCGACGGGTGCGCCGGAAACGTTCGCCAGTTCGATGAAGTCGCGGCTGAACGCGCCGCCGTTGTTGCCGCCGCCGCCGTACACCTCGCTGATGACGACAGGAGCCGTCGCGCTCACCGCCGCCTGCGCCGACAGGGGAGCGAGCACGAGGCTCGAGACCGCCATCGCGATCGAGGTGGCGAGCGCCGTGGTGCGCCGGCGTCCGCGCGCACGTCGGTCGCGGGGAGAATCGAGGGATGGCAGGTCAGACGGGGGCAACGCAGTCGTCACGATGATCACTCCGGGATGCGGCCGTGCGCGTCAGGGATTTCCGCACAGTGGACGGCCGACAGATTTGAGCATCCATGGCATCTACCGGCGGTGACAAGAGACGGTCCGGTTAACTCTTTCTCATTCCTGTCGAGGCTGGCGTGTCCCGGTTCGCGCGGGCTATGGTTCGCCGAGCCGTCGCCGGGCACCCCGCGCGCCGCGGTCGGACACTCGGCGCGCCGGTAGACTGGCCCGCGACATGTCACCCCGTGCCCTGAAGCCTCTCGAGCCGTCCGCGACCCCTCCTGAGCTGATCCGCAATTTCTGCATCATCGCCCACATCGACCACGGCAAGTCCACGCTGGCCGACCGGATGCTGCAGATCACCGGCGTGGTCTCCGATCGCGACATGCGCGCGCAATACCTCGACCGCATGGACATCGAGCGCGAGCGCGGCATCACGATCAAGTCGCAGGCCGTGCGGATGCCGTGGGCCACCGGCGCCGGCACGTTCGCCCTCAACATGATCGACACGCCCGGCCACGTGGACTTCACCTACGAGGTCTCGCGTTCGCTCGCGGCCTGCGAGGGAGCGATCCTCCTCGTCGACGCGGCGCAGGGGATCGAGGCGCAGACGCTCGCGAACCTCTACCTCGCGCTCGAGAACGATCTGCAGATCATCCCGGTCCTGAACAAGATCGACCTGCCCGCCGCCGACCCCGAGAAGTACGCGGCCGAGCTCGCGAACCTGATCGGCGGGCGTCCGGAGGACGTGCTGCGTGTTTCCGGCAAGACCGGCATCGGCGTCGAGGAGCTGCTCGATCAGATCGTGGAGAAGATCCCCGCTCCCGTCGGCGACGCGACGGCGCCCGCCCGTGCGATGATCTTCGACTCGGTCTACGACGCCTATCGCGGCGTCGTGACGTACGTGCGCATGGTCGACGGCAAGCTGGAGCCGCGCGAGCGCATCCAGATGATGTCGACGCGCGCGACTCACGACCTTTTGGAGATCGGCGTGTCGAGCCCCGAACCGGTGCCCACGAAGGGTCTCGGCGTCGGGGAGGTCGGGTACCTCATCACGGGCGTGAAGGACGTGCGCCAGTCGAAGGTCGGCGACACGATCACGAACCAGCGCAAGCCCGCGCAGTCCGCTCTGGCCGGGTACACCGATCCGAAGCCGATGGTCTTCTCCGGCATCTACCCGATCGACGGCAGCGACTACGCCGACCTGCGCGAAGCGCTCGACAAGCTGAAGCTGTCGGATGCCTCGCTGCAGTACGAGCCCGAGACCTCGGTCGCGCTCGGCTTCGGCTTCCGCGCCGGGTTCCTGGGGCTCCTGCACCTCGAGATCATCACGGAGCGGCTCGCCCGCGAGTTCGGTCTCGACCTCATCACGACTGCCCCCTCGGTGACCTACGAGGTGACCACGGACACCGGTGAGACCGTCGTCGTGACGAACCCCAGCGAATACCCGGACGGTCGCGTGGCATCCGTCTCCGAGCCGGTCGTCAAGGTCGGCATCCTGCTGCCGAAGGACTACGTCGGCACCGTGATGGAGCTCTGCCAGAGCCGTCGCGGCACGCTCCTCGGCATGGACTACCTGAGCGAAGACCGCGTCGAACTGCGCTACAACATGCCGCTCGGCGAGATCGTGTTCGACTTCTTCGATCAGCTGAAGTCCAAGACGCAGGGCTACGCGTCGCTCGACTACGAACCGGCCGGGTCTCAGACCGCCGATCTCGTCAAGGTCGACATCCTTCTGCAGGGCGAGAAGGTGGATGCCTTCTCGTCGATCGTCCACCGAGAGAAGGCCTACGCGTACGGCACGATGATGACCGAGCGGCTGCGCAAGCTCATCCCGCGTCAGCAGTTCGAAGTGCCCATCCAGGCCGCGATCGGCGCACGCATCATCGCGCGCGAGAACATCCGCGCGATCCGCAAGGACGTCCTGGCCAAGTGCTACGGCGGTGACATCACCCGCAAGCGCAAGCTCCTCGAGAAGCAGAAAGAGGGCAAGAAGCGCATGAAGATGGTGGGTCGCGTCGAGGTCCCGCAGGAAGCGTTCATCGCCGCCCTGTCGGGCGACGTGGAGACGAAGAAGTAGCGACGGAGGATCGGATGCGCCGCGGGAACTTCCAGGACAACACGGTCGACTATGCGGCCGTGGGGGCGACGCACGCGCCCGATCTCATGACGTATCCGCCGGAGCGGAGCATTCCCGCCGAGGCGTCGTGGCTGCTCGGCAGCGGCCAGGCACGGTTCGAGTCCTCGGCAGACGCCCTGCTCTCTTGGGGCGCGCTGCGGGGCGCCGGGCTCGAGATCCGCGATGTGCGTCCGGCATCCGGTCCGATGTACTCCGGCGTGGCGTTCGACGCGGAGGGCACTCCCGTCGCGGCGAGTCGCCTCGACAGCGAACAGCGCTTCGACGCCGACGGCACGCCGTATGTCGCGGCGGGGACGACGATCCGGGTGCACGGCCGGGTCCGGGGGATGAACGCCGACGGCGAACTGCGCGTCATCTCCGCGACGGAGGAGTCCCGCCGGGTCGGCTTCGCGCTCGGCACGGTGTCGTCCTCCGTCGTCAGCGGCGAGGAGTCGTTCATGATCGAGTGGGACGAGTCCGACGGGGTGCGCTTCGTCGTCCGGGCCTTCGACCGCCCCGTCGCGCTCGCGTACCGGATGCTGCCGCCGCTCGTGAAGCGGCGCCGCACGGCGCTCTTCCAGGGCTATCTGCGCGCGATCTCGCCGCTGTTCACGACGCCCTCCTGATGGGCTCCGCGCTTCCGCTCGGCGACCCCGCGCCCACCGACGGTGCCCTCCCGGGCGACATCGAGATCGACGCGGACGCCGACTTCGGCGTCTACCTGCACGTGCCGTTCTGCCGCGTGCGGTGCGGCTACTGCGACTTCAACACCTACACCGCGACGGAACTGCGCGGCGCGCGCCAGGATGCGTACGCCGACGAGGTGCTGCGCGAGATCGCCCTCTCCCGCGACGTGCTCGGCGCGCGGGGTGCACTGAGACCCGCGCAGACGGTGTTCTTCGGCGGCGGCACGCCCACGCTCCTTCCCGCCGGCGACCTCGCCCGGATGCTCGGCGGCATCCGCGCCGCTTTCGGCATCGCTCCGGATGCCGAGGTGACGGTCGAGGCGAACCCCGACACGGTCACCCCGCAGCTGGCCTCGGAGCTCGCCGGCGCCGGCGTGACGCGCCTGTCGATCGGGATGCAGTCGGCCGTGCCGCACGTGCTCGCGGCCCTCGACCGCACGCACGATCCGGCGAACGTCGCGACCGCCGTCGCGTCGGCCCGCGCCGCCGGGCTCGACGTCAGCGTCGACCTCATCTACGGCGCACCGGGGGAGAGCCTCCGCGACTGGGAGGCATCCGTCCGCGAGGCGATCTCACTCGCGCCCGATCACATCTCGGCGTACGCCCTCATCATCGAGGACGGCACGCAGCTGGCCCGCCAGATCCGTCGCGGTGAGGTCCCCGCCCCCGACGACGACCTGCAGGCCGACATGTACGAGCTCGCCGACGACCTGTTCCAGCAGGCGGATTTCGACTGGTACGAGGTGTCGAACTGGGCGACCTCGCCCGCGCACCGCTCGCGGCACAACCTCGCGTACTGGCGCGGCACCGACTGGTGGGGCTACGGTCCCGGCGCCCACAGTCACGTCGGCGGCCTGCGCTGGTGGAACGTCAAGCACCCCGCCGCCTACGCCCAGCGCCTCGCCGCGGGGGAGTCGCCGGCGGCGGCCCGCGAACGGCCGGATGCCGCGGCCCGCCGTCTCGAGTCGGTACTCCTGCGCTCGCGCATCGCCGACGGGCTGGCGGTGTCGGAGCTCGAGGGCGAGGGGCGGCACGCCGTGGCATCCCTCATCGCGGACGGGCTGATCGACGGCGCCGCCGCCGTCCGCGGGCGCGTCGTGCTGACGCGACGGGGTCGCCTCCTCGCCGATGCCGTCGTACGCGCCCTCACTGCCTGAGCACCCCCGCGCCCGGCCCGCCGTGCGGCGCCGGTACAGGTCGCCGCGCTAGGATTGGCACTCGAAGGTCCGGAGTGCCAGATGCTCCGGAGAGGCGACGCGGAGGAGGAGCGATGGTCTCGGAACGCGGCCTGCAGGTGCTCCGCGCGATCGTGCAGGACTACGTCGACACCAACGAACCCGTCGGCAGCAAGACGATCGTCGACCGGCATCAGTTCGGCGTGTCGGCCGCGACGATCCGCAACGACATGGCGCTGCTCGAGGACGAAGAGCTCATCGCGGCACCGCACACGTCGTCGGGACGCATCCCGACCGACAAGGGCTACCGCGTCTTCGTCGACCACCTCGCAGAACTCCGCCCGCTCTCCAGCGCCCAGCGCTCGGCGATCGCGATGTTCCTCGCCGACCCGGTCGATCTCGACGACCTGCTCACGCGCACCGTCCGGGCGCTGACGCAGCTCACCGGACAGGTCGCGATCGTCCAGTATCCGTCGTTCGCGCGCGCGAGCGTGTCGCACGTCGAGTTCGTGCACCTCGGCGGTTCGCGCGTCGTCGTCATCGTCGTGACCGACACGGGGCGCGTCTCGCAGCGCGTCGCGTTCCTCCAGAGCGAACTCACCGACGAGGATGCCGCGCACGTGAAGCGCGCGATCGGTGCCCTCGTCACGGGTACGCACGTGCGCGAGGCGGCCCAGGCGATCGCCGATCTCCTGGCGCGCGAGCCCGCAGCCGACCGGATCGACGACGCCGTCCGCGCCGTCGCGCGCATCGTCGCCGAGGAGCTCGACGAGTTCCGTCAGGACCGGCTCGTCATGGCGGGGAGCGCGACTCTCGCCAAGCGCGAGGGCGACTTCCGCGGGAGCATCTACCCGCTGCTCGAGGCCATCGAGGAGCAGGTGACCCTGCTGCGCCTCATGGGCGAGATGGTCGCGGACGACAAGGGTCTCGCGGCCAGCATCGGACGCGAGAACGCCGCGTTCGGCCTCCCCGAGGCCTCCGTCGTCACCGGCGACTACGACAGCGCCGGAAGCCGTGCACGCGTGGGGCTTCTCGGCCCCACGCGCATGGACTACCCCACGAACCTCGCGGCGGTCCGCGCCGTCGCGCACTATCTGAGCAGGCTGCTCGACGAGGACGAGACGTCCCGCTGACGCGACTGTTCGCACGACAACCCACCGCGCCCCGCGGGGCGCCGAAAGGCGATTGTGGCTGACCACTACGAAGTACTGGGCGTCTCGCGCGATGCGAGCCCCGAGGAGATCAAGAAGGCGTATCGGCGTCTGGCCCGGCAGCTCCACCCCGACGTGAACCCGGGCGAAGAGGCATCCGAACGGTTCAAGCTCGTCACGCACGCCTACGACGTGCTGAGCGACCCCGAGCAGCGCCAGCGCTACGACCTCGGCGGCGACGGGTCGCCGTTCGGCGGCGGCGCCGGAGGGTTCGGCGGCTTCGGCGACATCTTCGAGACGTTCTTCGGCGGCGGGGGCGGCGGGCGTGCAGGACGGCCGCGTTCGCGCCGCGAACGGGGGCAGGATGCCCTCGTTCGGGTCACCCTCGACCTGAAGGACGTCGTCTTCGGCGCGCACCGCGACCTCGAGGTCGACACGGCCGTCCTGTGCGAGACGTGCGACGGGTCCTGCTGCCAGCCGGGCACGCAGCCCGTGACGTGCGACATCTGCCACGGCTCAGGCCAGGTGCAGCGCACCGTGCGGAGCCTCCTCGGCAACGTCGTCACGTCGCAGCCGTGCACGACGTGCCAGGGCTACGGCACGACGATCCCGTACCCGTGCGCTTCCTGCCAGGGGCAGGGCCGCGTGCGCGCCCGTCGGACGGTGTCGGTCGACATCCCGGGCGGCGTCGAGACGGGGTTGCGCCTGCAGCTGCCGGGATCGGGCGAGGTCGGCCCCGCCGGAGGCCCGGCCGGCGACCTGTACCTCGAGATCACCGTCGCCCACGACGACGCCTTCAGCCGCGAGGGCGACGACCTGCTGGCGACCCTCGAGGTGTCGATGCCCGACGCGATCCTCGGCGCCAAGACGACGATCACCTCGCTCGACGGCGACGTCGACCTCGAGGTGCGCGCCGGCGTGCAGTCCGGCGACGTCCTCACGATCAAGGGGCGGGGTATCACGCCGCTGCGGGGAGGCACGCGCGGCGACCTGCGCGTCGGCGTCCAGGTCGTGACCCCCACGAAGCTGGATGCCAAGTCCCGTGCGCTCATCGAGGACTTCGCCAAGAAGACGAAGGCGCCCGCGCCGCAGCTCGCGCAGTTCCAGCAGGGCCTCTTCTCGAAGCTCCGCGACCGGTTCCGCGGCTGACATGGCCCTCCATTTCCTCGCCGACGACGCGGATACCGCGGTGTCGCGTCCGGGCGCGGACGCGGACCTCACGCTGACGGCGGCTCTCGCCGACGCGCACCCGGACGACGTGGTCACCGTGCGTGGCGCGGAAGCCCACCACGCCGTCGTCGTGCGTCGCGTGCGGGCGGGTGAGGAAGTGACCCTCGGCGACGGACGGGGAGTGTGGCTCACCGGGATCGTGGAGGCTCCGCTCGCGCCGAAGCAGTTGTCCGTGCGCATCCGCGATCGACGGGACGTTCCGGCATCCACGCCGCGGCTCGTCCTCGTGCAGGCTCTCGCGAAGGGCGACCGCGACGAGCTGGCGATCCAGGCCGCCACCGAGCTCGGTGTCGACGAGATCGTGCCGTGGCAGGCATCCCGCAGCGTTTCGCGCTGGTCGGCGGAGAAGGCTGCGAAGGGCGTCGCACGCTGGAGCACCATCGTCCGCGAGGCGGCCAAGCAGGCGCACCGTGCCTGGGTTCCCGCGGTGGGCCTGCCGGCGACGACGGCACAGCTCGCGCAGCGCGCGGACGCTCGCCTCGTCGTACTCGAACCCAGCGCGACCGACGCCTTGACGACGATCGACGTCACTGCGGGTGACGAACGCGAGCTCGTCCTGATCGTCGGCCCCGAAGGCGGGATCGCTCCCGACGAGCTCGACGCCCTCGCCGCCGCGGGCGCCCAGGTCGTGCGCCTCGGCGAGACCGTGCTGCGCACCTCGACCGCAGGTCCCGCCGCCCTCGCTGTGCTCAACGCCCGTCTCGGACGCTGGTGACGGCGGACACGGACCGGCGCACGCCGCCCCGCCTCCCGGCCGGGGCGGGGCCGTCCGCCGTAGACTGAGGCCATGAGCGAGCCGTCGATCTTCACCCGCATCCTCGAGGGCGACATCCCCTCCGAGATCATCGCCGAGACCGAGAACGTCTTCGCCATCCGCGACATCGCGCCGAAGGCGCCCGTGCACCTGCTCGTCATCCCGAAGTCACCCGAGTACCGGAACGTCGTCGAACTCGCGGCAGGCGACCCCGCGCTCTTGTCGGAGATGATCGGGCTCGCCAACTCGCTCGCCGCGGAGCACAGCGACGGCGATTTCCGCCTCGTCTTCAACACGGGCCCCGGCGCCGGGCAGACGGTCTTCCACGTGCATGCGCACGTCCTCGCGGGCGGACTCTCGGAGGGGAGCCTCGGTGGCTGACGACGCCTCCGCAGAGCCCGTCGTCGAGCGGATCTACGCCGACGGCGTCGCGATGGTGCAGCTCCTCGGCCCGCAGGACCGCCTGCTGCGCGTCGTGGAGCGCGAGCACCGCGACGTGCAGGTGCACGTGCGCGGCAACGAGATCACCCTGAGCGGCGAAGCGGATGCCGTGGCCCGCGCCCGCGCCCTCGTGGAGGAGCTCATCGCGCTCTCGCGCACGGGACACGGGCTCGACCCGTCCGATGTGGTCTCGAGCGACCGGATCCTCCGCGCGGAGGGCGGACCCCGGCCGTCCGAAGTGCTGGGCGAGGCGATCCTGTCCTCGCGCGGGCGGGTCATCCGCCCGAAGACGCTCGGCCAGAAGGCGTATGTGGATGCCATCGACGAGAACACCATCACGTTCGGCATCGGCCCGGCCGGTACGGGCAAGACCTACCTCGCGATGGCGAAGGCGGTGCAGGCCCTCCAGCGCAAGGAGGTCAGCCGCATCATCCTCAGCCGCCCCGCCATCGAGGCGGGGGAGCGGCTCGGGTTCCTCCCCGGCACGCTGACCGACAAGATCGACCCCTACCTGCGGCCGCTCTACGACGCGCTCAACGAGATGATGGACCCCGAGATCGTGCCGAAGCTCATGGCATCCGGCACGATCGAAGTCGCGCCGCTCGCCTACATGCGCGGACGGACGCTCAACGACTCGTTCGTCGTGCTCGACGAAGCCCAGAACACGACCCCCGAGCAGATGAAGATGTTCCTCACCCGTCTCGGGTTCGGCACCCGCATGGTGGTCACAGGCGACATCACCCAGATCGACCTGCCGCAGGGGGCATCCGGGCTGCGGCTCGTGACGCGGGTGCTCAAGGACATCGACGACATCGAGTTCAGCTACCTCACGAGCGACGACGTCGTGCGGCACACGCTCGTCGGGCGGATCGTCGACGCGTACACGCAGTACGACGAGCAGCGCCTCGCCGATCGGCGAGAGCGCGACGAGGCATCCGCCTTCGTCGCCGCGCGCGACGGCGGCGGCAACCGCGCCCAGCGCCGCGGTCAGCCCTCCCGCCCGGGCGGCCCCCGAGACCATCTCCCGAAGCGAGGCGTATCATGACGATCGAGATCACGAACGAGTCCGGCGTCGAGGTCGACGAGACGGTGCTGCTGCGCCTGACGGAGCACAACCTCGCCGAGCTGAACGTCAGCCCCGACGCCGACGTCGCGATCCTCCTCGTCGACGAGGGGGCGATGGAGGCTCTCCACGTCCAGTGGATGGACGAGCCCGGCCCGACCGACGTGCTGAGCTTCCCGATGGACGAGCTGCGACCGGGCACCGCCGAGCAGCCGACACCCGCCGGGCTTCTCGGCGACATCGTGCTGTGCCCGCAGGTCGCCGAGACGCAGGCGCAGGCCGCGAAGCACTCGACGCTCGACGAGCTGATCCTCCTCACGACACACGGCACGCTACACCTTCTCGGCTTCGACCACGCCGAACCGGAGGAGGAGCGCGAGATGTTCGGCCTGCAGCGCGAGCTCATCACCGCGTTCCAGGCCGCTGAGCGTCGACGACGCGCATGACGGTCACCCTCCTGCTCATCGCGGCCGTCCTGCTGGTCGCCCTCGGCGGTCTCATGGTGGCCCTCGACGCGGCGCTCGGTGTCACCTCGCGCGCCGATCTCGCCGAGATGGGCACGTCGGGTCGGGGGAGCGCCTCGCTTGCGGCGATCGCACGCGACCCCGAGGCGCACGGCAACGCCGTCGTCTTCATCAGGATCCTCACCGAGACGACGGCGGCCGTCCTCGTCACCGTCGCCTTCATGCTCGCGTTCGACAACATCTGGGCGGCGATGCTCGCGGCGGCGGTCCTCATGACGGCCGTGTCGTTCGTGCTGGTCGGAGCGAGCCCGCGCGCCGTCGGACGCCAGCACGCGAAGGGTCTCCTGCGTGCGTGCGCGCCGCTCATCCGTGGCGCGCGCATCGTCCTCGGCCCGCTCGCGCATCTCCTCGTCCTGATCGGCAACCGGGTCACCCCCGGTGTGCAGCGCGGCGCATCCTTCGCGAGCGAGGAGCAGCTCCTGTCGATGGTCGACGAGGCGGCGTCGCAGGATCTCATCGAAGAGGATGACCGCGAGCTCATCCACTCCGTGTTCGACTTCACCGACACGTACGTGCGCGAAGTGATGGTGCCGCGCACCGACATGGTGACGGTGGATGCCGACGCCTCGACCCAGCAGGCGATGCGCCTGTTCCTCGACCGCGGCGTCTCCCGCGTGCCGGTGGCCGATGGCGACGCCGACGACATCACGGGCGTCGTGTACTTGAAGGACCTCGTCCAGTTCGCCTTCCGCGACGAGTCCGCCTGGCGCGACGCGCCCGTCGCGCAGGTCGCCCGCCCCGCCGTCTTCGTCCCCGAGTCGATGAAGGCCGAGACGCTGCTGCAGCAGATGAAGCGGGATGCCGTGCACGTCTGCCTCGTCGTCGACGAGTACGGCGGCGTCGCCGGCCTCGTCACGCTCGAAGACCTCATCGAAGAGCTCGTCGGGGAGATCGCCGACGAATACGACGCCCCCTCGAACGAGATCGTGGACCTCGGCGACGGGCGGTTCCGTGTGAGCGCAAGACTCGGCCTCGACGAGGTCGGCGACCTCTTCGGCATCGAACTCGAAGACGAGGACGTCGACTCGATCGGGGGCCTGCTCGGCAAGGCACTCGGCAGGGTGCCGCTCCCGGGAGCGAGCGCGGAGTACGGCGGCATCGTCATGACCGGCGGAACGTCGCGGGGGCGCGGACGCGGCCTCGCCACGGTGTTCGTCGCCCCGACCGGTGCGCTCGAGGCTGCAGACTCCGCGTTCGCCGGCAAGGCGCCGCGCACCGGTTCCATCCCCACTCAGAGAGGCGAAGACAGATGACGACGGAGTCGAGGTCAGGGTTCGTGACCTTCGTCGGGCGGCCCAACGTCGGCAAGTCGACGCTCACCAACGCCCTCGTGGGGGAGAAGGTGGCGATCACCTCCGACAAGCCGCAGACGACGCGACGCGCCATCCGGGGGATCGTCAACCGTCCGGGCGGCCAGCTCGTCATCGTCGACACGCCCGGCATCCACAAGCCGCGGACGCTCCTCGGGCAGCGTCTCAACGACCTCGTGGAGCAGGTGCTCGGCGATGTCGACGCGATCTGCTTCCTCGTGCCCGCCACCGAGAAGGTCGGCCCCGGCGACCGCCGCATCGCGGCATCCCTCGACGGCTACCCGCGGGCGAAGAAGATCGCCGTCGTGACGAAGACCGACATCGCCTCGCGCGACGAGGTCACCGAGCGCCTCATGGAGGCCGACAGCCTCCGCGAGGACTGGGCCGCCGTGATCCCCCTCTCCGCCGTCGCGGGCGAACAGCTCGACGTGCTCGCCGACGAGCTGCTGTCCCTCATGCCGGAGGGCCCCGCGCTGTACGAGGAGGGCGTCGTCACCGACGAGAGCCTCGAGGACCGCATCGCCGAGATCATCCGCGAGTCCGCACTCGACGGGGTGCGCGACGAGCTGCCGCACTCGATCGCCGTGACGATCGAGGACATGCAGCAGCGCGACACCGGGTCGATGACGGACATCTACGCGAACATCGTCGTCGAGCGCGACAGCCAGAAGGCGATCATCATCGGGCACAAGGGCTCGCGCCTGCGCGACGTCGGTGCGCGTGCGCGCGCGCAGATCGAACCGCTCGTCGGCACGAACGTCTTCCTGAAGCTGCACGTCCGGGTGGCGAAGGAGTGGCAGCGCGATCCGAAGCAGCTCGGCCGGCTGGGCTTCTGAGGCTCCGTTCGTGCCGCCGTGCGCCCGGGTGTACTCTGTCACCATGCGCTTCGGCCAGCTTCTCCTTAGCTGCCGCGACGAGGCCTCGATCTAGGGCCTTCCTCGTCGCGGAGCTTCTCGACGGTTCGAATCCCTCGACACCCGCCGGCCCGCCACTTCAGACGAGAGAAGCGACACATCATGGAGAACACCCAGAAGCCCTCCGGCGCGCCGGTCCACAAGTACCGTCCGTACCACGAGCAGATCCGCGTCGACCTGCCCGACCGCACGTGGCCCGACGCCCGTATCACGACGGCGCCCCGCTGGTGCGCCGTCGACCTCCGCGACGGCAACCAGGCGCTCATCGACCCGATGAGCCCCGAACGCAAGCGCATCATGTTCGACCTGCTGGTGACGATGGGCTACAAGGAGATCGAGGTCGGGTTCCCCTCGGCATCCCAGACGGACTTCGACTTCGTGCGGCAGCTGATCGACGACGGCGCGATCCCCGACGATGTCACGATCCAGGTGCTGACGCAGGCGCGCGAGCACCTCATCGAGCGCACGTACGAGGCGATCGCGGGAGCCAAGCAGGCCATCGTGCACCTGTACAACTCGACGAGCATCCTGCAGCGCGAGGTGGTCTTCCGCAGCGACAAGCAGGGCATCACCGACATCGCCCTCGCTGGCGCGCGGCTGTGCCGTGAGTTCGAGAAGCGCATCCCCGAGACGACCGTGTACTACGAGTACTCGCCCGAGTCCTACACGGGCACCGAGCTCGAGTTCGCCGTCGATGTCTGCAACCAGGTGATCGAGATCTTCGAGCCGACGCCCGAGCGGAAGGTCATCATCAACCTCCCCGCGACGGTCGAGATGGCGACGCCGAACGTGTACGCCGACTCGATCGAGTGGATGGGTCGCCACCTCGCGCACCGCGAGAACGTCATCATCTCGCTGCACCCGCACAACGACCGCGGCACCGCTGTCGCCGCCGCGGAACTCGGCTACATGGCGGGCGCCGACCGCATCGAAGGATGCCTGTTCGGCAACGGTGAGCGCACCGGCAACGTCGACCTGGTGGCACTGGGCGTCAACCTGCTGACGCAGGGGATCGACCCGATGATCGACTTCAGCGACATCGACCACGTCAAGCGCACGGCCGAGTACTGCAACCAGCTGCCGGTGCACGAGCGGAGCCCGTGGGCGGGCGACCTCGTCTTCACGGCGTTCAGCGGTTCGCATCAGGACGCCATCAAGAAGGGCTTCGAGGCGATGGAGGCGAAGGCGGAGGCATCCGGCGTCTCGGTCGACGACATCGAGTGGGCGGTGCCGTACCTGCCGATCGACCCGAAGGACCTGGGGCGTTCGTACGAGGCGGTCATCCGCGTGAACTCCCAATCCGGCAAGGGCGGAGTGGCGTATCTCCTGAAGACCGACCACGCGCTGGATCTGCCGCGGAAGCTCCAGATCGAGTTCTCCGGTGTCGTGCAGGCGAAGACGGATGCCGAGGGCGGCGAGGTCTCGAGCGATCAGATCTGGTCGATCTTCACCGACGAGTACCTGCCCGCCGCCGCGAACGACGACAAGTGGGGCCGCTTCGAACTCCTGTCCACCCGCACGCAGAGCGACATGTCGGGCGAGGTCTCGCTCGAGGTCTCCCTGCGTGACGGCGACGGCGAGATCACGACCCGCGGTGTCGGCAACGGCCCGGTGTCGGCGTTCCTCGAGGTCGTGCGCGAACAGGGCTTCGACATCACGCTGTACGACTACGTCGAGCACACCCTGTCCGCCGGCGGCGACGCGCAGGCCGCCTCCTACGTCGAACTGCAGGTCGACGGAGTGCGCCTGTGGGGCGTCGGCATCGACGGCGACATCTCGACGGCATCCCTCAAGGCGATCGTGTCGGGCGTCAACCGCGCGATCCGCACCCGCGAGCGCAGCGCCGACCTCGCCGCCGTCTGACGCGCGCGCGTCGCCCCCTCTGGACGTCGAGACCCGGTCTGGGCGCCGAGACCCGCCGATTCGGCGCGGGGTTTCGGTGGCCGGGACGGGTCTCGGTCTTCCTCCCCAGGCGCCGGATCCGCGCGGCTGTGCACAGATCGGGGGTGCGGGCACCCGCGGAGAACGGGGAGGGTGTGAGGTGGGGGGATGCCGGTCGTCACCCCAGCCCCCGCGGTGGTCGCCGCGCCGCTCGCGCTGAGCCGCGCGGGCGATCTGTCTCACCCCGACCGCGATGTGCGCGTCGGCCAGCGCGTGCGCGTCGCTCGCGGTGTCTATGCCGATGCGGCTGCCTACCGGGCGCTCCCACCGTGGAGCAGGTACCTCGCCCGGGTGCATGCCGTCGCCCTCGCGTGGCCGGATTCGGTCTTCACGCTGGAATCCGCGGCGGCGCTCCTCGGGCTGCCGGTCTTCGGCGACCCTCGTGACGTCCACGTGCTCGTTCGTTCGCCCGCAAAGGCCCGCGCGCTGCACGGCATCCGCGTTCACACGAGCACGGTGATGCCTCACGTCGTCTCGGACGGCCCGCTGACATTCGTGAGCGCCGGCGACACCACGGTCGACATCTGTCGCACGAGGCATCCCGCCGTCGGACTCGCTGTGGCGTGCGCCGCACTCCGCGCAGATCCGTCGCTCAGCGTCGACGACCTCGTCGCTCGCAGCGCGGAACGGCCCAGCGGACGCGGACGTCGCGCCGCCGAGTGGATGTTCGCACGGGCCACCGCGACGCCGGAGTCGACGCTCGAGGCGACGAGCCTCACGGTGATCGAATGGCTGGGGTTCCCTCCGCCCGAGTTGCAGCAATGGTTCGGTGCGGCGGGCGAGGCCAACGACCGTGTGGACTTCTGGTGGCCGCGGGTGCGCGTCGCGGGAGAGGCCGATGGCGAGGTCAAATACAGCGGGGCGCTCGGTGATGCGCGAGCCGCCCTCCGGGCGCGCAACGCGCGTGACGCCCGACTCATGGCGCGTGGGGTGTCGGCAACGGCGCACTGGGGGTGGAGCGACCTGCTCGCGCCTGCGCAGCTGCGCGCGATCCTCCGAGCCGCGGGCGTGACCCAGACCGGCCCCGAGCACAGCGAACCGCTGCGCACCCTCCCTGCGGCGTTGCGCTCGGCAACCCCCCGGCCCCTCCCGCCTCGCGCCAGCCAGCGCTGACCCCCGCCCGTCCGTCCGCCCCGCCTCACACCGCGCCCTCCCCGCACGGCACGCCGAGACCCGCGCTACACGCCGAGACCCGCGGCAGATCCGCAGGGTCTCGGCGCGCAGACGCGGTCTCGGGGCTGGGCCCGGGTCTCGGGGTGCAGACGGGTCTCGGTATTGGGCCCGGGTCTCGGCGCGCAGACCCGGGCGTGCCGACATCTGCCGCCGCTCCACGTGACTCATCGTCCGGATCTCTCGCATCGAGATCGACCACCTCCCGTCGCCGCCTCACGCCGAGACCCGCGCTATACGCCGAGACCCGCCGTCCGTCTGCAGGGTCTCGGTGCGCAGACCGGGTCTCGGCGTGCAGACCGGGTCTTGGTGCGCAGACCGGGTTTCGGCGTGCAGAACGGGTCTCGGCGTGCAGAACGGGTCTCGGCGGGCAGACCGGGCTCGGTACGGGGCCGGGTCTCGGCGGGCGGATGGGGCACCGCGCGGATGGGAACGTGGAGGGGGCGCGGGGTCAGGGGGTGCGCGGGGGGACGATCGGGATCGCGGAGGTCTCGAGCGCGACCTTCCGCCGGTGCAGGGCGCGCTGTTCGGGGAGCGAGATGTCGAAGATCACGGCGAGGAGCCTGATGATGGTCGTCACCACGACGCAGGCGGTCGCGGCGGCGACGATCGGCGCGCCGAATGCGTGCGTCACCGCGAGCACCGCACATCCTGCGGCGGCCGCCACCGCGTAGAGCGAACCGACGTGCATGATCGCGACCGGCAGTCCCATGAACACGTCGCGCAGGATGCCTCCGCCGATGGCCGAACACACTCCGACGAATACCGCGGGGACAGCGGGAAGCCCGAGCGCCAGGGCCTTGGAGGTGCCGAAGGCGCCGAACAGGCCGATCACGATGGCATCCAAAGCCACGATGACGCCATTGAGCCGCCGGAACACGTTCGCGAGCAGCATCCCGACGAGCGCGGCGACGACAGCTGTGATGAGGTACCAGTTGCTCTGGAGCGTGGCGAGCGGCACGTTCAGGAGCAGGTCGCGGATGATGCCGCCGCCCATCCCCATGACGATTCCGATGATGGCGACGCCCAGCATGTCCAGGCGCCGCTGCCCCACGAAACCGGTGGCGAACAGTGCTCCCTGCACGCCACCGAGGCCGACCGCGAGCAGGTCGGCCCACAGGGGGATCTCGAAAAGCTGGCCACTCACCCCTCCATTCTCGCGGGTCGCGCGCACTCTCGCGGGTGGCGGCGCGGGTGGCGGCGCGGGTGGCGCATCGGATGGCGCGGCGCCGTGGCGCACGGGCCCGTGTCGGTGCGAGCGACGATAATGGACGGGTGCCCACCTACCGCGACGAGGTCGTGGTCCTGCGTACCCACAAGCTCGGGGAGGCGGACCGCATCGTGACGATGCTCAGCCGTCGTCACGGCAAAGTGCGTGCCGTCGCGAAGGGCGTCCGCCGCACCTCGTCGAAGTTTGGCGCGCGCCTCGAGCCCTTCATGGTCGCCGACGTCCAGCTCTACCAGGGCCGCACGCTCGACATCGTGCAGCAGGCCGAATCGCTCGGGTCGTACGGGGCTCATATCGTCGAGGACTACGAGCGCTACACGGCGGCGCACGCGATGGTCGAGACCGCTGACCGCCTGAACGAGGCCGAGGCCACGCCGCAGCAGTACCTGCTGCTCGTCGGCGGCCTGCGCACGCTGTCTCAGGGCGGTCACGATTCGCGCTCGGTGCTGGATTCGTACCTCCTGCGCGCGATGGCGCTGTCGGGGTGGGCTCCCGCCCTCGACGAGTGCGCGCGCTGCGGCGCGGTCGGACCGCACGAGTGGTTCGTCGGACAGCTCGGCGGCAGCATCTGCGGCGATTGCGCCCCGGCGGGTTCCGCGCGGGTGCGCCCCGAGACGCGCGACCTTCTGCGCGCGTTGATCGCGGGGGAGTGGGACGTGGTGGATGCCGCGACACACGCCGCATCCGCCGCGGCATCCGGGCTCGTCGCCGCCTACACCCAGTACCACCTCGAGCGCGGGATCCGTTCGCTCGCCCAGATCCAGAATGCGGGAGCTGTCCGCCGGTGACCCCGAAGCCCTACACCCACCGCGATGCGGTGCCCTATCGTCCCCTCGACTGGACGGGCGTCCATCCGCCCGCGTTCCCCAAGGGCGGCGTGCCGAACCATGTCGCGATCGTCATGGACGGCAACGGCCGCTGGGCCAACCGGCGCGGTCTGACCCGCATCGAGGGGCACCGCGCCGGTGAGGAAGTGCTCCTGGACGTCGTCGCGGGCGCGATCCAGGCCGGCGTCAAGCACCTGAGCGTCTACGCCTTCTCGACGGAGAACTGGGCGCGTTCGCCCGAAGAAGTCCGGTTCCTCATGGGGTACAACCGCGACGTGCTGCATCGGCGGCGGGACCAGCTCAACGAATGGGGCGTGCGGATCCGTTGGGCGGGGCGCAAGCCACGACTCTGGGGCTCCGTCATCAAGGAGCTGCAGTATGCCGAGCAGCTCACCCGCGCCAACAGCACCCTCACTCTCACGATGTGCATCAACTACGGCGGCCGTCACGAGATCATCGATGCGATGCGGGCGATGGGGGCCGACATCGCGGCCGGGCGGCTGAAGCCCGCGGCGATCACCGAGAAGACCCTCCGCAAGCACCTCTACGTGCCCGACATGCCCGACGTCGACCTGTTCCTCCGATCGAGCGGCGAGCAGCGCACCTCGAACTTCCTCCTGTGGGAGGCGGCCTACGCCGAGATGGTGTTCCTCAACACGCTCTGGCCGGACTTCTCACGCACCGACCTCTGGCACGCGATCCAGCTGTACCTCGACCGCGATCGCCGCTTCGGCGGCGCGGTCGACGCGCCGAAGCCCTGAGATCCCATATCGCCGCCCGGGAATACGTCGGGGCGTTGTCGAGGTTGCACTCCACGTGACGGAGAGAATCAAGATCGACGTGTGGAGCGATATCGCCTGCCCGTGGTGCTACATCGGCAAGCGCAACCTCGAGAACGGCCTCGCCACGACGGCGTCCGACGAGGATGCCCCGGAGGTCGAGATCACCTACCACTCGTTCGAGTTGTCGCCCGATACACCGGTGGACTTCGCCGGTGACGAGCTCGACTTCCTCGAGGGCCACAAGGGGATGCCGCGTGAACGCGTGCGCGAACTGCTCGACAACGTCACGGGCGTGGCCGCGAACGCCGGCCTCGAGTACCGTTTCGACATCCTCCAGCACACGAACACCGTGAAGGCGCACGAGTTGCTGCACTTCGCGAAGGAGCAGGGCGCTCAGCAGGCGATGGCGGAACGTCTCATGGCGGCCTACTTCACCGAAGGCCGGCACGTGGGCCGGATCGACGATCTCGTCGCCCTCGCCGCCGAAGCGGGGCTCGACGCGGATGCCGCGCGCGAGGCGCTTGAGTCGGGGCGCCACCTGCCGGACGTGCGGGCCGACCAGGCGCAGGCGCAGGCCTATGGCATCCAGGGCGTCCCGTTCTTCGTCATCGACGGCAAGTACGGCGTGAGCGGCGCCCAGCCCGCAGAGGCCTTCGCGCAGATCACTCGCCAGGTCTGGGCCGAACGCCGCGAAGGCCTGCCCTCCTGACCGACCCTCGCCGTCAGGTGCGGTGTTCGTCGTGGGCGCTGCGATCCCGTTCTTCCAGGTGGCCTTCGCCCAGCCGGATGCCAGCGGCAACTACACCTATCGTGTGTTCTGGTACCCGCTCGCGGCGGGCGCCATCCTCACGATCGTGGGCGTCGTCCAGTACTTCGTGGCTGCGTCGCAGGTGCGCAAGAACGGTTCCGCCGAGCCGATCGGGGCGCCTGTGGCCACGCCGGATCAGGGTGCACCGGGGGTCGCGTACGCCCCCGTCGACGGGCAGCCCCCGCTGGCGCAGCCGGCCGGGCAGCCGTACCCGGGGCAGCCGTACGCCGGGCAGCCGTACGCTCCCGCTCCGCCGCAGGCACCCCGGTACCAGACCCAGCCGCCCGTCTACGAGGCCCCGACGGCGCCCCAGCCGCCCGTCTACGAGTCTCCGAGCGCCCCGCAGGCACCGGCCGAGCCGAACGTTCGGACGGACGGTCCCGCGGAGCGCTGACGCGCGTCGTCGCGGCGGTCAGGCGGGAAGACTCGCTTCGATCGCCGCGACGACCTCCGGGGCATCCGGCTTCGTCTGCGGGCGGAACCGGTGCACGTCACCACTCGGGGTGACGAGGAACTTCTCGAAGTTCCACATGACGGGGCCCTTGGCGCCTTCGACGTTCTTGGCCTTCTTGAGCGCCTTGTAGAGGGGCGCTGCGTGCGAGCCGTTGACACGGACCTTCTCCGCGACGGGGAAGGTCACTCCGTACGTGACCGAGCAGTACTCGAGGATCTCGTCCATCGACCCGGGCTCTTGTCCCATGAACTGGTTGCAGGGGAACCCGATCACCTGGAAGCCGCGATCGCCGTAGGTCTTCTGCAGCTCCTCGAGCTGTTCGTACTGCGGTGTGAGGCCGCATTTGGACGCGACGTTCACGATGAGCAGCGTCTTGTCGCCGAACTCCGCGAGGGTGCGCTCGGTGCCGGAGGCGTCGGTGTAGGGGATGTCGCGGATGTCCGCGGGGAGCGTGTCGGCCATGTTCTCCACGATAGGCCTGCCGCGGCGGCCGAGGGCGCCGCGCGTCTGGGAGAATGGACAGGATGTCCACCCTCGCGCCCGCCCCAGAGCCCCGAACCGCCGCTGCGGCGCCGTCCGGCCTGCGCATCGGGCCGATCGCCCTGGAGGCGCCGGTCGTCCTCGCGCCCATGGCGGGCATCACCAACACCGCGTTCCGGCGCCTGTGCCGTGAGTTCGGCGCCGGGCTCTACGTGAGCGAGATGATCACGACGCGCGCGCTCGTCGAGCGCAACGCGACCACGATGCGCCTCATCACGCACCACGAGTCGGAGACGCCCCGGTCGATCCAGCTCTACGGCGTCGACCCCGCCACGACGGAAGCGGCGGTGCGAATCCTTGTCGAGGAGGACCGCGCCGACCACATCGACTTGAACTTCGGCTGCCCCGTTCCGAAGGTCACCCGCAAGGGCGGGGGAGCGGCGCTCCCGTGGAAGACGGAGCTGTTCCGCGAGATCGTCACCCGTGCCGCGCGCGCGGCAGGGGATGTCCCGCTGACGGTGAAGATGCGCAAGGGCATCGACACCGACCACCTCACGTACCTCGATGCCGGCCGCATCGCCGAGGATGCCGGCGTCGCCGCCGTCGCCCTGCACGCCCGCACCGCCGCGGAGTTCTACTCCGGCCACGCGGATTGGAGTGCGATCGCGGCCCTGAAGGAGGCGGTCACGGGCATCCCGGTGCTCGGCAACGGCGACATCTGGTCGGCGGAGGACGCTGTGCGGATGATGGCGGAGACAGGCTGCGACGGCGTCGTCGTGGGGCGCGGATGCCTCGGCCGCCCGTGGCTCTTCGGGGATCTGGCGGCCGCGTTCGGGGTTCCCGGCGTACGCCCCGACGCGACCCTCGGCTACGTCGCCCAGGCGTTTCGCCGCCACGCCGAGCTGCTCGTCGAGTTCTTCGAGGACGAGGACCGCGGATGCCGCGACATCCGCAAGCACGTCGCCTGGTACTTCAAGGGCTACCCCGTGGGGGGAGAGCTGCGTGCGGCCCTCGCGACGGCATCCACCCTCGCCGAGATCGACGATCTCCTCGCGACCATGGACCACGACGCGCCGTACCCCGGTGCCGCCGCCGAGGGCCAGCGCGGGCGCGCAGGCACCCCCAAGCGTCCGGCACTGCCCGATGGCTGGCTCGCCTCGCGTGAGGTGTCGCGTGAGGCATCCCGCACGCTCGCCGACGCCGAACTGGACACCAGTGGCGGCTGAGGGCGGCGCCGTGGGGATCGCGTCCGGGCGTCCCGCGGGCTACGACGACCACGACGCTGAGCGCTACCTGCCCGAGACGCACCGCTCCCAGCGTGACAGCTTCGCGCGCGACCGTGCCCGTGTGCTGCACTCCGCGGCGCTGCGCCGGCTCGCATCGAAGACGCAGGTGCTGAGCCCCGCGAGTCCCGCCGACTTCGCGCGCAACCGGCTCACCCATTCGCTCGAAGTCGCCCAGGTGGGGCGCGAACTGGCCGTCGCGCTCGAGCTCTCGCCCGACGTCGTCGACACGGCCTGCCTCAGCCACGACATCGGGCATCCGCCGTTCGGACACAACGGGGAGCGTGCGCTCAACGAGTGGGCCGCGGACATCGGCGGGTTCGAGGGGAACGCCCAGACGCTGCGGATCCTCGCGCGCCTCGAGCCGAAAGTCGTCGACGACGAGGGGCGCAGCGTCGGCCTGAACCTCACGCGGGCGAGCCTCGACGCGACGTGCAAGTACCCGTGGACGGTCGACCATGCCGTGCCCGACCCCGGCGGGCGCGACAAGTTCGGCGTCTACCCCGAGGACGAGGACATCTTCCGCTGGATGCGCGAGGGCGCGCCGGGGCGGCTGCGTTGCATCGAAGCGGAGGTGATGGACCTCTCCGACGACATCGCCTACTCCGTGCACGACTTCGAAGACGCCGTCCTCAACGGATACCTCGACCCGGCGCGCCTCGTCGATCCGCGCGAGCGCGAGGCGCTGCTCACCGCGATCCAGACCTGGGTCGGCTACGACTACCGCCGCGACGAGCTCGAGGATGCCCTGTACCGCCTCTCCCGACTGCCGGAGTGGCTGACCTCCTTCGCGGGCGACCGGGCCGACGTCGCGCGCCTCAAAAACCTCACGTCCGACCTCATCGGCCGCTTCGCGCGGGCTGCGACGACGGCGACCCGCGAGCACTACACGGCCCCCTCGCTCACGCGCTACCGTGGCCGCGTGGTCGTCCCGCGCATCATCGAGGTCGAGATGGCGGTGCTGAAGGGAATCATCGGCGCCTTCGTCGTCTCGATCGACGGCAGGAAGGGCCTCTACAAGGAACAGCGCCGCGTACTGAAGCGCCTCGCGACGGCGCTCTGGGAGCGCCCCGACCACCTCGACCGGCTGCACGCGGAGGACTTCGTCCGGGCATCCACCGACGCCGCGCGACGGCGAGTCGTCGTCGACCAGGTCGCAAGCCTCACGGACCGGTTCGCGATCGAGTGGCACGCACGCCTCATCGGCCCCGTGGACCTCCGCGAACTCGGTCTGCGTTCGGGCGACACCCGTGCCACGGCCCACGCGGGCTTCGCCCTGCCCGAGCCGATCCCCGGCCTCTGGCCGCTCGAGGGGCCCTGACATGGCCCGCATCGCGCAGGCCGACGTCGACGAGGTCAAGGCGCGTACGAATATCGCCGATATCGTGGGCGAGCGCGTGGCGCTCAAGAGCGCCGGTGTGGGCTCGCTCAAGGGCCTGTGCCCCTTCCACGACGAACGCAGCCCCAGCTTCCACGTCCGGCCGCAGGTCGGCTACTACCACTGCTTCGGCTGCGGCGAGTCGGGCGACGTCTACTCGTTCCTCCGCGCGATGGACCACCTGTCGTTCACCGAGGCTGTCGAGCGACTCGCCGCCCGTATCGGCTACACGCTCCACTACGAGGACGGCGGCGCCGCGCCCGAGATGAGCGGCCGGACCCGGCTGTACCAGGCGAACACGGCTGCGGCGGAGTGGTTCCGCGCCCAGTTGTCGAGCCCCGAGGCCGATGCCGCCCGCCGCTTCCTCGGAGAGCGCGGGTTCGATGCGGGTGCGGCCGCCCACTTCGGTGTGGGCTACGCGCCGAAGGGGTGGAACGGGGTCCGGGATGCCTTGAAGGCACAGGGCTTCACCGACGAGGAACTCGTCGCCGCGGGACTCCTCTCGCAGGGCCAGCGCGGCGTCTACGACCGCTTCCGCGGGCGCGTCGTGTGGCCGATCCGGGATGTCACGGGGCAGCCGATCGGCTTCGGCGCGCGCCGCCTGTACGACGATGACCAGGGCCCGAAATACCTCAACACCCCCGAGACCGCGATCTACAAGAAGGCTCAGGTGCTCTACGGGCTGGACCTCGCGAAGAAGGACATCTCCCGCTCTCACCGGGTCGTGGTCGTCGAGGGCTACACCGACGTCATGGCGTGCCACCTCGCGGGGGTGACGACGGCGATCGCGAGCTGCGGGACGGCGTTCGGCTCGGAGCACATCACGGTCCTCCGCCGCGTCATGGGCGACGATACCGCGGCCGGCGAAGTCGTCTTCACGTTCGATCCCGATGCGGCGGGGCAGAAGGCCGCCCTCCGCGCGTTCGGCGACGAGAAGCGATTCGCCGCCCAGACCTACGTGGCGGTCGCCCCCGACGGCCTCGACCCGTGCGACCTGCGCCTGCACAAGGGGGATGCCGCCGTGCGCGCCCTCATGGACACGAAGGCGCCCATGTTCGAGTTCGTCATGGACCAGCGTCTCTCGGGTTTCGACCTCGCGACCGTCGAGGGCCGCGTCGGCGCCCTCCGCGCGACCGCACCGATCGTGAGCGACATCCGCGACCCGGCGCTGCGCCCGGGCTACACGCGCGTGCTCGCGCGGAAGCTCGGCATAGATCTCAGTGAGGTGCGCGGGGCCATCGAGCGCGCCGCTCGCGCCGCACGCTCCACGGATGCCCCGGGGCGCACACCTGCCGCGGCGCAGCCCGCGGCCGAGGACGCTCCCCTCACCAGAGTCACGATCGCCTCGCTGCCCCGAACCGCGGACGTGTCGATCGAGCGCGATGCGCTCATGGGCATCCTGCAGTACGGACACGTCGTGGATGCCGCGGAGATCGACGCCGCACTCGCTCTTCCGATGCATCACCCGGCCCTCGACGCCGTCCGTCAGAGCATCGCGGCCCAACCCGATCGCGCGCGGGTCGGCTGGGCGTCCACCGCGGCGGAATCGACGCGCGAGCCGTATCGATCGCTCGCCGTGGAGCTCCTCACGGCGAGCTTTCCCGCGCTGAGCGAAGCCGAAGCCGTCGACTCGACGCGTTCCCTCGCGCGTCGGCTCCGGGTGCGCGCGGTCGATCGCGAGAAGACCGAGCTGCTCGGTGCGATCCAGCGGCTTCCCGCCGAATCGGAGGAGGGGCGCGCGGTGCGCGTGAAGCTCCGCGATCTGGACGCCGAGCGCCGCCTACTGGCGGAGGGTCTCTGACACCGGCATGGCGCGTGGGCGTTGGCGCCGTCGCCGGGAACCGGGCAGGATGACAGGTATGCAACGGCGATCCGCATCGGCCCTCGCGATCTCGTGCGACGACCTCTCCGTGGGTCACGGCGGCGCGCGGGTCGCCGAGGGCATCACGTTCCGCCTCGCACCCGGGCGAGCACTGGCGCTCATGGGGCCGACGGGCGGCGGAAAGTCGACCGTGGCGGCGCTGCTCGCGGGCGCGGACGACCCGACCCTCGCGCTCCTCGGCGGCACTGCGCAGGTCGCCGGCATCGATGTGCGTAAGGGCGGACGCGCCCGCCGTGTGCGCTCGTACTTCACGGGCTATCTGCCTCAGCGGGCCGGCACCGACCTGCCCGCGCGGCTCACGGTGGGGGAGACGATCGGCGAGCCCGTGACCTCGCGGGATCGCCGGGTGAATCAGCGGGCGCTCTCCCTGCAGGTCGCACGCCTCCTCGACGAGTTCCAGCTCCCGCTCGGCGCTGCCGCCAAGTACCCGTATGAACTCAGCTCCGGCATGCGTCAGCGCGTGGCGCTCGCCCGGGCGCTGGTGCTCGAGCCGCGCCTGTTCATCGGCGACGACCCGTACGCGAACCTCGATGTCGAGGTACGTCTCGCCGCGCGCGATGCACTCGTGCGGCGGCGCGACGAGAGTGGCATGGCGATCCTGATCGTGACGAATGACGCGACCGCGGTGGACGAACTGGATGCCGACGTCCTCGTGCTGAGGGGCGGCCACCCGGTGGGATTCG
>Ga0209922_100983_pt1 | contig 29810 bp, 26 predicted proteins | sample ThiBiot_500_biof_FD_183946 | JGI IMG/M metagenome (GOLD analysis project Ga0209922, IMG submission 183946) | Wastewater bioreactor microbial communities from Cape Town, South Africa - Thiocy_expt_500_biof (SPAdes) | ecosystem: Engineered > Bioreactor > Thiocyanate-remediating > Anaerobic-Aerobic ... | reverse complement strand
GGATGAGGAGAAGGAGGATGTTGATGATGATGGTAAAAACGAAAGAAAGAAACAAAAAAAAACAACAACAGATAACAACAATACGAGTATTTGGTGGATATAGATTGGCTTGGGCGTGTTTTTTTTTCTTGTATAAACGAACAAAATGTAGATGAAGAAAAAACGAAAAAAAAGAAGATAAAGAAAGAGAAACAACAACACATTGACCTAATGTTTAAGCAGAGAGTTCATTCGAATCTTTTTGCCGTTTATTTACGCAGATCGAGTACACAAACCTAGAAGAAGACAGAGAGAATGAGATTTAATTGCAAATATTGATTCATTTCAACGTACTGTTCCGTCGGAAGCACTTGCACCAACGCGAGTACCTCGACTGTTCCAACACACTTCAAATATGCCACCTGTGCCTCGATAACTATGAACAATTTCTGCACGCTAAAAATCGAAAAAAGAAATTTAAAAAAAATGAAAACAAAAGAAGATATTCTTTCTCGTACAGCTATATCCCAAATATAAATCGCTTTGTCAAATGAACCAGTTGCCAATAAACGACCATCGGGACTGAATGCAACTGAATAAACAGGTTCCGAATGTTTAACAAGTGTATTCTGACAAACACCACGATCGACATCCCATAGACGTACAGTTGAATCGAATGATGCACTCGCAAGCAGCAATGTCGCATTGGGATTCATTGTTCCGGGCCCAGTCGGACTCCATTTAATCGTATAGATTTCTTTATTATGTGCTTGCAAATTATGAACAGGCGTGTCTTTAACCATATTCCAGATCTTCAATGTCATGTCATCGGAACAAGATGCCAGTAAACGTCCTTGAGGATCCCATTTAATCGCATTGACTTCATTTTGATGGCCATGGAATGTTTTCACAGGTCGTGTTTCACCTAATCGACAGACATGAATTTTTTGATCGGTTGAACATGATGCAAATGTTGTATCTGATTGCCAATCGACATCTAATGCCGGTGCTGTATGAAAGGCAAATTGTTGTTCACAATGACCAGAATTTGCATCCCAAATGATCGTCGTTCGATCGACACCAGCCGATAGAATATAATTGCCTTTTTTATTCCATTTCAAGGCAAATATCGGTCCTTTATGTTGACCAAGTGTACTCGCTAGATTGCCGTCCGATGACCAAATACGTGCATAACCATCGTAACTACCCGTTGCTAATTGTGTACCAGATGGATTCCAATCTAAACTTGTCACATCTTTATTACTTGGCACTTGTGTATCACCACGTCGTATGCAATGTCTTAGGACGATTTCCGGTTCACGTGTACCTTGTAAATTCCAAATACGTGCTGTTGAATCACCGGAACCCGATGCGAGAATATCATGTGTCGGATTCCATGCACAAATGAACACTTCAGACTCGTGACCACGTAAAACCGTCACACGATTCGACGGAATTTCTACAGAACCATTTACAATGGAATTCGTTGAATTTGAATTTGTATTTGATGAACCGGTTTGTATAGATAAAGAATTCGGTGTTGGATTTCGTGCGTAATGTGGATGAGGATGATGATGTGTACTATTACTTGTTTCATAATCCATAGGCTCATGTTTAGGAACTAGAAAATTGCAACAATAATTGATTTAATTCGAAGAATTTTAATAGAATTACCTGTCGTAGAGGATTGATGTATATTGAGATGGGAAGATGAATGATAATGATGAGCTGGATTTGTTGATGAAGAATTCGTATGTCCTTCAAAGAAATATTCAAATAGAACCAAAAAAAATGGCAAACTCATTGTTGTTGTTTTTTTACCATAATTCATTCCACCATTGGGTGTTACTGATGAATCTGTATTTCGATCAGATACAGGTTGATTTATTGACTGCGGTGATGTATTCGATAGTTGATGCATTGGTGAACGATCTTTTTCGATAGCATTTGTCGATGCGATTGCTGCATTTCTCGACGATAATTTTGTTTCGCCTTTCAATGATGTTCCTGATGATGATGATGATGTTTGTTGTTGTTGTTGCTGCTGTTGTTGTTGTTGCTGTTGTTGTTGTTGAAGTTGCTGTTGCTGTTGTTGGAGTTCTCGTCGACGATTTTCGACAATTTCCGGTACAACAGCATCGATTAAACTTAAACTATCGCATGTGCGTTCCTGTCCATCCTTGAAAAAACAAAAGTCAGGAAATGAATTTTAATTAAAAAAAAGACAAAAAATGGATGATCGTTGTGTCGATCCTCGAAGCTAGATTGTGTCGTCTTTATTAACTTACATCTCCAATGGATAATTCTGCTTCAGTATAGTAAAGGCCTTTTTGTATGAGTGAAAGGAGTGCACCCGGTGGCACTATATTGGCATTGATTGATGTTTGAACAATATGACTTTCAAGTCCAAATAAATAAGATGAATGAACAAATCCTAAGGAAAACATAAATATGAATAATCAATAGTTGTCTATTATTCTTTCACCTTCCCCCCTCAATGTAAATACATAAATGTCATGAAAGTTTTATATTCAATAATTATTATCAAGAAGAAAGAACAAGTATATTATTAAAAACACTAAAAATAGTTCCGGTGGTTTCTTTTCCAAGAAAACTACTTCAATTAAAATAAGTCAACAGCCGCCGTCCTGAATTTATTTGTCGTTTTATTTTCTATTCATCAATGTATCCATAATTTCCAAGAAACAAAGAATTCATTTTCTCAAATCGACATACGTACGCATATGTCAGTTACTAATATTGATTTCACTCGGGATCACAAAACAAAACAAAAACAGTTTTTCAATTGGATTGTAATTGCATAATTACATAATATAAAATTTTCTGTTACTTCAACTCTTTTTCTTTCTCAATGCTCTTCTGATTGTAGCTATTCTCCTTAAGTAAATATACTTGTCGTTGAAGAATTTTATTTATTTATTTTTCATTTCAGTTCACTTTTCTAACTGACGAATACGAATAATCATAACAACAAGAGCAAAAAAAAGAAACAATGGGGTTATCGTTGCTGAAAATACTTGAACTCGTCTATCGAGAAGAAAAAAGAACTGGGTGAAAAATGAAAGTTGAGTTTAGCTTATTTTTGGACTTCGTGTTTTTGTTATCCTTACCTGATTCAGATAAATATCGATAGATGAGATAATTGACTTCGTCTGATGTGAAACTCATTCTCGCATTCTAAACCTCGCTAATATGCGAGGAGAATTGTAGATAATAAATAAGTAATTGAATACACGATTTTGCTTTTTAATTTAGTTGATTATAATCTAAAAGAAAATACACACACATGCACATATATATATATATATACACATATATAAATTATTCGGTAAATAATTCTATTCAGGTCGTTGTCGTTTGTTCTTTTATCCTTTCTTTTTTCTTTCTTTCTTCATCATTACCATCACCACTATTGCGATTACTTTTTTCTTCTTCTTCTTTTTATTTTATTTTATCATGAGTGTAAACGTGTCAAGCATTAAAAGCTAGAAGAGAACATACACGCCTGTCCATACATTTTTAAAAAAAAGACACGATGACGATGACGCTGTGAAATATATATATATATATATATCGAAAAACGTAGTTAGAAGAGAAAATGATGATGACGACGACGACGATGAAGAACGAGGCGAAGAATAAAGAGCGAAGACGAAGAAGAAGAAAAAAATAAATATAATAATCAGTAAAAAGAAAAGAAAATTTTTGGCAACTACCAATGTAAATAGTTATGCATATGAGTCAAATATGTCCGTATCAAAAAGATAATAGTCTTGAGATGATTTGATGTTTTACTACGTTGAATATATCTACCTGTTTATCAAAGTAAAAATAGATAAAAACAAACTCAAAACAAACGAAAAAAAAAGAAAAATAAAGAAGAAAAAACTAAAATATGTGAGCAATTATAATTTGATGAATATTATTACGGATGATTTCATCGATTTATCATCGCCTTTTGTTTACCTCAAACGTAAAAAAACGTAATTATGCTCTTTTTCATTTGTCATCAAGCATATTTATAAAATATCCCTTGTCAAAACATCTGTTTTACTAAACAAAATAATAAATCAATATGCAATCGATTCATTCAACAACAAAAAACGCCAAACTATCATATCACGCGTGAAAAATTCAACCGAAAAAATACTTGACATTTGTTGAATGGCTGTATTTCTGTCATAAACACGGGATCAACTTGTCGACATTGTCCTTTTTTCTTTATTGCTTCTTTGCTCTCTTAACTGATAACCTATCAGCCTTGCCTTTTTCGGTACTGAATCAATCGACGCATGTGTGTGTGCGTGCGTGCGTTCTCCTATCGTAAATATATGCATAAATTTCGATTATTTCGAAAAATTATAATTGCACGACTTATTTTCGAGAATGAAAACCCGAAACATGTGTAATAACCTTGGTAAACAACTGCTTTGTACTTAAACTATGTGAATTCATCTCGATTAAAGGCTTCTTTTAAATCAACAACTAATCAACTTATGTCAAGAAAAAAAGAATCAATAGAAATTTGTTTTTTAAGCAACAGAGAAAAAAGAACGACGCATCTAAGTTAAAAATAGTACATTTACCTTAAATTCTAATATAATCTCTCGTGTTTTAAACAAAAAAAACGTCAAATAATATAATAATCGTTGTAATGATAATAATAAATATTGTTTTGTAATTTTAGATTTCTACTGAAACGAAATATATATCGAATATAATTTAAAATGTTCTGAAAAAAGACACAAAAATATACGATGTGTGAACTCAACGTCAGTATAGAGAAACGAGAGAATGAAGAAGAAGAAGAAAAAATACGACAGAAAGAAAAAAGTCCGCCTCGAACAACACACGTGTAGACTTACTTGTGATGATGATGATGGTGTGCGAATACAAAGCGCATTCTTGGTCTGTTTTATGTCCTTCTTTTTCTTTTGCTTCGCATATATTTTTTTTTCTCTCTCGCTTTCTTCTCTACGTTTGCCCGCTTCGTCCCTGCACTTATACACATCCACCCTCCCATCACTAGTTGCACACTCATATTCGCATTTTTTTTTCCTCTTCGCATCGACGTGTGCGCGCGAGCGAACGAGAGAAAAAGAAAGAAAGAACGAGCGTGAGAGAGAGAGCAAACTATCGGGCATAACACATAGAAAATGCGCGCTTGTTTTTTTCTTCTGTGCCTTTGCTACGCGACCTTATGGTCGATGAAAGTCGTCGGACAAGTCTACTGCTATTACTATTTTACAGACTAAAGAATCAAACAAAGAAGAAAGAAAAGAAAGACGACAGAAAATTGAAATGGCATGTCTACATAATCATATTTAGGTCATTGAATATAAGACAATGACAACGGAAAAAGAAGAAAATTCAAGATTTTCTTTCCTAGATAATAGACAATTAAATAACTTAGATTATATTAAGTACATATCTTATAAAGAAATGTTTACAATAAATGTATATATCCAGATAGATAGATATATATAGAAGCGAAGAAGAAATAAAAAGGAAACAAAACAAGACAGCTGATGGCTAGATGCCAAGGCATTGCGACCGAAATGAGTCATTTCTTCTTCTTTTTTTTTCTTTATAGTATCTATTTACATATCCCCCTCGAGCAATATATACAGTACGAACGTGTTTTTCTCTTTAATGATTATATGAAAAACAATGACGATTACTATATAGTTCTCGATAGATAGGCGACATACCATGTTATACACACACGCACAACGATCGAGATGAATGCATGTCTAACGTCACGCATGTTATTGTAATGTGTGTGCATTATCGAGGTCATCGAACAAAGGAAAAGAAAGACGAAGAAGAAGAAGAAGAAGAAAACAACAACAAAACAGCTGTTTTATATAGATAAATATCGACAAATGCACGTAAAGGTCTAAGTACTTTCCAGTTGATTGTATTCTAGTTTTTTTTATCAAACGATTTGCGAAATTATTTGATTATTCATGTTTTTTTGCAAGTATAATACAGAATAATTGCATAAAAAAATTAAGATCTTACAGCTGAAGCCTGTTATTAACGTCTACAAATTAAACTTCACATAATTGACGTCGTCGAGTAAAACGAGAAGGCGTCAACGACGCGAGAAAAAAAAAACAAAGTAGTTAGTAATCATTGAAAAAAAAAGAAACATGAGAAAAGTAGAACGGAGAAAGCACTGGTGAGTGAATGAGTAACATATTTGGTTGCCAATGAAAATTTCGGTTTAATAAAGAACAAACGAAGAACATGCAACGAATAATTGAGGTTTGTTGTTTTTTTTTCTTGACGAACGTGAAAATATTTACATAAAAGAAAAATTTAATTCGTTTATCATTGTATGTTACTTATAAATAGTTATGTTAAAAATTTTCTTCGATAAGAAAATCCGTTTTGTTATTTTACAAAAAAAAAGATACAATAAAAAAATGAAGTATTTTAACTCTGAGATCTCATTTGAAGACTTGTTAATAAGAGGATTGAGTTTAATTGGATTAATTTTACTACTAATGAACTTTATTAGAGACTAAAAAAAGATGTCATGGCAATGACAGGATTTACATTTTGACATCGATTAACTTTTCTTCTTTCTTCGCTGTCGAATTAATATTTAATAATATAACAGGACGTTGACAATTCATTTTCTGGCTGTCAAAGTATTTCAATTGAACAGAGAGAGAGAGAGACAACGAGTACGTTTTTATGGAATCTATCTGTTCCATAGGACCAACTTTTATTGGATCTAAAGATTTCGAATTTTTAACATTAGAAAAATAACACAAAGAGAACGAGAAAAGAGAAAAAGAAAAGCCTCGGATTAAAATGAATAAATTTGTCGACAGAGAAATAAAAAGAAAACGAAAACAAATCAACTAAGAAATATAAGACAGATAGTAGATTAAAAAAAGGAAAAGAAAAGAACACATAAAACATTTGTTCGTCTTCCTGCAAAGATCTTTATACAACCGGTGGAATAATTCGTTTTCTTCTACGCATCCGTCATTCTCACTGATCGACAATAAAATGCGTAGAGTTTTGAATTATTTTAGTAAATAAGAGAAAACAAATTAGACTTTCTTTTTATGTCCACGAAAAAGTCGTTCGAAAACGTTCATTTTCTTTCCATTTTCGACTTTTTCATTTGTAAATGAAAGTTCATTTAAAAGATTGCCTGTTGAAGATTTCAATGATGGATTACTCGATGATAGTTTCGTGTTCATATCATTTTCGTGTTTTATTGTTGAAAGATTTTGATTTTCAATTGATTTGTCGTGTTCATTGGACGATTCAATTTGATCAATTGAAAGTGTTTCATTGGTAGGACTCGTAGATGTAGGAGATGAAACAGATGAATTTAAACGTTTAGCTGGTGCAAAAACTGAAACAGGTACCGTTCGACGTTGGCCTTGAGGTGAAAGAAGACGATTTGAAGATCTTAAAAGCCAAACAAAGAAATATTTTTCGAATTATTTCGTTCGTTTTCTCACTTGTACAAATCTGTTCCTGAGACATTCGATGTAATTGGTACGGGTACTTTCGTACGTTGATGATATGTACTATTTACAGATGATGTTGATGCTGATGTTTGAATATGATTTGTTGAATGTCGATGATTGGTAATTCGTGTTTTCGTATCGGCAATTTTCGGTTGATAACTTTCATTCAACGAAAGATTTTCATCGTTGTCGGTTTCGACAAGATTTCCATTGGAATTTCTTGTTCGTCCGGCATTGAGCTTTGCTGTTGAACTATGTGTTCCATTAGGTAATCGTTTTGTTTGATTTGAACGTGATGAAATCGGTACACGTGGCGGTGGTGCTGCTGCTGTTGTGTTGTCACGTTTTGCTCCATTAACAGGCGTGAATTTCGATGAGGGAACAGTTGATGTTGATGATTGATGAGTTGAATTTTCTTCAGCATCATTTGTTGTTGTCGAACGTTGAATGTTATTCAAACGATTTTGTGCATTTTTTAAACGTGCACGACCATCGACTGATCGTGAACGTTGACATTTGCTGAGCGATTGATTGACTGCTGAAATCGATTCAGAATTCGGCTCATTGGGAAGAAGATTCGAATCATCGAAATCGATTTCTTCAGGTTTTTTCATTTGTTGTGTTTGTATCGGTTGTTGAACAAGTCTCGAGGGCAAATTTGCATAGAGATTCGAACTAGATTTGGATAGGGAAGCTTTTGTTGATGTATAAGCAAGACGATGAAATACAGAATCACTTGTACCACTGCCATTACTTGGCGTTGTTTCTCCCGATGGTATTTGTGAATTATCTTGATTCAATTGAAAATTATTTCGATTAGATGTAGGTGGTAGACGTTGTTGCATTAAACGTATTTGATTAATACTATCAGATGATGCTGTGCTTGATGTTGATTGCGCACGGTGACGAAGAAGTTCATCGTCTTGATATTGTTGATAGTAATCCGGAGGTATGAATTGATGATTAATTGGATGAAAACCATTGGCAGCATATGCATATGGCTGATGATTATTATTATTGTTATTGAAATTTTCAGACAGATAATCTGGCTGTTCGTGATACATATCACGATGAAAACGTGGAGGAAAATTATTCGTTTCTTCGGAATAGGCTGGATATTGCTGTGGATTGAGAAATAATGATGATGAATAACCATTGCCGATGCTTGTATGATCATGATAACCATCATCATGACGAATTTGTCGACGACGACCGATAATCGATTGATAGCCGGTACTTGTCGTTGGTGGACGAGCTGTTGTATTCGACCATGATTCATGTTGATAGGGTTCCTGAGATGGCGGATAACCATTTTGATATTGTCGATTGAACATCGTCGATTGTTGTGACATGTTCATAAGACTATTCTGCATTTGACAATTGAATCGCTCAAGTGCTCGACGAACGCTAGAAGTTCGAAGAATAAGATTTATCTGATTGACTTATTTTTAACTTACATAGGATCATCGGAATACGGTGTTTGTTGGAGATTATTCGATGCATACATAGAATTATAACCTGAAGGAGTAGTCGTAGATGTTGCAGGATGATGATGATAATTATTATTATTGTTGTTGTTTGCTGAAGGATGAACAGGTGTAAATGCCGATGATGATTGAATATCGTTTTCATGTTGAAAATTTCTCGGCGAGATAATCTCCGATTTTGATGGTGCTATTCGTTGTGGTCGAGCATATTCACAACTATATGCTGTATAAGCTTGTGTTGGTGTTGTATAATTAACTGTTGATTCATTTGTACGAATAAAATTTGCATCGATTGGTTGGGTTTGAATTTCGTTTGTATCATTTTGTTGAAGTTCTTCCATCGATTGATTTTGTTCATCGAGATTTGTCGTTTGACCAAGTGCAAGTTCACGTGATGACAGCATATCTTCGGAACGTGAACGTTGTCGGAAATTAATTGTTGATGGTTGATTAGTTGATGTAACATAAATCGGTTGCGTTGGCACACGCATGACTGGAATACTTTGATCTTGATTATTCATAGGCGGTAGGTCAGACATATTATCAGTTGATGATGTTGAACAGAAACGTTGATGAATTGACACATGTGTTGGTTTCGAATTCATCGTTGGCGGTAAAGTCGAATCAGGATAACGTAATAGACGAGGATCGGGATTCGATTGTAATGAACCTAATGTATAACTATTTGTAAATCGATTTTCATTCGAATCCTGATGATTATTTAATGTTGATGGATTCGTTCGTTTTAAATTCGTGTCCAATCTCATTAATGCACGTCGTGTTACAGGATCTTGAATGTCATTGTAATCACTCACTCGTGTTTGTGATAATGAACGACTTTTCTCGTCGAAACGTTCGAGTGCACGACGAATAATTGGATCTTGCAGATCTTCGGGTTTGACCGTGTATTCGCTTTGTAATTGTATTTGTGTTGGCATAGGTGGCGGACGTGGTGGTAAATCATGTACTTGAGAATTTTGTTGACGCTCACGAAGACGTTCAAGTGTATTCAAACGACGACGACCTTCAAGTTGAAGACGATAAGGTGTTAAATTTTGTTGTTCAGTCGATATTGGTGATGGTGGTGGCTGTTCATCAACTATTGAATCGGTTGATTCTTGTACGATCGGTTTTTCTTCGGTTTTCATCGGATAGTCTTCGAAATCGATCAAATCTCCTGTTACAACATTCGATTCAGCTATAAACGAAAGAAAGAAAGTAATTTATTTGCAGAATTTACAATCATCCAAAAAAAGAGAAGAGGAAAAATTCGAAAATAGACAACCTTGAATTGATACTTTTTCTTTACTACTCTCTCTCTTCTTACTAATCAAGCAGACGACATTATTCAAAAAAAAATAAACGAAAAAAAAAAGAAAGTTTCATTTGAAATCATCGATCTCATTCTGGTTCTATGTATCAATGATTTTGATTGTATTGGTAACCAGTGGTTTCATATTACTCTCTCTCTCTCTTTGTGAACAAACGAATATGAGAGATTTCATGGCTGCTATGATAAAAAAGAGCAACAAAGCAAATATGAACTTTCTTTTTTCTCCCTCTCTCTCTCTCTCTCTCGCATTCACTCACTTAATGAATCGGTCGCATTCTTCTGAATTGCTCTAAGCTGTAAAATGTGCACACGTCATTTAGTATTCTTCTCTTTTGAAAAAAAAAATGAAGGAGAGAAATCATCAAACAAATGTCTTTTCGATGTCGTCTATTCAATTGAATTAATGAGCAAACCTTGATCAATGTTTTAAAAGCTGATTTACGGAACTTATTCGGTTAGATTTCAGTTCTTTTGATACGAGATGACGTATGAAAGAATTTCTCACTGATGTAATCAAACAAAGAAGAAAGAGAACGATGTCCAATCAACATTCTGAATGTTGTAACGATAAAAATGCTAACACACGTAGGAAAAAAAAATCTGTCTGTTAATATCGAGAGGTAATTGATACGCATCTGACAACCTTAAGAAAGAATTTTCTTTGAACCAACTGGTTGTTATAATACACTCACTTTGTTTATTGTCATCATTGATAATAGCTGTCGGTTGTGTTTGCTCTTTCGAATTTGTTGTCAAACCGAAATTCAAACCTAATTCATCGAGCATTGTTTTACGTGGCCGAATGAAACTATCGCGTTGATTGGTTATCGTTGATTCATCCGTGCTTGTGTTAAGGAGATTTTCGAATGATTTTCTCGGTGTTGACGGTGTTGTTGACCATGAGGATCTTGGTTTAGATGTCGTCGATGAATTTGTTTCATTTTGAGCTGTTGCTGTTGTTGTTTTAGCAGCACTCATTCGTTGTTCGAAACGTTCTAATGCACGTAGAGCAATGGGATCGTCCTCGGGACGTTGAATACGTTTTGGTACAGGTGGTAATTGACTTGATGATTTGGGAGGTTTTAATTCATCATCGGTTAAAATACAATCAATAGGTTCAATTGATGAATTATTTCGAATAGATAAATCATCATCTTCATCAGGTATTTCTTCGATTTCAATTTGTTTATATCGTTCATTATTATCATCATCATCGTCGTCTGCCATTGCTACTACTTGTTGATTGATAAGATTTTGTTCTGTTGAAGAAGAAGGGGAATTTTCTTGATATTGTGCAAGTGTATCGGATTGTTGTTGTTGTTGTTGTTGTGGTTGCTCTTTTTCTTCTTCTTCTTCGTTCCCTGCAATGCTTACTGTCGATTTACCATCTGCTAATATAGTACTTGTCGACTGCTCGTTACAGTTGTTCTTTTTTTCTTCTTCTTCTTCATCGTCAACATTAGTAACAATATTGTCATTGGAAGTTTGTTGTTCTTCGTCGTTTACTTGAAGTAAAAAAACTTCATTAGATTTATTCTTATCAAGAATATTTGACGACAATTGAGTAGATAATGAAACTAAACCAGATGAAGAAGAATCAATTAAATATTCTTCTTTCATATTTGTTTGTTGAAGATTGTTTTCTTCGTTTTCATTTGTTAAAATTTGTTCGATATCATTAGTTTTACTTTCATTTAATGATAAAATATCTAAATGAAATGTACAGATTCAATCCTTGATCATATGTCAACACATATATATGAATGTGATAGCTATCAGTAAAACGAAAGTAATTATTCGAATGATATAGGACAAGAAGAATTTGATTGACCTGATTTTCTTTTTTCGCTCATCAATTAAGAACATTTTTTTCTCCTTTTTACTTACCATTAACTTGTTCATCGAATGCAATTTGATCGAATTGAATTTTGTCGACGTTTGATGTGTTAATCTCCTGGAAGAGAGAGAATAAAAAAGAACATGTAAAATGTTTGAATAGAATTCATTAATTCATCGTTCTTTTTCTTTGGACAAGAAGAAAAAAAAACGAAGAAGAAATGGAAATAATTTAACAATGACTTTTTGTCTCGAGAGTTATATAAATAAAATGTAAACATTGATCATATTACTCGTCAAAAACGAACAAATAAGAATCGGTCAAGTTGTCGATGAATTTTAATTTTTTGTCTCGCCTCGAGCTTAGTTCAATCATACTGAATATCTCTCTTTCACTCTTCTGTGCCCGTTTTCTTTTTTGAAGATAACAAATCGGAGTGTAATGCATGAGTAAATAATAATTATTATTACTCATTCTGTTATGTTAATTGAAAGACAAGGTTAGAATAACTATAACTGAGCTAGGGAAAGAAGAAGAAAAAATAAGAAAGAATCAATATTGAGATTAGTCTCGTCTTTCGTTAGGATTTCATTAACATATGAATATCGGTTTACGAATGATTAAACAAACCTGTTCGGTTGATAAATGGAGATGATTATTATTATTATTATTGCTATTGTTATTATCATCGATTGATTTCGAAGGACAATTGAACGTTTTCGATTTTTTTTTCAATGGTGGTGGATTAAGTATTGGTGGTGAAGGTGGTAATGAAGAAAATTTTCTTCGTAAAGCAGCTATCGGAGGAAATTCTACTCCGAGAAATGTTTTCGATGGCATTTGTTCTTGATTGGATTTATTCGTTGTATCTGTTTTTGTCCAACGTTCTTGAAGTTTTTTCTCTTTTCGAGATTTAACTGTTGCTAATGGTTCGATTATAGTCGACGATGAACCATTCATAGTTAAAGATGTTTGTTGTTGTTCGATGTCATCAGTAATTAATCCCGAACAAATATTCTCATGACATGATGAATCTAAAGATGAATCAGGACTAATATTTGTTGGATTATTCGCTGTTGAACTATCTATATATTGAACAGAAAAAAAAATAGAGAAAACGAAAGAATTATTAGTTTGATTTCTATTGAATACCTACGATTCGGTTTAGTTGTTTTTTGAAATAATCTCAACATGATGTACTCCTAATACTACTACTACTGCCGTCGCATATGTCGAGGGTTTTTTTTACGAATAGAAAGAAAGAAAAAAACGAACAAACGATCGAAATGCAACATAAACTATGTTTTGCTTCGCTTTCTTAATGTTATTCAATGAGATGGATGTACATGTACGTATATGCAAGTAAGAAAAAAAACGAAGAAAAAAAATGTTATGTTACAACGGAATAAGAAAAGAAGAAAACGAAAAAAAAAATCTCGTCATATTTACCTTCATTGAATAATGTATTATTGTTATTATTTGTGTTATTAATTTCATCTAATTCTTGAACCATAGTTTGCAAATCGACTAGCGAAGAATTAGGTGAATAATAAGTACTTTGTGATGATTCGGATTCACATGATTTTAATTCTTCAAATGAAAAGTAATTTTCATTTGTTGGCTGTAAAAATTGATCATCGGCAAACGTTGATGATGATGATGATGGCAATACACACTTGAATAGAACAAAATGAAAATAGTTTCTATGTTACAACCTATCTTCTTCGTTTTTTTCTTATTCTTTGCTTGTATGCATATGTATATTTATATGTACATATGAATATCTTGCGTATGCTCATGCTCTTGCATATCCGAGAGTAGAGAGAGAGAGAGAGAGAGAAAAAGTAACGCCTCTTGATGGTAATTGTCATGATGACGTAACTTTCTCATGTATATATTCGAAATAGGCGAGAATAGCTATGCAAGAAATAGTAAAAGAATCTTTTACATATGTAGTTTTTTTCCTTTTTGCGTTATTATTCTAACACTTTAGCTGTCAACGAGCAAATGTGAGAAATTAAATTAATTGATCTATAAAGGTCAAATTGACTACTTTCTTTAAACGAAGATAAGATTACTTGTTTGATTAAAAAAAATAGAGAGAGAGAGCGCAAAAGAGCGTCTCTATTGACATATAAGATTCTGAACTTTAGTTAAAAAATTTTTTTTCTTTGAAAATAAAGATTTATGATGTATGATTATCTTGTAGTTCTCTATTTGCAAATGTAATACGACGCGTTGATAAAATAATATTGACAAATATCTCTGCAAATGTTTGTCTTTAAAATTTCTTTTTCAAGGCTTAAACAAGATCTATCCATATGTCTGCATTCACGAAAAGGTCTTGAACTGTCAGTTTACTTCAATATTGAATAGTTAATATAAAAAACAAATGTATACGAATATACAGAACACATACTTTCGAATGATCAGGTAACGTTGCCGAATACTGTGGTTGAATAGATTCTAAATCTACAATCAACCATGTATCTTGCTCATTACAAACAGATTTTTCTTCTCCATTCGAATGATATTCATGGACAGTTAATGATGATTGATTAGTATTTGTAATTGTTGTTTCTGAACTCGATCGATCGGGTGAATGAGATGTAGTTGTGGTGGTTGTTGATGATGAATGAAAGCATCCATTACGCACTAATTGTTGACAAACATGCACAAAATTAGTCTTATCTAACATTGTTGAATGTGTTTCAGAATCATCTTTGGTAAATTTATTAAATAGAAAATAAAGATATTCAATTAAATTTTGATCGATTTGTTTAATTTTTGGTGAAATTGTTTTCTTCTTTTTCCTTATAATTATATTTTTATCATCATCATTATCATTTGATAATAATTCAACGCGTAAAATTAATAAATTAATTAATTTCGATATTTCATTATCGTCGGAATTTTCGTGAGTATTCATAACAATTGGATATTGTTGACGATAGAAATTATTTGAAAAATGAAATATTTCAGATAAATTGTCAATATTTTCCGTTGATTCCTATGATAAATAAATCAAATATTTTAAATGATTTGCTTTATAATGAAAAGAAAAAAAAATGCAATGACGATATTAAACAACCATAAAAATGTAATGTTCTTCTCTGTTCGATGCCTTTCTTTTCTCTCTCTTTTTTTTTTAAATCCTAATCACGTAAGTATGATCGATTTGTTAGAAATGAAGGAAAGAGAAGAAAGATTGACAGTTGATTTTATTTACTAGATAAAAGAAAAGTGAAAGAAGAAATCGAAATGAAGTTAGAAAGTGCAGAACGAGAACAAGTGTATATCTGAGAAATACCTGTACACTGTCAAAAGGTTGGACATGAAAAACAGAAGAGAAAAAAAAAGTACTGTGTATTTTTGGCAATTTTCGCTCTCTTTCTCTACCTTTTTCGGGATTCTTAAACGATCATTGCTTGTTGCTCTTAGTTCACAACGTAAATATTGAATAAATGAAGTAACTAATGTTATTGTTGGCGTCGTCGTCGTAGTTTGATTGTTATGATTGGAATCACTTGCATTTCGTCGGCGATGTTTTCGAAAAAGTTCGTTCGAAAAATTTGTTCGATCCGATAAATCAATGTGACGAGACGGTGGTAAAGAAATCGAACGATTTGTTGGCTGATATTTAGTACGATCGGTCTCGTCACGAGTTTGTTTGCTTGAACAAATGTTGTTGTTACGAGTCGGGTGATTAATAGACTTCGTTGGTGGTCGTCGAGTAGGAAATTGATCAACTAAAGTAAAGGTTTCGATGTCATTTGTACAAAATTATATACATATGTTCATTATAAAAAGAAAACGAATCAAGAAATTAAAAATAACAATGCAAATATTCGTGGCGTTTTTTTTTCTCTCGAATGAAATCTGTCAATATTAAATCATTTGATCTCTATTGGCATATCATCATCAGTTTTTTCTCAATCGATCGAATTCATGAGGTTTGAATGTCTGGACGATAATGATTCCGAATCATACGAGAAAGAGAGAGAGAGAGAAAGGAACAAAAACGAGCACGAATAGACCTTATTTATATATCCCAACGGTTTTTATTGAAGGTGGAAAAATATTTTCATTAATTTTACTACTAAACGAGAAAATTGTCGCAGTCAAACGCACATGCACATTCGGCACTTGTGAGACATGAGAAAATGAGAATAAGAACGAAAGAGAGGGGAAAAAAAAAGAAAATATATAAACGAAAATGAAACAAGCAGAATGAGAGTATATCTGTACGATTTCACTTGTCAATGATGTCTGTATATTTATACGAGCCACTTGAAAAGGACGTTTTTACTTGAAATGAAAAACTGAAGGAGAAGAAAGTCATATTTTAATTTCAGTTATTGAATGTCTTTTCAAGTTGTCGTGGAAAAAAATATCGTTATTAATCAATAGAGAAAACTTGCAAGTCTTTTTTTTGTTGTTGTTCTTCTTTTTTTTTACCTGTTTGATTCATAGTTTCTTTTTTCTCATCGACTAAGGATTCTTGATTTAAGATTTGACGAAAAATATAATGATGATGATCAATCGATTGCTCAAGAAAGAACAATGGGATCGAGCAATGTCGAACGAAGCAATCGAGCGTTATTCGATCTAAGAGATAAAGATGAAAAAGCGAATGCGAGAAAAAGACAAAGAGAAAAAAACCAGAGACACAGAGAGAGAGAGAGAAAATGGGAAGAGGATATTACGCATTAAACCTGATTGAACAGGATACACATACACAACACACACGCGCGCGCACTATGATCGATATGTCAATAAACCATCGAACACATATATACTGATGATAATAACGATGATCGAGAAAGAAAAAAGCAGATGGAGTCCATTTTTCTTTGCTCGTTTATTTGCACAATAAACATATACGATTGAATACGGTTTTTTTTTCAATTGTCAATTTAAAAAACTTATTTACTTATCAAACTCTATCCTTTATTTAGATTATTGAAACAATCTGTTCTGTTTGCTTTTCATATAGAGTTTAAGTAACAAAATTCGAAATGATATTAACAAATAGAGATAAAAACTATTCGAATATCTTCGTTTTGTGTTAATGACCAGATGATATATTATGTTGGATAAATAAATGATGTAACAGATAAATAAGTTAGTTAACAGCGATTAGATTTGGGAAACTGTATATAATAAATAGTCGTTCGATTTCTTAGATAATTGTCATAATCTATTCGAAGAACGAGAAGAAGAAAAAAAAATGTCAACAGTCGAAATAAAAAGGCCAAAATGAGAATAAATGCGTGATTAAGCCTTGATACTGAACAGAATACTGATTGAACACATAGGTCATAGATAATATCACACTTTTACACTTTTATACGTGTATACATATATATATATATATATAAATACATGAAACGTGAAATCCTTGAGATGAAAAGGCCTGTGAACAAGGACAGATTTTCATGGATGATAGTCCAGTTTTTACTATTCAGTAGATATAAAAAAAGAAGGAAATTTAATGAATACATAAAGATATCGAAGGTAATAATAGTCGAGACAAATTTTTATATCGTTTCGTTTTTTTTATGATGTCTCAATGTCAGATTAACAAAAAAAAGAAAGACAAAGAACGTCTGAAGTTTTACAATCGAGATAATTAGAACCATACATTTCCTTTTTAATATTCTTCCAGCTGAGATGAAAGATAAGATACTCAACATGTATATATGTATGTATATTTCTCTCATACTTCTGTATCAGTGATTGTTCAATCTAATCCATTGGTCTGATACGTGTTTATATATGCTTTGACTTGATCAATTGATCAATTGATCTTCAAGTATTACCTTACAGATATCACTTCAAAGATTGGTGACTCAAATGAATCTAACACGTACATAAGAGATATAATAAATACTTGCGCTAATCAATTCGATCGAATAGACATCAGATATATCTTTCTCATATTATGTTTTACCTAATTATCATAAGTGAACAAAATAATTCTCATTTGCATATTGACAAAAAGAAGTACACAATTAAAATATGCATACACAGACCAAACTTACATGATTGTTCATTTTTATCACATTCTTCATCAACATCTTCAGGGATTCTCCATATGTTATTTAATCTATCCAGTTTTGTGTTTTACGTTTTTTTTTTGTTCTTCTTAATTAAAAATAAACTTGAAATATTCGACTAATCATTGGTAAACATAAAATTTGAAGAAATATTCTTGTAAATGTTAATGTCAAGCCGATATAGGTCACTTGTCGATAACGAATGAATGTCCACAATTGATTCATTTTGCATTTATCGACTAAGCTCAATCATGAAATTCTACGTATTTCTTTAACGAAGCTTTAGAAGAATACAAATGACATTCAATCTTGTTTCTTTCTCTTAAATGTCTTAATGCATAATTCAAATTTTCTTTGACGCTTTTAAGTACACTTAATCAATCAACGTAAACAATAATATTTTGTCAAATATTCAGACCTTCCCAAGTTTTTTCCTTCTTCATCTTCTTTTAGTTGGTTTCAATAAATATTTTAAAATCAAATGAAAGAACACACACACACAAAGATTGATTAGATCATCGAGTTAGTTAGTTATTTATTTATTAATTTAAATCAAATTCATTTTCGGCTCTCAATTGTGAATAAGCAAGATGTTGATTTGTTTGAAAACGTCGAGGAAAAAAATTGAAACCACGACGTCGATAGATCGTCGTAATTAAACCGAGAAGTACTATTCCGATGAGTACAGTTAAAATATAAAAAATCGGTGCAAAATCTCGTCCAATCGATTTTCCATCATCGGGATCGATGACTACCAATGTATCACTTTCATTTAATGGCACTGTCGATGAAATAATAGACGTTCCATCATCACCAGGACGATTTGTTGTTTTGATTGAAGGTTGAGTGACTTTTTTCTTTGTTGTTTGTTTATTTGAATATTGTCTAGAATTGAAATCGAGAAATAATTTTAAAAATGCAAACAAAATATTACCGTTTGGCAAGTACAGTATGTGTTTTGATAGTTGGTAATTTTTGACAAATAACTGTTGCCGATCGATTACAAGGTATTTCATCGCAACGAATCGCTGGTACTACATTCGACATAAGATCGATATAACCACAACCGATCTGTTGAGTTTTCAAACGATTCTTATCACTGACAGATAGACTTGCTGACGAGAGAAGAGCATTATAACGTTCTTGAAACGTTTTTTCACATAGATCAAAAACAGCATTCGAATCAGGTATAGTTTCAGCTTGATTATTTGATAGATTGACTTGTACAACAGTTCGATTCGAAAGGTTATAAAAAACACCAACATGTGCATTTCCAGATGATTCATAAGATGGTCGACGTTGATATAATGAACGAATATATTGTAAAGTAACGGATTTTTCTGGTACGAATATCATTGCATTATCTTTTCGACATTCATCCTTTGCTTCATTCCAATCTATTTCATGATAAATAATTCGATAGCAAAAATCATCGATGAAATCATAATCACCATCGCATGTATATTCAAAAGGAATATCTGTTGAAATATCTTCGGGATTGTCTTGATTTATTGGTGGTACTAATGTAATTCGATTGTCTAAATGTTCGTCAACACAAACAGGCATCGCTGTTTTCGTTGAACAATCATTTGATTCAATAATACATCGTTCATGCACTTGTTCTTCATTGGATATATATTGAATAACTACACAATTTTGATCGATCGTATCCGATGAATTCACACATTGTTTTAATAAACGTTCGGATATACTATTCGGATTTGGTTTATCATTTGTTCGTTCAATCCAATAGTATCTCGTATCGTTGATATATTTAAATTTATAAAGTATAAGTAATTGTTGCATAAGACGTGTATATAAAATTGAATCAGGCAGAATATCTTGTATTTCAATGATTTCATTGATTTGTGCTAGTTTACTGCCAAGTGATTGACAATATTGTTGAGCTGCTTGTAATGTATTAACTTTAACAGAGAAATGACTGTACACGCATTGTTGATCATTTTCAGCTACTTCAAAACCATGTCGACATTCGGGTAAAAGTAAATATAATGAATAAATCATCGGATTATTTTTATAACCACATGAATAAAAATAATTACCACGACATGATTGAGTGCAATTCTTTGTTGTTAATATTTCAATATTATCGAAATCATTTTTAATTGGTTCATTCGTACATAAACAATAATCATGATTGATTAACGCGTATTTTTGTTGATATTTTGTACATAATGATAGACAATATCGTGGATGAAGATCATCACGATTCGTTATTCGAAATTGATAGAATGTTGACTGATTAAATGCATTAATAAGCATGCAACTATCGTAAACATAAGCTGGAAATGGTTCAGCCGGTGTACGAGCATAGGTAAATGTTCGACGAGAATCGAGAATTTGAAAAGCAACAATCGTATTCTCATCACCACAGAGTTCATGCGAATTGCCTGGACAAACATTTCCACATGAATCTTGTCGATGTTTATCAAATTGTACGGTAATATTCAATGCAGTACTAAATGCACTATTTAAACAATAACATTTATTCATATGTAAAATAGCTAATTTCGTTTGAAATTCTTGACAAACAGATAGACAAAATTCATGTGTTAAATCATGAGAAATTAATGTTGGTAGATCGAGTGAAGTCGGCTTTTTTAAACACATATATTGAAAATTTTGTACAATTAATGTATTCGTTTCACAAAGAACATGTCGAGGTGTCGAACAATTGCCCGGATCATTGACATCAATTCGTGGTCGTTCTTCTTCACTGATTACCGTTCGTGTAATATGTACACATGTTTGATTATCGTTTGGATTTGCACCACTGATTTGAAATTCATCGATAGAATCATGATTTTCATCGACTGTATTATTGTCATTCGATCCAATCAATGAGTCATCATAGAAAGTACCATGAAGATCAGATGTCGATGATGATGCTGTATCAGCAGAATCTAGATTGCAAAACAAAAAGTGAGAGAAATATGATAGACGATTTATTTTAATTGAAAAGAAATTCAAATCTACCATGATCAGGATCAGTATCAAGTAGAAAAAAACCTAATCTTGCTTGCCATGTTGAAACATATTTAACAATTTCACCTTTCGGTGAATCATTTAACTGTTCGCCTGTATACAAATTTCCATTCTGATCGATGAGCCAAATTTTTGGTTTATCATTCGATTTATCCTTTTGATTCGATGATGCTTCGTTAATACAAGTAACTTTAGCTTCATCAAATGTCTTACGTTCTTCAGATATTCGATAACAACGTCCATTTAAATCAAACCAATTCGTTGGACAATATTTTACTTGTGGATTAACAGCAGTTATATGTGTTGAATTATCTTCCGGCATAAATTTATTAACTGCATCGGTTACACATAAACGATATGCATATCGATGTGAATATGATGTATAGGAACTTTCACGTAGGCAACGATTCTCAAGAATATATCGTGTATTTGTATTCCAACCGAATAGAGTCGAACGTGATTGAGAATTATAAGATCGCCATCTATCCGATACGGAATTTGTTGAACCAAGCTGACATCGCCATGAATAATCAATGACAACATCTTCATCAAAATCCACCGACACAACCGAATCATTTAATTGTAAACGACTGATTAGATTGAGAAAATCTAGCCATGTTATACTACCATCATATGTGAAGCTAACCGATGGTGGTGTACAAGAATTCCAGAAATTTTTATATGTATATACACATTTTTGTATTTCTTTCATATAAACATGATTAGCTGGACACGGACTATTGAGATCATGTATAGCCCAAGCTAGAGGATCTGTTTTTGAACCACAACGATATTGATTAACGGATTTTGAAGTTCCGTAAGTATTATTACAATAACTATCACAGGAACTATTCGATTTAATAGTTAAATAATGTGTTCGAGCAAAGTTTTGACTTGACCTTAAAGGCATAATACATAAACATGTATTTCCATTTCCATTGAAAGCTAAAAATGAAATGTTTATATTCGAGAAAGTTCATAAATAAATTATTTTTACCAATTGATTTTGTTGTTGCATTTTGATTTAAACATGCAGCTGCACATTTTTCTAAACGATTTAATGATGATGTTGGAACAATAATTTCAAAATTAACTTCATAGCTTTCATAAACTCCGTTTGTTTTCCATGATACACACGAAGAAAATTCGATTTGATAATCAAATAAATGTCCATGTAAACTATAGAATTTATCTTGAATATACGCTGAATACGTCATCGAGCCACCACACGTATGCGTCGATTGAACACTACGATCAACTGGTTGTGGACACGGTGACGCACAAAGTCCATCATTTTGTCGATTGTAATGCATTAAACCTCCGCCTGAACAACGACAAATTGTTTTCTGTAAATAGATTACCGGTGTATCACATAAACGAAAGCATAATGTTGGTTCCATGAATGAACTAGTGAAATATGTATCCATGAATACTTGTGTAAAACAGCCAGCATAACGATATGAACAATCAATAGATTGATTGAAAATGAGAAGAAGTAGAACGTATGTTAAAAGATGAGAAGACATCAAATATGAATATGAATTGTTTGAATGTGAGTGAGAGAAAAAAAGGAAAGAAAGTGAAGAAGCGAATTCAAGTGAAGACAAGTTGAAATCGGAGAATCATTGCAATTTATTTGATATCGAATTTAAAAGTGATAAAAATAGATACGTTTCTTAGTGTTTGATTTAATGATTAAATATGTATGCATGCATACATACATACATACATACATACACTACATGTATATTCAATCTAATATCTTATCTTTTTAACTTTGATTTTTTTTGTTTATTTTTCTAACGATATTTGAGAGTGAAAGACAGAGAGAGGAGAAAAGAAAAGAAACAACATAATAATTTATTTTGCTCGTCTACAAGATAGTTAGCTTTCATCAAGTTCTTCTAGTCAATATAATCAGCAAACCTAAGACGTATATACATATATATAATGCAAAAATAATATATTGCATGTAAACATCTTTCCTCGTAATTAACATCATGTCAGATATATAGGTCATACAGACAAATGATAAAAAAGATCAATTATGCATTAAAATCTTTAAATGTACTCTCAAGGACACATACGTAATAGAAATCATACGGTAGCTATACTGTTTGACTTTCGTTTTTTGAATAAGTTTTCTGTTTGCTGATGAATCGACACATATGTTCAGCCAGATTTCATACCTTTCAAATACTCATATAACTCGACATTGAAGCCTGTAATTTTCAATAAAAGAACTATATGATTTATTTACTGATTTCATATTTATATAACTTAATAGTTAAACGAGAGAGAAGAAAACAGAAAGCATTTATTTACATAATTATTCATCACGAACGAACTGAGAATCTTTACTTGAAAAAAGAAAAGAAAAGAAAAGAAATGATTGTCAAGTTCTTTATTTTTTTCAAGAATCAGTAAAAGAATACATTTCTATTACGGTGCAATTTATTTTTATTCACAAGAAAATATCTTGACACTCTGAGAAATTTTTACTTTGAATTTTGTTCTTTTCTTTCTTTCTTTTTCTTCAAATAAAACACATCACAGGTTCATTCCGACAGGCACAACGCAATCGGTTTTCTTTCTATTGACCTAATAAATAAATGATAAGAAGTCTTTTATATTTCAAATATAAACGAATATAAAAGTTACGTTTTTTTTTCTCTCTCTCTCTTCTTCTTATTCTTTCGATTGAAAATAATTGAAGCACTTTCATATTTTAACATCTGTTAGTCACATCAATTCTAGCTAATTGAACTGAATTTCCTGTTTTAGTGTGACATGCTTGTCCGATGATTTTATTTTTTCTTTTCATTGTATTTCGAAAAAAATATTTGCATAAAAAAAAACGTATTTGCACTTCGTTCTACGGTGACGATCAGGATCGTGTATGTAAAAAATCAACAAAAAAAAACTCTTATATGTTTTTTCGCAGTTTACTTTTTTTCGCTTCTTGCTTATTAATTTATATTCAATAGTTATTGAATTCATAAGAGAAAACAAAATATTCGAAATTGATTTATCTCTTGATAAATCTCTCGAGATTAGTAGTTCATTTTCTTTTCTTATTGAAAATGAAAGATTCTACAGACTGCAGAATTCTCTTTTGCTATTATTCGTTGTTCTTTTCTTTTCCATGTTTCAAAAGATGGCTCTAGTTTTCATAATCTCTTTTCATCTCCTCCTATCGATTGGTTAATTATGATTGTGTATTTTTTTTTCCTTTTCTCTTCTTCTTTCTTTTTTTTATCAGTTGGTAATATTTTTTTCTGTTCTGTTGTTTATTGCTGTTTGTTTTCTGCTTATTGTTCCCTTTTTTATTCCTTTTTAGAACGGACAAGAACAGATTGTCCGATCAATCACTTACTTACATAGATATATATCCGCAAATAAATAATCAATGACGACGTTATTATATCAATAAACAGATTCTTATTTGAAAAGTTCCGTCTTTTTTTATATGATTTATCAGTATTATGTCGACAATAGCACAATCTGTTGAAGTAAATTTCAATTTTGTCTTTGATCTAAAATAATAATAATGCCATTGAATTGTTAGGCTAATGGTGAACAAGCTGATGATGACGATATTGAGGGTGTTGATATTGGAAAAAAACATAAACTAGGCCATTTACGTGTTGATACTCAAGGCAATGTTACATTCAAACGTTTACCCATTACACAACTTGTCGAAGCTCTACAATTAGGTATACAATATACCGTTGGTGGTCTCCAAGCAAAAGCTGCACATGATGTACTCTATCAGGATTTTCTTACTGTTGAAATTATACATTTTCCCAAGTATGATCAACATATTGAGTTTAGTTATTTCGATTCATTTTTTTTCGTTTGAGTAGAGAAGGAACTAAAACCACGCCAGCTCATCGTTTTAATGATTTTACTATTCGTTCATATGCACCAGTTGCATTTCGACATTTTCGAGAATTATTTAATATCAAACCAGATGAATTTCTCTATTCAATATGTAAACCTCTACGAGAATTGAAAAATCCAGGTGCAAGCGGAAGTCTTTTTTATTTAACATCCGACGATGAATTTATTTTAAAAACAGTACAAAAGAAGGAGGCTGAATTTCTTAAATGTCTCCTTCCGGGCTATTATATGGTTTGATCTATATTTATTGTTTATTTTTAACTTTCATATCATTGATTGATTTTAGAATGTTACACAAAATCCTCGAACATTATTACCGAAATTTTTTGGTCTCTATTGTTATCAGGTAGATAGATCTTGAATGAATGAGTTCAAGCGTACTTTTTTTCTTTTCTTCTAATTAAAAAAAAAAAAACAAAATGAGAGTTGACACATCTATATCCCATCTAGGTGACAGAATTCCTATCCAGACATAAACAGAACGGTTCTGTAAGTGAGAAATTCAAACTATTTCGATTGAATGTGTGATAATATATAAAGAACTATTAATAGTTTGTTGGGTTGAACCAACTAATTTCTGTTCATCTTTGTTTGCTTCTCTTCTTTTATTCAATTGGGAATTTACTTTTAAAAGAAAGTAAATACAAGTAAACTGCTTCTTACGATTCTTTTTCTTTTCCTTTCGATTACACGCGCGTGTATTATTCTGCTAAACAATTGTTTGACTTTTTTGAAGCCAACAATGAGGAAAACTAACAGATTCGTTTTCGATTTAATAATTTTAGGGCGATAATAAAAATATTCGTATAACAGTGATGAATAATTTGATTCCGTCTCAAGTGTATATGCATGAAAAATATGATCTTAAAGGTTCAACATATAAACGACGAGCAAATAGTGCTGAAAGGAAAAAAGAGTCACCGACATGGAAAGATTTAGATTTTATGGAACGACATCCTGATGGATTTTTATTAGATATTGAAACTTATAATGCACTAGCTAAAACTGTACAACGAGACTGTCGAGTTTGTTTCTTTTCTTTTTTTGTTTGTACTCAATTTGAAGATTTTCTTCCAGGTTTTAGAAAGCTTTCGTATTATGGATTATTCATTTCTTATTGGAGTTCATCATGTTGATGCTTTAGCTGAATCTGGAGCAGTAATGACGAACTAATCTGTTCGAATAGATAATCCTATTGTATTTTGTTCTATTCTTAGGATCGAGCGACGGCAAATACATTTTCAACACCGAATGGTAAACTAAATGACCTAGAAAAGAAAAATTCAGATTAAAATTCGATCAATTTTCAGAGCAAACATCTGTCCAACCCAAACGTATGATGTATTCAACTCCCATGGATACGATTCAAGTCGAATTTGATGAGCATAATAAACCCGATGATCATCTTGTCAAGTACACACACAAAACAATTCGAATTTCATTTAAAATTCATCCGTTTGCTTCTTGTAGAACGGGTGGTATTCCAGCACGAACAGCGAGTGGTCAACGATTATTACTTTATGTAGGCATAATTGATATCTTGCAATCGTATCACATACGAAAGAAATTAGAACATACATTTAAATCTGTTCTCACTGATGGAGTAAGAAAAACTGAATGTTTTTGGCGATAGGAAATAATCGAATTGATTTTGTTTTTGTATTAGACTCAAATATCTGTAACCAATCCAAGTTTTTATTCGGAAAGATTTCAAAAATTTCTCTTTACAACTGTCTTCAGAAAAGCACCACGTAAGTATCGATATCCTACGAGAGAGAAACAAGTATTCACTCTATCTTTTCGGAGAATAGTAAATTCTTCTTCTCTTCGTAAGTCGAATTTCGATTTATCAAATTTCTCTCTTTGCGTGCATTTATGTGTTACTTCTCATTGCTTTTTCTTTTTCATCATCATATTACTAATCAACTAAAGACTACAAAAACAAAAAAAAACCATTTTCTTAGGTGATAACGCCAAAAAATTTCGTACAATTGCACTAATGGGTAAACAAAAAAAACCGTTGAAAGACACCTTATGTATTGTTGTGTTTCCCCTTTGATATTGTTTTTTTTTCTCTCCATAAACACCTGAGCATGTTTTTTCATCAACAAGGGTTATGCTGGGAAACAATGATGATTTTTATATATATTTGTGTGCGTGCGTAAAAATGCTTGCCTATTGGAAACCAAATCGAAACTGATTAATTCAATTATTTATTCATTCATTTTCTTTTTTCAGCCTTACGAGAATCTCCAGTTAAACGTCGATCACGATTGTCGAAAATGATGCCTCAATCAGATGTTGAAAAAGATATTCTTCCCACGCCAATTCTCATTCGAAATGATCGAATCGGTCTGCATACATCACCGCCAGAACGACGTTCATTCGAAGTATCTCCATTACACTCACATCAATCTGATACGAAGTAATTCAAACACAACAAACACGAAAATCATATCTTCTTTCTTTCTTTTTCCTAATATAGTTCACCGAAAATCGAACGAAATCGTAGTCAAGCATCTTCGTATATCAATCATGCTGGTTCAAATTCAAGTTCAGGAACTCGACCAAACAGTCAAATTGCAACATCATCCTATTATTCGTCTTCGCCATCAACCTACCGAAATCCACGTGTATCAAAACTTGATTCCGATCAAACAAAACATGATAGTTCAACAACAATCTACTCAAGTTCTCATCAATCTGATTCATTATACAGTGCGCCAACACGAACGAATTCATCACGAATTGTAACAACGTCATTTAATAATCGAATGAAAACTATGTATAGTCCAACGTGTACGAGAAAAATTCTCATGACACCACCGATGAAAACCGACGAGAATGAAGATAATGAACCACGTCAGATTCTATTACCTATTGGAGGAGGTCTTATTGGTAAACTAGCAACTTCAACGACGAGTTTATCCTATCGTAAAATCTCATTTTTATATTCGATTATGTCGACTCTCGCGTTTTGCGTTTCTTAGGAAGTAGCAATTCAATTGATCAATCTCCAGTTCATCGACAATATCGTAATCCATCAACAAGTGGTATTAACGATGACACGGTATGTATCTCGATTAGTATGATGCAATCTTTTTCATTTTTCTCTATTCTCCAGACAAGTCCGCATATTATTCGGGTAAAATAGAAAAAAAAACAACAATTGATTAACTTCTTTCACACTAATTTAACTAAAACAAATGTTTGCTAAATATCTTTGTCACATATTTGTCTCTTGTCTGATTAGAATTTTTCAAAACATAACAACAACAAAAATCTTACATTTCTTCGAGATTTCAATGATAATTTTCATTTTATTTTTTCTATTTAGACGAAATTTTAACACGACAACAACATTCCTTATCAAATAACAAATAAAATAATCGACGAAAGGTTTTTAATCGTATCGATTGACCTTTTACATTCATTTTTCTCTCTCTTTTTTTTTCTTCTCAATGTGTATATACTTATCTATCCGATTTCAATGTGTTCGTCAGTCATGTATTGCAACAAAAAAGCTACACTAAATTAAAATAAGAAAAAAAACAAATTAATGATATTTCGCTTCCCTCCCTTTCTCTCTCTCTCTCTCTCTCTCATTTTGACCTTTTTATCCCCGGTGTTTTTGTATTTCGAATGATCAGTTTATTTCCTAAATGCGATAAATAAACTTCATGCATGCTATATATTATCTATACAATTGGTTTCTTCTTCTTCTTTTTCCTGTTCAATAGACGCATTTCTTTTCCTCTTGTTTGTATTTGTTTGTCATTGTATTTTTATTTGAGTATTACACATTCATTCATATGCACACACACACACACACACACTATTTTAAATGTAAAGGTTTCTTCCTCTCGTTTTTTTTCTTACCGACAAAATAAAAATTTTACATTAACAAAAAAAAATATATACATATTCGTGTTTAGTCTAGGAAAATGACGAACAATCTTTTTTTGTAGATGAATTGATCGAACAAAATTAATATCTCACCAATCCGGGTAAAGAAAAAAATCAATTGACTTACTCGAAACGTATATTTATGAGGCAAAAAGAAATCTCTCGGTTCTTTTGTATTTATAGAAGATTGTCTTGATTACTTTAGACAGCGAACATAAAAAAGGATTAATTTTCTTTCACCTTGACCTTCGAAAATTGACAATAAGTTAACAAATCGATTCTTAAGGCGTATCATTATTCATCATACATTGAAGAACGAGAAAAAGAAGCACAAGGCGTAGGAAAAAGAGGAGGAGAAAAACAGAATGTTTTATTCGTTCGTATGTATGCTTATGCACACAGATTCGATCTGATTGTATATAGATTATATATATACTTACAATGAGCATGTTGACCAAGCTCAACGGCTTTTTCTCTCGGTTAGTTTTGACTTACTATTTACTATAAAAATAGACGAACAACCAACGAAAGAAAGGAGAAAAGAAAAAGAAGACTCCAATGAGAAGAAAAAAAAAGCAGAAAAACCAACAAAAATCTTCCCACATTTCCGACAATTTTCTTTCTGCTTCAACGAGAGAGAAACAAGCCGATTAGCACAATAATCTTCTTAGATGTCAAACGACTAGTTTTTTTTCTTTTTCTTTTTCTTCTTCTTCTTTCTCTTTTATATATTCACTGATTTTTAGAAGCATATCTTTGTCGTTGGCTTCGAATACATGA
>Ga0209922_100975_pt1 | contig 29906 bp, 28 predicted proteins | sample ThiBiot_500_biof_FD_183946 | JGI IMG/M metagenome (GOLD analysis project Ga0209922, IMG submission 183946) | Wastewater bioreactor microbial communities from Cape Town, South Africa - Thiocy_expt_500_biof (SPAdes) | ecosystem: Engineered > Bioreactor > Thiocyanate-remediating > Anaerobic-Aerobic ... | reverse complement strand
TGAGACCCGCACCCAAGCGCATTTCATCAAGGCCAGGGCAATGCCCGCAAACAGGCCGTATGTAGAGCCGCAGTCTTATACCGAATCAACATCCGGATGCTTTGCGTGATAGGGGGAGTCCATGTAGTTCAAGCTCACCTGCCGGCGGAAAGCAGCGAAGCTGCTTGTAGCCGGTCAGGTGGAGCGCAGGGTTAGGGTGATTGCACATGCTTAGTGATAAGCCGATATATCGCGCCGGGCACCAAAAGTTATTTGAGTTCCCGGTTGCAGTAAAAGGTGATTGGCCATAACTACTCAAAAAGCACAATTTTGAGAAAAACCACTATTGATGTGAGTAATGAAATAAAGGAAAGGCCTAGCGCCAAAACAGCCGCGGCCGCAAAACCAATACCCCTTTTTTCAGCTATAGAAACCACCTCTACTGCAAAAACTCCAAGATGAGGCAACTTGAAAATTGCTTGAGGACTTGAAAGAGCTAATGCGATCACTACAAAAACAATACATAGAACCAAGCCATCCTTGACGTGCTCCATCGTCATTGGAATCCAAAGCACCCACTGACCACGCATGACAAACCCTAACGTTAAATATCCGTCACATGACGGAATAAAAGATTATCGGACATGTCGGATAATCCATTGGCGAGTGATAAGCTGTTGATTCATATACGTCACCTTGTCCAATAAGATCGACGATGTCCAATAACGCCCAGCCATCAGAAAAAACGGCTGTCACGCCGCCCAGGTTGCTCGACCAGGTGCGTGACCGTCTTCGCTTGAAGCATTACAGCCTTCGCACGGAGCAGGCCTACGTCGGCTGGATCAAACGATACATTATTTTTCACGGCAAACGTCACCCGGCCGAGATGGGAAAAACGGAACTGGAGTCATTTCTGACTTCTTTGGCTGTTGATCGAAACGTGAGCGCATCCACCCAGACCCAGGCGCTGTCTGCGCTGCTGTTCTTGTATAAGGATGTGCTGGAACTGGAGTTTCCCTGGCTGGATGACGTGGCGCGGGCAAAGAAGCCGGTTCGATTGCCTACGGTGCTGACGGCCGACGAGGTGAAGCGGCTATTCAAATATCTGGACGATCCCTTGATGGATTTGATCGTGCGCTTGTTGTATGGAACGGGAATGCGTTTGCTGGAATGTCTGCGGCTGCGGATGAAGGATGTGGAGTTCACGCGACGTGAAATCGTGGTGCGGGAGGGCAAGGGCAACAAGGACAGGGTGACGATGTTGCCCGACAGCCTGGCTGATCGCTTGCGCGCCCAGATGGAGTTCGTGAAAGGCCAGCATGCACAGGATTTGGCAGTGAACCGGGGGGAGGTGTGGTTGCCGGATGCATTGTCTGCGAAATATCCCAATGCGCCCAAGGCGCTTGCCTGGCAGTATGTGTTCCCGGCGGCGGGGTTTTCCGTCGATCCGCGTTCGGGTGCGGTGCGCAGGCATCATGTGGACGACAAACGGGTGCAACGTGCGGTAAAGCATGCGGCTGGACAGGCCGGTCTGGTCAAGCTGGTTACGCCGCACACGCTGCGCCATTCTTTCGCGACCCATTTGCTGGAAGCCGGCTATGACATTCGCACGGTGCAGGAGCTGCTGGGCCATAGCGATGTGAGTACGACGATGATTTATACGCATGTATTGAACAAGGGCGGGCGCGGGGTGACGAGCCCGCTGGATCGCTGATGACGGACGAGGACTATATGCGCATGGCGCTGGACCTCGCGCGCCGGGGGTGGGACGCGGGCGAGGTGCCGGTGGGCGCGCTGGTGGTGTGCGGCGGCGAGATTGTGGGGCGTGGCTTCAACCGGCCGATCTCCAGCCACGACCCGACGGCGCATGCCGAGGTGATGGCGCTGCGCGATGCGGCGGGACGGCTGGGCAACTACCGGCTGGTGGGCTGCACGCTCTATGTGACGATGGAGCCGTGCGTGATGTGCGCGGGGGCGATCCTGCATTCAAGGGTGGCGCGCGTGGTATATGGAGCGCGCGAGTACAAGACTGGCGCACATGGCAGCATCATCGACGTGTTCGCCGAGCCGCGTCTGAACTACCATTGCGACATCGCCGGCGGGGTGCTGGCGGACGAGTGCGCGGCGATGATTTCGGGATTCTTCGAGTCGCGCCGACAGCAGAAGAAGGAGACGGCGCAATGAGCGAGCTGTTCATCGAGGTGGACATGCGCCTGCAGCAGCTGTATCTGTGGGAGCCTTTTCCGGACGGCGACATGCTGATCCGGCAGTACCCGGTTTCCACTGCGGCGAACGGGCCGGGCGAGCAGAACGGCAGCTTCTGTACGCCGCGCGGCAAGCATCGCATCGCGGAAAAAATCGGCGCCGGCGCGCCGCTGTGCGCCGCCTTCAAGTCCCGTGAGCCCACCGGCGAGATCTGGACGCCGGAACTGGACGCCGAAAATCCGGGACGCGACTGGATCCTGACGCGCATCCTGTGGCTGGACGGCCTGGAACCCGGCAGGAACAAGGGCGGTACGGTGGACACCCACAACCGCTACATCTATATCCACGGCACCCACGAGGAACACAAGCTTGGCACGCCCGCCTCGCACGGCTGCATCCGCATGCGGAATGCGGACGTGGCGGCGCTGTTCGATCTGGTGAAGGTGGGGACGGAGGTGAGGATTTCGTAGGGTATTGCCGTTCGTAGTGAGCCCTTCGATGAATTCAGGACAGACCTGTCGAACAAACTTCAAGTGAAGCCGACGCCTGGGAAATGCAGCCCTTCGACAGGCTCAGGGCGAACGGGCTATGAATTGCTCGTCGTGGTGAGACTGCAGGCAGGCATATGGTCTGGAGATTGGCCGTTGTTCCGCTCGTGGTGAGCTTGTCGAACCACATCGTGGCAATACTCAATCCCTATTGCCGGATCGGCACTTCGCCAGCCTTGAAACCTCGTTCCAATCGCCCCGTATCAGCGCCTCTTTCTTCGCGCGACTCCACCCCTTGATCTGCCGCTCGAAATTCAAAGCCTCGATGCGGGTCGAGCAATCCTGGCTCCACACTAGTTCAACCGGCAACCGTGTCGCGGTATAGCCGCCGCAGGCACCAGTCGCATGTTCCCCTATGCGTTTGTCAAGATCGTCGGTATGGCCTGCATAGAAGGAGCCATCCGCACAACGCAACAGGTAGATCCAGAAGCTCACATCACCATCGGCTTGCCGTCGTTGAGGTTGAGCCAGCCCTTGGCGATGCGGTAGATGAACCAGATGCAGGCGACGCCCAGGACAACCCAGCCGATCAGGATGATCCAGGTGAGCCCGCCGAGGATGAACCACACCAGACCCCACCAGAAAGTACGGATCTGCCAGCGGAAATGGCTTTCCAGCCAGGTGCCCTTGGCGTCGTCGAGCTTGATGTAGTTCAGCACGATGGCGACGATGGCAGTGACGCCGGAAAACAGCGACAGCGCGTACAGCGCATAAATGACGGTGCTCAGGGTTTTGAGGCTGGCAAGTTTGTCGTCGGTCGGCGTATCCATCAGTTACGGGCTTTCTCGTAGATTGGCATCATTTTCGGCACCAGCGCATTCAATGCCTGGATGCGGTTGCTGGGCGCCGGGTGGGTGCTCAGGAATTGCGGCGGGCCGTTGCCGCTGGCCTGGCTCATTTTTTCCCACAGGCTGATCGCGGCGTGCGGGTCGTAGCCTGCGCGGGCGGCGAGTTCGATGCCGTAGCGATCGGCCTCGCTCTCGCTCTCGCGGCTGTTGGGCAGGGTCAATGCAATGTCGGCCACCGGCGCCAGCACGGTGAGGTCGACCCCGGCGAGGATGGAGCCGATTTGCAGACCGCCTTGCGTGGCCATGGCGCGCGACATGCGCTCGCGGCCGTGTCCCAGCAGCGCGTGGGAGATTTCGTGGCCCATGACCTGGGCAATTTCGTCGTCAGTCAGCTTGAGCTTGGTGATGATGCCGGTGTAGATCGCCATCTTGCCGCCCGGCATGCACCAGGCGTTGAGCGTGGGCTCGTCGATCACCGCGACCGACCATTTCCAGCTGCGGCTGGGCGGGTACATGGTGCCCGCCTGCGTGATCAGCCGGTCGGTGATGCGCTTGACCCGTGCGTTCAGCGCCGCGTCGGCGCTGAGCTTGCCCTTCTTCTGGGCCTCGTTGACCGTTTGCGCATAGGCCTGCGCGGACGAGGCCTGGGCCTGTTCTTCCGAAACCAGCACCAGCTGCGAGCGCCCCGACACGGGGTTGGTCTGGCAGCCCGTCAGGCTGAGGGCGAACAATACGGTGACGGCGAGAAATGCTTTCATGGCGTCTCCTTGTACCCGCATCCGGTCGGTCAGATCCCGCGCAGCAGTTCGTTGATGCCGACCTTGGACAGCGTCTTCTCGTCGACCTTCTTCACGATCACCGCGCAATACAGACTGTAGCTGCCGTCCTTGGAAGGCAGGTTGCCGGACACCACCACCGAGCCGGCAGGCACGCGGCCGAAGTGGACTTCGCCGGTCTCGCGGTCGTAGATCTTGGTCGACTGGCCGATGTAAACGCCCATCGAGATCACGCAGTTGTCCTCGACGATGACGCCCTCGACGACTTCGGAACGCGCGCCGACAAAGCAGTTGTCGCCGATGATGGTGGGGTTGGCCTGCACCGGCTCGAGCACGCCGCCGATGCCAACGCCGCCCGAGAGGTGGACGTTCTTGCCGATCTGCGCGCAGGAGCCGACCGTGGCCCAGGTGTCGACCATGGTGCCTTCGCCGACGTAGGCGCCGATGTTGACGTAGGAAGGCATCAGCACCACGTTCTTGCCGATGTAGGAGCCCTTGCGCGCAGCCGCCGGCGGCACCACGCGGAAGCCGCCTTCGCGGAAGTCCTTGGAGTTGAAGTCGGCGAACTTCGACGGCACCTTGTCGTAGTAGTTGGTGTAGCCGCCCTTGATGAAGGCGTTGTCTTCCAGGCGGAACGACAGCAGCACGGCCTTCTTGACCCACTGGTTGGTTTTCCACTCCTGGCCTTGCACGCGCTCGGCGACGCGCAGCTCGCCCATGTCGAGCAGGTCGATCACGGCCATGACCGCGTCCTTGACCTGGGGCTCGGCGTTGCGCGGGGTGATCTCGGCACGGCGTTCGAAAGCGTCTTCGATGGTTTTCTGCAGGTCTTGCATGGTGTTTTCCTTGAAAATGAGTGAGGGGTTAGGCGTGAGGGGTAAGGGTTCTGGCGTGAATCGCGATGCGCTTCGCCGCTTCGACGCAGGCGTCCAGGCTGTCGACCAGCGCGATGCGGACGAAGCCCTTGCCCGGGTTGACGTTGGCGGCGTCGCGCGCGAGGTAGCTGCCGGGCAGCACGGTCACGTGCTGTTTCTCAAAGAGGCCGCGCGCGAACGCGGCATCGTCGCCACCCGGTACGCGCACCCACAGGTAGAAGGCGGCGTCGGGCGCGTCGAAGGCCAGCACGTCCTTCAGGATGGGCATCACGGCGGCGAACTTTTCGGCGTACTGGCGGCGGTTCTCGATCACGTGCGCCTCGTCGTTCCAGGCTGCGATGCTGGCGGCCTGCACTGCCGGGCTCATGGCGCTGCCGTGATAGGTGCGGTACAGGAGGAATTTCTTCATCACCGCGGCGTCGCCCGCGACCATGCCGGAACGCAGACCGGGCACGTTGGAGCGCTTGGACAGCGAGTTGAACACGACCAGGTTCCTGAAGCCGCGGCCGAGTTGTTGCGCGGCGGTCAGCGCGCCGAGCGGCGGCTGGCCTTCCTCGAAATAGATTTCCGAATAGCACTCGTCGGCCGCAATGACGAAGCCGTGGGCATCGGACAGCGCGAACAGTTCCTGCCAGTCGGCCAGCGACATCACCTTGCCGGTGGGGTTGCCGGGCGAACACACGTAGACCAGGCTGACCGTTTCCCACAGATCTTCCGGCACGCGCGACCAATCCATGCGGAAGCCGTTTTCCGGCAGGGTGTTGAGGAAAAAGGGACGGGCGCCGGCCAACAGGGCGGCGCCTTCGTAGATCTGGTAGAAGGGGTTGGGCGAGATGACCGTGCGGCGGCCGTGGCGGCTCGAATCGACGGCGGCCTGGGCGAAGGCGAACAACGCCTCGCGCGAGCCGTTCACCGGCAGCACCTCGGTCGCCGGGTCGAGTTTCACCCCATAGCGCCGTTCGGCCCACGCAGAGATGGCAACGCGCAGCGCATCCGAGCCTTGAGTGATGGGATAATTCGCCAGCCCGCCGAGTCCGGCGACCAGCGCGTCCTTGATGAACTGGGGCGTGGGATGCTTGGGTTCGCCGATCGACAGATTGATCGGCGACAGCCCGGCATCCGGCGTGACGCCAGCGAACAGCTCGCGCAGTTTCTGGAACGGGTAGGGATGGAGTTGATCGAGACGCGGATTCATTGCTGTACGAAATTTAACCAAGCCACACATTATAAAGCCCCATGCCGCCGATTCCCTTGCAGCGCACGCTCGCCATCAGCAGTCTGGTCTACGCCGCCTCCCTGTGGGGGCTGGTATGGTATCCCTATCGCCTGTTGAGCGAGGCGGGCGTGGGCGGCATCGCGTCGAGCCTGTTCACCTATGCGACGCCCCTGCTGCTGATCGGCTGGCTGCATGGCCGTGTGCTGCGCGAGGCACGCGGCCGCTGGCTCTGGCTTGCCGCGATCGGCCTGACGGCTGGCTGGACCAACCTGGCCTATGTGCTGGCCGTGCTCGAAGGCGAAGTGGTCCGGGTCCTGCTGCTGTTCTATCTGTCGCCCCTGTGGACGGTGCTGTTCGCCCGTTTCCTCCTGCATGAGAAGCTCAATCGCGCCGGCTGGGCGGTGATGGCGCTGGCCGCGGGCGGCGCGCTGGTGATGCTGTGGCAACCCGGCGAATGGCCGCTGCCGGCCAACCGCGCCGAATGGCTGGGACTGTCGGCGGGCGTGATGTTCGCGGCGAGCAACGTCATCAGCCGCCATCTGGAGGGCGTGGCGGAGGGCGCCAAGGCAGTGTCGGTATGGGCGGGGGTGGCGGTGCTGGCCTTGATCGGTCTGGCATTCAGGCCGGCCGAGCTCGGTTTCATGGCGGATGCCGCGCCCGCCACCTGGCTGTTGCTGCTGGGGGTGGGGATTGCCATCGGCAGCATGACCTATGCCGTGCAGTACGGCCTGGCGCGCGTACCAGCCAACCAGGCCATCGTCATCTTTTTGTTCGAACTGGTGGTCGCCGCGGTGGCGGCCTATTTCCTCTCCGATGAGCGCATGGGTGTGCAGGAATGGGTGGGCGCCGTCATGATCGTCACCGCCAGCCTATTTTCCGGCCACATGGAAAACGATCAATCGAAGGAAACGCACCATGTCTGACATCACTGCGCTACTGCACGCCGGCCTACTGGTGACCGACCTGACGCGGGCGAAGGCCTTCTATGAGTCAGTCATCGGACTCAACGTGTTTCCCGACCGCCCCGAGCTGCCTTATCCCGGCGAGTGGTACCAACTTGGCGGCGGCCAGCAGTTGCACCTGATGCAGCTGCCCAACCCCGATGTCGGCAATGTGCGTCCGGAGCACGGCGGGCGTGATCGTCACATCGCGCTTGGCGTGAAGGACATGGCTGCGCTGAAAAGCAGGCTCGATGCGGTGGGCGTGAAATACACGACCAGTAAGTCGGGGCGCGCGGCGCTGTTCTGCCGTGATCCGGATATGAATACGCTGGAGTTCGTCCTGGTCAGTTGAGCGGATCAGGCTACGCGCTCCCGCTGCCGGGCGAATTAGGGCAACGCCAGTCCGCGGCCGCATACCCTGCCGGGAGGCGGGTTGAATGCAGGCCCGTGCCCCCCCATATAGATCCCGTATTGCCTTCGAGGAGCAGACGATGAGCGAATGGGTAGAGGCAACCGTAGTCGAGCGCATACGCTGGAACGATGCACTGATTTCGCTGCGTTTCGAGGCCGAGCTGGCCCCTTTCAATGCGGGCCAGTTCATTCGCGCGGGGATGGACATAGCCGGCGAACGCATCGCACGCCCGTATTCCATGGTCAATGCGCCCGACGAGAGGCCGCACGAGATCTATTTCAACGTCGTCCGCGAAGGCCCGCTGTCGCCCCGTCTGGCCGAGCTTCAGCCCGGAGAGCATTTTTGGGTCGTGCCCGCGCCCACTGGATTCCTCACCCTGGATGAAATTCCCGACGCCCGACACCTCTGGCTCCTCGCCACGGGTACGGCGGTCGGTCCTTTCCTCTCCATCCTGAAAACCGCGGCGCCCTGGTCGCGGTTTGAAAAAGTCGTGTTGGGTCATTCGGTTCGCACACGGGACGAGCTGGGTTACCAGGAGACCATCCATCAAATACAGCAGCGCCACCCCATGCAATTCCAGTTCGTTCCGTTCGTGACCCGCGAACCCTGCGACGGCCCTCTATGTCAACGGATTCCCGCCAGCATCGAAAGCGGTGCACTGGAGCGAAAGACGGGCCTGGATCTGACTCCGGCCGATGCCCACGTGATGCTTTGCGGAAATGCCGGCATGCTGCAGGACACCCAGGCCAGCCTGGAAAAACGCGGGCTGAAGCGGCATCGCCGGCGCGAGCCCGGTCATGTCAGCATGGAAAAATATCACTGAGCGTGTCGACGGGCTTGAAGCACGCCGCACCCGGACGGGTCCACCGGGAGGTCCTTGCCGGGACAGACTGGACGACGCACGGGGTGTCGGCGAATTCGAGGCTTCACTCGAGTCCGACCGCCCGTTGCATCATTGATTGGCGCCCAGTTCGAGCATCGCGACCGTTATGGGATCATGCGCGTCGCAGCAAGACCGTGACGAGAAGTGAGGCGTCCTCCATTGCCCTGACGGCATGTGGCTCTGCGTCGGCAAGGTAAACCATGTCGCCTGCGCGGAGGATCTGCGTTCGCCCGTGGGCATCGAGTTCCACGGCGCCTTCCAGACATTGAAGAGTGAGGGCGCCCGACGCCTTGTGATCCGGGGCTGTCTTCCCGGCGATCAGCACGAACCGGAAGACTTCGAGGTGATCAGCCCTGACCAGCGTGCTCGAACTCGTTTCGCGCAATGCCGGGCCAAGTGGGCGGACATCGATCAGTTCGCCGGATGCTGCGTGGGTCATGGCCATGAATTCTCCTTGCCGGAACAACGAGGGTCTTCGGATTCAAGCTTGATGCATGGCTCTAACTATAGCCCTTGACCCCGGGGCGCAAGGGAGGCGAAGGTTTGCACGCCATCCCGCGCCAGCCGCGCCGCGCCGTAGGCGGCCTCGATGTGCGCAGCCCGCGTCACTGGCAGGCCGAGCCGGCGCTGGCGAATACGCGCCCAGACGGCGTTGCGCGCGCCTCCGCCGGCAGTTTCGACCCGGGACACGGGCGTGGCGCCCAACGTGGCCAACAGGCCGTAGCCTTCGGCCTCGATGCGGGCGAGGCTTTCCAGCAGGCCGTGCAGGAATTCGGTGTCGTCGGGCGGGCGCGGCGCCAGGCGCGGCGCAAGCTGCGGGTCGTTGACCGGAAAGCGTTCGCCGGTGCGCGGCAGCGGCAGGTAGTCGAGCGGGCTGGCGACAGCCGGATCGATCTGTTCGCTGAGCGCCGCGAGCTGGCGGTCGTCGAAGAACTGCCGCAGCACCGCGCCGCCGGCGTTGGAGGCGCCACCCGCCAGCCAGCGGCTGCCGAACCAGTGCGAATAGACGCCATGCTCGGCCGATTCCACCGGCGTGTCGGAGAGCAGTTTCAGCACCAAGGTGCTGCCGAGCGAGGTGACGGCGTCGCCGCTTTTGGTCACGCCCGCGGCCAGGAAGGCGGCGATGGAATCGGTGGTGCCGGCGTGCACCATGCAGCCGGGATTCACGCCGAGGTAGCGCGCGCGCGGGCGTGACACGGTGGCGAGCCGGGCGCCAGGCGCGATCGGCACCGGCAGGTAGTCGACGTCGGCCAGGTATTCGACCCAGGCCGGCCATTTCAGCTCGTCGAGATCGAGGCCCATCTTGAGGGCGTTGTGATAATCGGTCATGCCGACCCGGCCGGTCAGCAGGCCCGACAGCCAGTCGGCCTGGTTGAGGTAGAGCCGCGCGCCGGTAAGGCCGAGCCGCTTCTTCAGCCACAGCGTCTTGGCCAGCCCCGAGGTGACGGCGGCGGCGGGGTGGCCCGGGTTGGCGGTTTTCGCGATCAGCCGGGCTTCCTCGACCGCGCGGTCGTCGTTGTACAGCAGCGGCGGATGGCGCGGGGAGAGTTCCTCGTCGCAGGCGAGCACGGTGCCCGAGGTGCCGTCGAGCGCGATGTCGGAGAGCTGCGCGCGGATCGGCGGCGGCAGCGACGCGACCAGATCCCACAGCGCGTCGCGCCAGATGCCGGCGCGTTCGTGTTCTTCGAGTGTGCCGAAGTCGCGCGCATCCTCGGCGACGATCGCGCCTTCGGCGTCGATGACGCAGCTGCGTGCGCCCGAGGTACCGAAGTCTATTCCCAGGAAATACAATTTCTTATCCGCGTGTGTTCGACTGATGCTCGAACTGTGTCAGGTCGACGCGCGGCGCCGGCTGCCAGCCTTTCTTGCGGTGCTCGGCAACGACGTTGGTGAAGATGCCGCCGCGCACATAGAACTTGGCGGTCAGGCGCATGAAGCGCGGTTTCGTCGCCTTGACGAGATCATCAAGAATCCGGTTGGTGACGTCTTCATGGAAATGACCTTCCTCGCGAAAGCTCCACATGTAGAGCTTGAGGCTCTTCAGCTCGACGCAGGTCTTGTCGGGAATGTAGTCGAGGATGAGCGTGGCGAAATCGGGCTGCCCGGTCTTGGGGCAAAGGCACGTGAATTCAGGGACTTCCATGTGGATGTGAAAGTCGCGTCCCGGTTTCGGGTTGGGGAAGGTTTCCAGGGTTTTGGCGGGCGTGGAGGGCATGGGGAGGCTCGGTGTAGAATGTGTCGGAAACAGAACGCCGTAAAAATCTAACGGCGCATTGAGACGACACCCATTATAAAAGCTTAGGTCCGCTGTCTTGCGTTTAACCCACATCAAACTTGCCGGTTTCAAGAGTTTCGTCGATCCCACCGTGATTCCCGTCCCCGCGCAGCTGACCGGCGTGGTGGGGCCGAATGGCTGCGGCAAGTCGAACGTCATCGACGCGGTGCGCTGGGTGCTCGGCGAATCGTCGGCCAAGCACCTGCGCGGCGAATCGATGCAGGACGTGATCTTCAACGGCTCCGGCACCCGCAAGCCGGCGTCGCGCGCCTCGGTCGAACTGGCATTCAACAACGAGCTCGGCCGTGCCGCCGGGCAGTGGTCGCAATATGCCGAGATCTCGGTCAAGCGCGTGCTCGACCGCAGCGGCGACTCCACCTATTACATCAACAACATGCGGGTGCGGCGGCGCGACGTCGCCGACCTGTTCCTCGGCACCGGCGTCGGCGCGCGCGCCTACGCGATCATCGAGCAGGGCATGATCACGCGCCTGATCGAGGCCAAGCCGGAGGAGCTGCGCGGCTATCTGGAAGAAGCCGCGGGCGTCTCCAAATACAAGGAGCGTCGCAAGGAAACCGAATCGCGGCTGAAGGACGCGCGCGACAACATGAACCGGGTCGAGGACATCCAGCGCGAACTCAAGGCCCAGGTCGAGAAGCTCACCGCGCAGGCCGAAGTCGCTCAGCATTACCGCAGTCTGCAGGCGGATTTGACGTTTTCGCAGCACCGTCTGTGGTTCGCCCGCAAGCACGATGCCGCTCAGCAGCGCGCGCGCATCGACAGGGATCTGACCGAAGCGCAGAACAAACTCGAAGCCGAGACGGCGCGCCTGCGCCATATCGAGTCGACCCTGGAAACCGCGCGCCAGACCCAGTTCGCCGGGCAGGACACGCTCAACACCGCGCAGGCGGCGTATTACCAGGCACAATCGGAAGTCGCGCGCATCGAGCAGACCATGGCGCACCAGAATACCACCCGTGAGCGGCTGTATCGCCAGGTGCAGGACCTGGGCGCGCGCGTCGAGACACAGCAGGCACGCCGGACCGCCACGCAGGATGCGCTGCACGAGGTCAACGCGCAGCAGCCTGGTCTCGAAGCCGCGTTGATGGAAGCCGAGGCCGCCGCACGCCAGGCCACGGACAGCACCCTGCCGGAGAAGGAAGCCGCGCTGCGCGTTGCGCAGCAAGGCGTGGGCGATGCGCAGCGCATGGTGTCGCAGCTGGACCAGTCGCGCCAGGTCGACGAAAACAGCCTCGGCCATACCCGCCGCCAGATCGAGCAGCTCGAAGCGCGACATCGGCGGCTCGAGCAGGAGCAGGCCCAACTGCCGCGTCCCGACGCCAGCGGACTGGCGGGCAAGCAGATCGAGGTGGAGGAACTGGCACAGACCCTGGCATCCGCGCAGGAGAAACTGAAGGAGGCCGAGACCGCGTTGCCGGAACTCGACGCCGCACGTGGACAACACATGCGCGACCTCGAAGCCGCCCGCAAGACGCTGCACCAGACGGAAGCCGAACTCGCCGCACTGAAGAAGCTGCAGGAAAGCCTCAAGGCCGACGAGAAGCTCGGCGCCTGGCTCGCCCACCGCAACCTGCAGCACGCTGCGCGCCTGTGGGAAAAGCTCACGGTTTCACCAGGCTGGGAGGCCGCGGTCGAGGCGGTGCTGCGCGAACGTCTGCAGGCGGTGGCCGCCGATGCGCAGCCGGGCTGGTTTACCGACACGCCGCCATCGCGGCTCACGCTGTGGACAGGGCAGGGCGTGTCCGCTGCGCAGGCGCCGGCGGACACGCTCGCGAGCAAGATCATCAGCGACGACCTTGCGGCCCAGGCCGCGCTGGCCGATTGGCTGGCCGGCGTGTATTGGGCCGACGATGCCGACGCGGCGCGCGCGCGCGCGTCGACGCTGCTGACCGGCGAGTGCGTCGTGACGCCGCAGGGCCATGTGTTCACCCCGCATAGCGTCACCTTCCATGGCCCACATACCGCGGTCGAGGGCATTCTGGCGCGTGGTCGCGAGCTCGAGCGGCTGACCGCCGACGCCGAGCGCCTGCGTGAGGAAACCGTCCAGTTCGAAGCCGCCTACGACGAGGCGCAAGCGCAGTATGCCGAGCGCCAGCGCGAGATCCAGGCCTTGCGCGCGCAGACCGGCCAGACCCAGGGCCGTCACCATACCGCGCAGATGGAACTGCTGCGCCTGCAGCAGGCGGTCGAACGGGTGCAGACCCGCGCCGCGCAGATCGGCCAGGAACTCGAGGAAGTCACGCTGCAGCTGGAAAGCGAACGGGCGTCGGTCGAAGGGCTGGAAATCCGCCTCAGGGACTACCGTGCGCAGGAGGAAGGCGCACGCGAGGCGCTCTACGCCGCGCGCCAGCAGCGCGACCAGGCTGACCGCGCCGTGTTCGACGCGCGCGAACTGCAGCGCGCAGCCGAGCGGCGGCATCAGGAAGCCGGCTTCGCGCTGACCACCTGCACCAACAAGATCCGCGAGCTCACCGAGACCCTGGCGCGCATCGAGCAGGAAATCGCCGATGACGACACCCGCCTGACCCAGGCGCGCGAGGAGCTGGCACGTCTGCCAGCCGACGCGCTCGACGCCGAACTTCAGACTGCCCTGGCGGCGCGCACCGAAACCGAAGCGGCATTGGCTGCCGCGCGCGACGCGCTGGAAGGCCTCACCGCCCAGTTGCGCAGTCATGACGAGGCCCGCTTGGCCTGCGAGCAAGGGCTCGATCCGCTGCGCCGCAGCATCGAGCAATTGAAGCTCAAGGACCAGGAAGCCATGCTGATGCAATCGCAGTTCGAGCTGCAGCTGCGCGAGGCGGCCGCCGACGAGGCCAGCCTCGAATCGGGCCTGGCCGACAGCCCCAAGCCCAGCCAATTGCAGGCCGATATCAACCGCCTGCAGAACGAGATCGCCGCGCTGGGTGCGGTCAACCTCGCTGCGCTGGACGAGCTCACCCAGGCGCAGGAGCGCGCCGAATACCTCGCGGCGCAGTGTGCCGACCTGCTGGAAGCCGTCACCACCTTGGAAGATGCGATCCGCCGCATCGACCAGGAGTCGCGCGCACGGCTGAAGGAGACCTTCGACACCGTCAACCAGCACATGGGCGAACTGTTCCCGCAGCTGTTCGGTGGCGGCCAGGCGCGCCTGATCCTCACCGGCGACGAACTGCTCGACGCCGGGGTACAGGTGTTCGCGCAGCCACCCGGCAAGAAGAACGCCTCGATCCACCTGCTCTCCGGCGGCGAGAAAACGCTCACCGCGCTGTCGCTGGTGTTCGCCATGTTCAAGCTCAACCCGGCGCCGTTCTGCCTCTTGGACGAGGTCGATGCGCCGCTAGACGACGCCAACACCGAGCGCTACTGCAATCTGGTCAAGGCGATGTCCGACCACACGCAGTTCCTCTTCATCACCCACAACCGCGTCACCATGGAAATGGCGCAGCACCTGGCCGGCGTCACCATGCAGGAGCAGGGCGTGTCACGCATCGTCGCGGTCGATGTGGACGAGGCGGTGGGGATGGTCGAAGCGGCCTAATTTCACGCACCTCTAGCCGATAGCCGCAGCTATCGGCGAAAATGGCGCTTTTGGCGCTTCCCCATACTTCCATGCTTGATATCCAGTTGCTGCGCAAAGACGCAGTCCTCGTCGCCGAGCGCCTGGCTGCGCGCGGTTTTGCCTTCGACACGGCGCGCTTCGAAACGCTGGAAGCCGAACGCAAGACGATCCAGACCCGCACCCAGGAGGCGCAAAGCCGCCGCAACACCCTGTCGAAGCAGATCGGCATGATGAAAGGCAAGGGCGAGGACACCACGGCGGTAATGGCCGAGGTGGCGGGGCTGGGCGATGAGCAGAAGCAGCTGGAAACGCGCCTGTCCGAACTCCAGGCCGAGCTCAACGACTTCCTGATGGGCGTGCCGAACCTGCCGCACGAGTCGGTGGCGGTGGGCAAGGACGAGACCGCCAACGTCGAAGTGAGTCGCTGGGGCACGCCGAAGACGTTCGATTTCCCGGTGCGCGATCATGTCGATATCGGCGAGAGCCTCGGCCAGCTCGACTTCGAGGCGGCGGTGAAGATCACCGGCAGCCGCTTCACCGTCATGAAGGGCGGGCTCGCGCGACTGCACCGTGCGCTCGCCCAGTTCATGCTCGACGTGCATACGGCAGAACATGGCTACACGGAAGTCTATGTGCCGTATCTGGTCAACGCCGATTCGATGCGCGGTACCGGGCAGTTGCCGAAGTTCGAGGAAGACCTGTTCAAAGTGCCTTTTGGTCTTGAGGATCCGAGCGCAGCAGAGCAGGCGCGTATCGCGGCCGTAGGGGTCGACTCGAGTCGCGAGCCGGTTCGACAGAAGCACTTTTATCTCATTCCCACTGCAGAAGTGCCGGTGACGAACCTGCTGCGCGACGAGATCGTCGCCGCCGAGGCGCTGCCGCTGAAATTCGTCGCCCACACGCCGTGTTTCCGCTCCGAGGCCGGCTCCTACGGCCGCGATACCCGCGGAATGATCCGCCAGCACCAGTTCGACAAGGTGGAGCTGGTGCAGATGGTGAAGCCGGAAGACTCCTACGCCGCGTTGGAATCGCTGACAGCCAACGCCGAAACGATCCTGCAGAAGCTGGGCCTGCCGTACCGCAAGATGGCGCTGTGCAGTGGCGACATGGGTTTCTCGTCGGCCAAGACCTACGACCTCGAGGTGTGGCTGCCGGCGCAGAACACCTACCGCGAAATCTCCTCCTGCTCGAATTTCGAGACCTTTCAGGCGCGCCGTATGCAGGCGCGCTTCAAGACGGGGCAGGGCAAACCCGAGTTGCTGCATACGCTGAACGGGTCGGGGCTGGCGGTGGGACGCACGCTGGTGGCGATCCTGGAGAACTACCAGAACGCCGACGGCAGCGTGACCGTGCCGGAGGCGTTGCGTCCGTGGATGGGCGGGATCGACCGGCTGACCACCGCCTGATCGGATGCCGGCCGGTCAGCCCGGCGTCGGCAGGCCCGCTTCGCTCTTGCCCAGGTTGAACAGCGGGTTGTATTCGGGCTCCAGCCGCACCAGGATGTCGTAGTAATTGCGGATGTTCTCGGCAAACAGCAGCGCCTCGGCGCCGCGGGCATAGCCGTATTTCATCACCTTGGCATACTCGCTTCGGCTCAGGTAGGGCAGGGCTGCTTTCACGTCCGCCCAGCTGTCCGGATTGCCGCCGCGCGCCTGCGCGATGCGGCGCGCATCTTCCAGATGGCCTTGTCCCTGGTTGTAGGCCGCCAGCGCGAGCCAGGTGCGGTCGGGCTCGGGAATGCGGTCGGGCAGGGCGTCCTTCAGCATGGCCAGATAGCGGGCGCCGCCGAGTATGCTCTGGCGCGCGTTGAGTCGGTCGCTGATCCGCATGCGGTCGGCGGTTTCGGCGGTCAGCATCATCAAGCCGCGCACGCCGGTCGGCGACGTGGCAAACGGGTCCCATTGCGATTCCTGGTAGCCGATCGCGGCCAACAGGCGCCAGTCGATGCCGGTGAGCGTCTGGGCTTCCTGGAAATACCGGCGCAAATCCGGCAGGCGTTGCGGACGGCGCTGCATGATGCCGAGGATGTCCGTGCTGTCCAGTCGCTTGACGTGACCGAAGTAACGTTCGTAGATGCGTTTGATGGTGCCGTCCCGGCGTGCCTGTTCGATGAAGCGGGCCAGCGAATTACGCAGGATGAGCGAGCTGTGTTTCGGCAGCGCCCACACGATTTTCTGGGTGTCCGGCAGGTCGAAGGCCACGGCCAGTTCGGGATAGAAGGTACGCACGGGATCGAAATCCATGCCGTTGATGACCACTGCGTCGTATTTGCCGGCCTGCAGTTGCGCCAGCAACTCGTCCGGCCAGACATTGTCCAGCGCGGACCAGGACAGCTTGGGATACTTGCGCTTCAGACGCATCAGCATGGGCGTATGGCCGGAACCGATGATCAATGCCAGCTTCTTGCCGGACAGGGCAGCGATGTCGCGAGGCGCCCGCTCGCTGGCGCGATAGACGATATGGACCGGCGTCTCGAATAGAACCGGGCCGGCAATCAGATGGCGATCCTTGACCACGGCTTGCGGCAAGGTCGCTGCCGCCAGATGGATCTGGCGATTCTCAAGCAAGTCGAACAGGGCTTCGGGCCGGGGCTTCGCCGTCCATACTGGCGTCCAGTTCTGCGACTGGCCGTATGCCTGAATCAAATCGTGTTCGAAGCCGGCAGCCTCGCCATTGCGGGCGATATAGTAGGTCGCAGGGCTGTTGCGTACTCCCACCTGCAACTCGCCGCTGGTTTCGGGCGGTGGAATGGGACGACTACAGGCGGCCAATGCCAGTGTCAGCGCCAGTGCAGCCAATCTCCCGATCCATCCCATTGTTTTTATGATGGGCATGAATACAGTCTGAACGAGAGCGAAATTTTCGTCCAGCAAACCGCCCGACTCGGTTACAATACGCGCCCCGGAGAGGTGGCAGAGTGGTCGAATGTACCTGACTCGAAATCAGGCGTGAGCGCAAGTTCACCGTGGGTTCGAATCCCACCCTCTCCGCCATTTACCAGAATACACACGGCATTAGATGGTGTTTAAGTAAATACCCATCATCAAACCCATCAAAAATAAAACGCTTGAAAATTAGGCTATTTGCATTCTAGGGTTGGAAACCCGGCTTCAACGGTACCGTTGAAGTGATCCGTTTTGCGCAAAACAGGGTTGCCTGCCACTAAAATACAATGGCCCGTTGCGTGCAACATAAGGTTGAACGACGAAAGGTCAATGACGGCTATGCAGTTTGCGGTCGCTCAGGTACCGAGACTGAAGGGCGTCTGCGTGCCCACACCTGCCTGATGATGTTTCCATGGGCAATGACGACTTACTGATAATAAATCTGCCGGTGGAGAGAATCTGATGTCGGCCCGCTTCTCGGCCGAGGCGGACGTTGGTTGCAGCGGTGAGATTAGGCGGCTATCGGCCATGAGCTGTCGCACGACCTTAATGCCACTTAGCAGCCACTCAAGCTCGGCGGTCGGCTAAAAGCGGACATCTGCTATGGCATGATCAACACATGAAACGCAAAAAGAACGACAAAAGTGCCCGACGCATTGCTCAGCGACCTGATGAGGTGTTCGTCTCGGGACCGCTACGGATGGCGAGGTTTGGTCGTCACATTGTCTCAAAAGTCGAGTGGCAACCGGGGGGCTTCGACGAGCTTCAAGACCGCCTCGTGGCGGGCTACGACGAAGTCGTACAAGAGATCGACCGCAATGTAGCCGACGCTTCGGCTTTGGTTTCGACGCTAAACCCGCTGGCAATACTTCATCGGGCCTGGTGGGAGCGGAGTGCAACTCATCTGAAGATTGAAAGTGAAGTTGCACTTCAGCACGAGCACGTTCTTGCTTCGCGCATGCTCGACTATGTGCAGAGCCTTGTTGCCAGCACCCCGCCTGCTGCCCAAGTGAATGACGAACTGAGTGATGAGGCCTGGTCAACGCTGCAACGGTTGGTCGAATCAATTTTCCAGACGCTCAATTCGCGCTACTTCCTGTGTGCAACGGCGAAGCGCCGCAAAAATGGGGCTGTTGTAGACCCCGCATTTGAGGAATTCCATTTCCGGACGCAGCTTTACTGGTGCAACGTCACCGGTGAGCAGTTCCAGAACCACCAAGTGCAGGCGCTTCGAGAACTGCTCGCTCCTCAAAGCGAGGTCATCTTGCAGCTCTATGGCATAACAAGCGAGCAGCTGTGCGACGAACTCGAGAAAATCTGGCATTCGCTTACCAGAGGTATCGGGGACGCGTTTGAAGCGATGGACGCCTTCAAGGAGAAGTCTTTAGCCGCACTCGACGCAGATATGAAGTCCGGTGTTGCGGGGCAGGGCGAAATGAGTGATCTGCTGCGGGGGGCCATAGTCCGTCACGGACTTGAACTAGAGCAGAGCCGAGCAATTGGTCTCTTTTTCCTCTATGACCTCTTCGACTTGCAGAAGGTGACTACGTTGCCGCTGGCGTTGTTGGAAGATTTCTCCTGGGTGCCCGGTCAAGATAGTGAATTCTTCGCCGAGGGTGACTTCAGGGGATGGCCTCTGCGGATCTGGCCAACATTCAGGCGCCCCTTCATCAAGCTGGATGGACGGTACTACTGCTTTGATCAGACCAGCCTGTTTGATCACTTTTATCGCCAGCTTGAGAAACGGGTTTTCGTAACTGGCGAGAGTCTGAAGCAGCACTGGATTGACGCACGAAAGAAGGTCACCGAGACCTTGCCGTTCGACTATCTGCAGCGCTTGCTACCGGGTGCCGTGTGCCTCAAGGAGGTGTACTACTGGTTGGGTGAGGTCGGAAAGCCCGCGAGCCGCTACGAGACAGACGGCTTTCTTACGTTTGATGACCACCTATTCATTGTCGAGGTCAAGTCTGGCGCCTTCACCTACACGTCCCCAGCCACCGATGTTGACGCACATGTGCAATCGCTGAAGAACCTCGTGGCTGCGCCCGCCAAACAAGGCAATCGGTTCTTGCGATACCTACAAACGGCGCATGAAGTACCAGTGCTGGATGAGGCCGGTAACGAGGTGACCAAGCTCAGGCTGCAGGACTATCGTCAGGTGACCGTTTGCGCCGTCACTCTCGATCCACTCACCGAGATTGCCGCACAAGTTCAGCACCTTCCCACAATCGGTGTGGAGGTCGGAAGCGAACCGGTATGGTCACTGTCCATAGATGATCTGCGCGTGTATGCCGACATATTCACCAATCCGCTCGAGTTCTTGCACTTCGTTCAGTTACGCAAGGAGGCGTTCAAATCACAGCTTCTGCAACTCGACGACGAGCTTGACCACCTGGGTCTGTATCTACGGCACAACCACTACGCTAAGCACGCGGCAGACCTGGCCGGTGGACCAAATACGCACCTTCAATTCCTCGGGTATCGCGAAGAAATCGACAAGTTTTTCAGCGCGCGCCTGATGGCCCCCCAGTTGCCGTCCCCCCTACGCCAGAAGATGCCTGTGGGTATGGCGAACCTGCTCGGTCTCCTTCAAACCAGTGGCAAGAAAGGACGATCGGCAATCGCGGCCTACCTCCTCGATGTGAGTGGCGAATGGCGCGAGCAACTCTTCGACACTTTGGCGCAAGAGGTAGAACACGCAAGTCACAAGCATCCACGTCCGTTCTCGACTTACGGCGAAGTACGCCTGACAGCCTTTCCGGGGACCCCGCAATGGGGTCGCCCCTCGGCGGAGGACACCACTACCCATGTCAAGGCGATCATGGTCATGAACAACGAGCCCGACAGAGTGCTGCTGGATCTCTCGTACAGTGAGAATGGCCACCTCGTGGATGCTGAGTGGCAGTTCCTACGGCGCTCAGACATCACGATTTTTGAGTTGCCCGCGCTTCAATCGAAAGCAGAGTCATTGCGCGAGTCCAGACTACAGAAGGCCCTCGCGACGAGGAGACGCATTGGCCGAAATGATCAGTGCCCTTGTGGATCTGGAAAGAAAATCAAGAAGTGCTGTTTGGGTAAGGGCTAACGTCGGAATCAGTCCGCATCCTACATAGAGAATAGACAGCTTAGGGGCGACAGCGGCCGTTGGTTCAAGGGCTGGGGAATGGTCGCTTAGGCCGAGAAGCGGGCCGACCGGCAAAAAGTCCCAATGGCAGGTTCGGGATCCGTTAGCTGTCGTTCTTCGCACTCGATTTTTTGTGGACGCTATGCCCGCTTCTGGCGGGGACTGCCTGATGCTCAGGCTATCAAGAAGGTTTGTTTGAGAGGCGAGCCAATGTCAATTGATCACGCATCGGGATGGGACATCGCGATCGAATAGCCTGCTGGATCGTCAATCCAGGCTTGCAGCGCTGCTGGTGTCCAACCGCACGCCCGTCCCCCGAGGTTAACGGGGGCTGGGAATTTCCCTTCAGCGATACGACGGTACAAGGTGGCACGGCTCAACGCAGTAATGCGTATCACGTCGGTCATGCGGAAGAATGCTGGAGGCACCATGGACACGTGACGGGTGTCGCGGTGATCGGTAGGTTGTGTGAGCGGCATGGAAAGTCCTAAGAAAGTGACCATGCCCTCAGATTGACTCAGAAGGTCTTGACTGGAAACCCGCTCAGGCGTGCATGGGCGTATTCCGATCGTGCCTGTGCGGTGTCACTGCGAATCACTCCCCCTGGACTTCCTGAATCCCCGATCCCGCGCCATGAACGCTTCGAGCATGTGCGGTATCAGCGTCGCAGCGTCAATCGGTTCGCCATAGGTCTGAGCATGCAGCGCGGCGTAGCGCTCCAGCTCTGTCTTCAACACCACGGTCAAGGTGATGGTCAACTTCACCGTCTCGGTCTTCGGCAGCGGACCCAGCCGCAGCTTTCTGCTGGACTCACTCATTGCGACGCTCCCCTCTGGAAGAACAGCGGCTGGTACGGCCGCAGGATCAGATCCTTGTTCACCATGACCCGCACCGGGAAACCGGGCCGGATGGTGAGCGTCGGCTGGATGCTTGCATTGCGTTTGGTGATCTCCTGGCCGACCTGGTTCACGGTGTCCTGCGCGCTCTGGCGAACGGCGACGGTGACGCTACCGGTGCCGCCGTTGTTGTTGGGTGCTGCCAGCTCCGCACCGACGCCGAGCAGCGTGGACAACGCCGCACCGGCAAGGATGCGATCCCAATGCCAATCGACGCCATCCTCCAGCCCGGCATAGCCTGCCGGGTCGATGCCAGGCAATCGGTCGAGCGAAATCGACGAAGTATCAGGCAGGATCAAGCGCGTCCACACCAGCAGTACCCGTCGCTGACCGAATGAAACCTGACTGTCGTAGCGGCCGATCAGCCGCGAGCCCTGCGGAATCAGCAGAAAGCGACCGGTGGCCGTGTCGTAGACCGCCTCGGTGACATTGGCGATGACCTGCCCCGGCAGGTCGGAGTTGATGCCCGTCACCAGCGCCGCCGGAATGATGGTGCCCGCCATCACTTGGTAGGGCGAGGCTGGTAGTTGCAGGCGGGCAGGATTGCGGGTGGTCGTATCGACGCCATTGGCGACAAACGCCTGCTTCTGCTCCTGCCGATTCTGCGCAGCCATCGGATCGGTTAGTTGTGCCAATATCGAAGCCATCGGATTGAAGGCTTGATTGCCCGATGCCTGCTCGGGCTGGATTGCGGCTACGGTGGTTGCCGGTGCCGCCTTTGTTGCACTACTGCTGCGGAAGAACACCGACGAACGCGCCGCATCCTCGGCATCGCCCGGCTGTGCGATGCGACCGGGTTGCGCGGGGGTGTACGCGCCCGTGTTCCCGTGGTTCTGCGCATGCACGATGGCCGGCCCCAGGTCACCGGGCAACGGCTCACCCAACACCGGCACCTCAGGCTTAACCATTGGCACCACTTTGGTATAGTCCTTGGGCAATTGGTCGAGGCTATCGGCCCGTGAGACGCGATCCACGTTGTACAGCTCGGTGGCTGGGTTGCGTTCGCGCTTGTGCGGTTGCAAGGACCATAGCGTGGCCCCCAGGATGATCGCGCCCAGTGTTCCCGCGAGCACGGCCAGCAGGCGCCGGTTGAGCCGCGTGACCGGACGCGGCGGCGCGCGCAGACTCAAGGTATCCGGATCGACCTTACTCGTCCAGGCCGGTGGAGATTGTGGCATCGCGGGCGTGCTCATGCTCAATGCCTCCGCGTTGTGCTGACCATGCCATCTGTGCGCTCGATGCGCACCACGGCGGCCTTGTCCGCGCCCAGCCGCAACTCTGCCGCACCGAACAGCCGATCCACAACGTAGTAGGGCGAGCGGAAGCGGTAGTTGACGAGCTGGCCATCGCCCTGCTGCCCGATCACGAACAGCGGCGGCAGCTCGCCCTGCGCGATGCCGGCGGGGAACTGGATATAGACGCGCTCGCCATCATCGAACGCACGCAGCGGTTTCCACGGCGGACTGTCGCCGGTGATCGCGTAGCGGAACCTGATCTGTTGCAGCGACAAGCCCGAGTCCACCGGCGCCGCCGCTTGGGCCATCTGCGCCCGTTTCTGTAACGCCAGCATGCGGTCCTTCGGGTAATCCCACGAGGCGGAGGCCATCCACGCCTGCGGCGTCGACGACAATTCGAGCAGGTAGGTGCGACGGTTGGTGGTGATGACCAGATTGGTCTTCAGGCCGACGCGCGTGGGCTTCACGAGGATGTTCACGCGCAGACCGGCACCCGCGCCGCTGGTCGTGTCGCCGACGATCCAGCGCACCGTATCGCCGGCCGAGACCGTCACCAGCTCTTCACCCTGCTGCAAGGTGATGACGGTGACGCGACCGGGACTGGTGTAGAGCTGATACAGCGCGCCATCGCTGTAGGGCCAGACCTGGATCGCGTTGACGTAACCCTCTCGACTGGGGGGCACGCGCGCGTCGGCGTTGGCGCGCGCCACATCTGCCTTCTCGTCGGGCGCTTCGGCGACTGGCTTGTCATCGGGCGTATCACCCAAAGGCTTCAACTGCCCGGGTAGCGGCAGGGGTTTGGGTACCTCGACCACCTCAATGGGCCTGGGCGGCTCCGGCAGCGCGTGTGCCGCCATGGGTACGTCCAACGTGATGTCCGGCGGCGGTTTGCCGTGCGTGGCGCAGCCGGTGAGGGTTGCCAGGGTGGCACTCAGGATCAGCGGCAATACGGAATTGCGGATTGGGGCTTTCATGATTTCGGGGTTCCTTCGGTTGTGTCGAATTCACGGCTCCAGGACAGGCCGTTGACATAAATGCCCAGCGGGTTCTTGCGCAGTCGCTCTTCGGTGCGCGGCGGTTGCAGCACGATGGACAGCATAGCCGTCCAGCGCTCGGTGCCCGAGAGCGAACCATTCACATAGGTGCGCTCGATCCAACGCACCTGGAACGACGACTGGCTGGCGCGCACCACGCTGGTGATCTCCACTGCTGTCGAGGCCTGTCCTACGCGCGCGAACGGATCGTTGCTGCGCGCGTAGTCGTTCAGCGTGGCCGCGCCTGTATCCGTGGTGTAGTTGTAGGCTTCGAGCCAGTTCTGCCGCACCACGATCGGATCGATCGACAGCGAGCGCACGTCGGTAAGGAAGCGCGCCAGGTGGTAGGCGATCTGTGCATCATTCGGCTTGTACGGTGTGGCCGCTTCACCCACTGCACGCACCTGACCGCCGGTGGCCACTTCGACCACATACGGGGTGACGATGGACTGCGCCGAACGCCACACCAGCCCACCCGCCATCAGCAAGGCAAGCGACAGGCAGCCGAAGGCCATCAGCCGCCAGTTCTTCGCCTGCACGCGCGCGCTGCCGATGCGCTGGTCCCAGACCTGCGCGGCGGCCTGATAGGGGGTGACGGGCTCGGGCGTGTCCGAGTAGCGCACCTGCGGTCGTTTGAATCGCATGGACTGATCTCCGTTGAACTTGATCTTTAAGGGTTCGAATCGTCGCGCAGGCTCGGGCTGGCACCGCCGCCACCGTGATCGCCCGAGCGCAGGGTGTGCGCCGCCGTGGTGGCGGCATGGCTCACCTGCTGTTTGCGCCGCATTTGTCTGGCCCAGGCGGGCTCTGCCGCAGTGGGGCTGGCTGCGGCTGCATCGGCCGATTCGGTAGCACTGCCTGCCGCAGGCGCGGCGGCCTCCGCGACGAAGTTCGCCACGCGATCCTTGACCGCCTTTGCACTGGCCGCGACACGCTGGCCAACTGCACCGGCACCGCTTTTGGCTACATTGGCGAGGCCAGCCCCTGAAGCCGCGGTACCCGCCTGGTAGGCGGTCTTCGCACCGCTGGCCATCGCGCTGCTCGCACGACCGGCCGACGCCGCTCCGCCGATGGCGGCACGTGTGGCACCCGGCACCATGCGTGCACCCGCCGCCACCGCCGCACTTCCTGTCGCGAGTGCCGTACCACCGGCCACCGCCAGACCCGCCGCACCCAGCGCCGTGCCTGCCGCCGCACCGGCTCCAAGCTGCGGTGCGCCGGACACCAATCCGGTGGCAATCCCCGGCCCGAAGATCCCCAGTCCCAGCATCGCCAGCGAGGCCAGCATGATGGTCAGCGCCAGGTCGATGGAGGGCTCGGTCCCGGGCGGTGTTTGAAACTGTGCAAACAGTCCCGTGCCGATACCGACGATCACCGCCAGCACCAGCACCTTGATGCCCGACGACACCACGTTGCCCAGCACACGCTCGGCCAGGAACGCGGTCTTGTTCCACAACGCGAACGGCACCAGCACAAAGCCCGCGAGCGTGGTCAGCTTGAATTCGATCAGCGTGACGAAGAGCTGCACCGCGAGCACGAAGAAGCTCACGATCACCACCAGCCAGGCGAGAAACAGCACCGAGATGACATCGAGGTTCGCGAACACCTCGGGGAAGCCGGTCAGGTCGCTGATCTGCGCCATGATCGGTTGCGCCGCATCCACGCCGACCTTGGCCAGGTGGCCAGGCTGCAGGAATTGTGCCTGGCTGAGCGTGGAACCCGACGCCACCAGCCCGAGACCGGCAAACGAATTGAACAGGATGCCGGCCAGGTTGTTGAAGTTGCCGATGATGAAGGCGAAGGCGCCGACGTAGAGCGTCTTCTTGATCAGCCTGCCGATCACGTCCTCGCCGCCCATCGCCCAGAATAGCCCAGCCAGCGTCATGTCGATCACCACCAGCGTGGCGGTGAGGAACGCCACCTCGCCATGCAGCAGGCCGAAACCCGAGTCGATGTAGTGCGAGAAGACGTCGAGGAAGTGGTCGATGACCGACAGGTTGTTCATGGTTCAGTCTTTCGGTGCGGAAGCGGGTGCGGCCGGTGGCGCGGGCGTGTATGGCGTACCGCTGCCCATGAAGCGCCGCCGCGTGGCCTCACTCGCCTTGTTGCACAGGGCATCGCCCATCTTGTCGTGGTCGGCCTTGCACTGCGCGCGGACTTCCTTCAGGCGCTCGGGATTCTCCAGCAGCGATTCGACGGACTCGGTAGGTGCCGGCTTGTTGCAGGCGGCGAGCAGCAGGGTGCAGGCGATGGTGGTCAGGAGGGTTTTCATATGGGTTCCTCAGTTGCCGTAGAAGTTGACGGTAGATGGCGTATACGGTGTGCCGCTGCCATGGAAGCGGTTGCGCACCTCGATGGAACGCGCATGCACCGCGACCTGACGCGCCTGTTCGAGGGCGACGGCGCGGTCTTGCGTGACCTGGAGTTGCTGCGCCTGGATCGCCTGCCGGGCCTGCAGGGCCAGCAACTGGTTCGTCGCCTGGGTGGCCTGCAAGGCGCCCACCGCCGACTGGCTGTTGTTCACGAGGGCGCTCAAGGTCTGCTCGTCGGAAGCGAAGTTCTGCACCGACTGCGACTGCACCTCGGCCGCGGTGCGCAGTGCCTCCAGTGCGTTCTGCCAATGCTGGCTGGCGTCGAGCGCCATCTGGTTGGCCGGGGTCGAGGCGGTGTAGGCAGCGGGATAGAGCTGCGCGAACTGGGTCTCCATCTGCGTCAGGTTCAACGACAGCCCCTGCGCCTGCTGCAGCAGCTGGTTCGTCGCGGACAACGCAGATTGCAGTTGATTGAGCGCGCTGAAGGGGAGACTCGTTAGGTTCCTCGCCTGGTTCGTCAGCATCTGCGCTTCGTTCTGCAGTTGCTGGATCTGGTTGTTGATCTGCTGCAGAGTACGGGCAGCAGTCAGGATGTTCTGCACCAGATTGGCGGGGTCGATCACCACCCATTGCGCCTGTGCTGCGGGTATCACGGTCATGAGAATGGCGGCTGCGATGGCAGGCAGGGATTTTTTCATGACGGATTCTCCTTGGGAACGGACGGGACGAACGGGAAGGACGGGATGAGGTCGGCGGCCCAGGCCAGGCCGCGATGGCGCAGCCAGGCGGCCGCGAAGTCCGCAGGTGGCACCGTCGCTGAAACGGCGTCGATGGCGCGCTGGTCTTCAGGTCTGGCCGCACCGGCGAACGCCAGCGTCACCGGCCCGAGTCCCAGATCGAAGACCCGATTGCCGAGCCGCGATTGGTAGTAGTAGTCGCGCTTGGGTTGGGCCTGCGCCACGATCTCGATCTGCCGCGCATTGAGGCCGAAGCCTTCGTAGATGACGCGAATCTGCGGCTCGGTCGCCTGCGGATTGGGCAGGAAGATGCGGTTCACGCAGCTCTCGATAATGGCGGGCGCAATGCTGGAATCCTTGATGTCTGCCAGCGACTGCGTGGCGAAGATGACCGACACGTTCTTCTTGCGCAGCGTCTTCAACCACTGGCGGATGCGCGCGGCGAACACCGGATCGTCGAGGAACAGCCAGGCCTCGTCGAGGATCAACAATGTCGGGGCACCGTCGAGGCGTTCCTCGAAGCGCGCGAACAGGTAGCGCAGTACCGCCAGCGCTGCCGCCTTGCTGTGCATCAGCTCTTCCATCTCGAACGCTTGCACGTCGGCGACACCGAGCCGGTCATGGTCGGCATCGAGCAGCTTGCCGTGCGCGCCGCCCAGCACATAGGGTTGCAGCGCCTGGCGCAGTGCGTTCGACTGCAGCAGCACGGATAATCCGGTCAGCGTGCGCTGATCGAGCGGTGCGCTGGCGAGACTGTTCAGCGCCGACCACACGATCTCCTTCTCGTCCGGCCCGACGACCACGCCTTCGTGAATCAACAGGCCCTGGATCCACTCGGCCGCCCACGCCCGGTAGCTGTCCTGGTCGATGCGGGCCAGCGGCTGGAAGGCGATGGCACCGTCCGCGCCCAGGTCGTAGTGCTCGCCGCCGAGCCCGAGCACGGTGGCGCGAATCGAGCGCCCCATGTCGAAGGCGAAGATGCGCGAGCCGGCGTAGCGGCGGAACTGCAAGGCCAGCGTGGCGAGCAGCACCGATTTGCCCATGCCGATGGGGCCGACCACCAGGGTATTGCCGACGTCGCCGATATGCGTGACCAGCCGGAACGGTGTCGCGCCATCGGTGCGCGTCACGATCAGTGGTGGGCCGTCGAGGTGCGTATTGCGCTCTTGTCCTGCCCACACGGCGGAGACCGGCATCATGTGCGCGAGGTTCAGGGTCGAGACGATGGGTTGGCGCACGTTGGCGTAGGCGTGCCCCGGAATCGACGACAGCCAGGCATCGACCGCATTCAAGGTTTCGGGGATCGTCACGAAACCTCGGCCCTGAATCGTTCGTTCCACCGCGCGCAACTTTTCGTCGGCGGCGGTCGCGTCGGAGTCGAGCATGGTGACGGTTGCCGTAACGTAGCCGAACGAAACCTGATCGCTGCCCAGTTCCTGCAATGCTGCATCGGCATCGGACGCCTTGTTCGACGCATCGGAATCGACCAGCGGACTCTCCTGCTGGAAGATGGTCTCGCGCAGCAGCGCCATGATGTTCTTGCGCTTGGCGAACCACTGTCGGCGCAAGCGGCTTAATTCCTTCTCGGCCTCGGCCTTGTCGAGGCACAGAAAGCGTGTGCTCCAGCGGTAGGCGAAGCCCAGGCGGTTGAGGCCATCGAGCAGACCAGGCCAGGTCGAGCTCGGGAAGCCACGCACCGACACCACGCGCATGTGTTGGCTCCCGAGCATGGGTGCGAGGCCGCCCGTCAATGGCTCATCGCCCAGCAGCGCATCGAGGTGCATCGGCACCTCGGGCATGGCCACCGGATGCCGGCGCGTGGACACGCAGGCGTGCAGATAGGTCAGGGTCTGACCATCGTCGAGCCAGGCGATCTCCGGCATCACCCCTTCAAGCAGGCCGAAGACGCGTTCGCTCTCCGAGATGAAGCCCTCCAGCCGCTCACGCCAGTCCACGCCTTCGACCTTGCTGTTCTCGTAAAGCAGATTGGCGGCGCGCGCCGTCGATTCCTCGGGTGGCAGGTACAGCAGCGTCAGGTGATAGGCACTTTCGAAGTGGCTATCGACCTCCTCGAACGCGGCGCGGCGCTCCTCATCGACCAGCCAGGACAAGGGTTCGGGGAACGTAGCATCTGGATAGTCCGCCGCTTCGCGCCGCTCAGCCTCGACGAACAGCGCCCAGCCAGACCCAAGCCGACGCAGTGCGTTGTTCAACCGCGCAGAGGTCGCGACCAGTTCACCCTGCGTCGCGCTGTCCAGATCAGGCCCGCGAAACCGTGCCGTGCGCTGGAACGAGCCGTCCTTGTTGAGTACGACGCCAGGCGCGACCAGTCCTGCCCAGGGCAGCCAGTCGGCCAACAGCGCAGGGCGCTTGCGGTATTCGGCGAGGTTCATCATGGCGTGTTCTCCATGTCTTGGCTCACACGTCCAGCAGCTGCCGGTGCTTGATGTGCCGAGCGAACACGGCCATGAACTGCGCATCCACTCGCGCGCCCCACACCGCAAGCGAGTGCCCGACCATCCACAGCAACATGCCAGGCAGCCAGAGTTGCAGCCCGAGCCCCACGGCGGCTGCCAGCGTGCCGTTGGCAATCGCCACGGTGCGCGGTGCGCCACCCAGCAGAATGGGTTCGGTCAGCGAGCGGTGCAGCGGAATCTCGAAGCCATTCGCGAAGCTGGGTGTGTCGGCGCCTGATGTATTCAGGCCAGCTGTGTTCAGGCCAGCCGCGTTCATGCGATCACCGCTCCGCCCGTGAAGCTGAAGAAGGTCAGAAAGAACGACGACGCAGCAAACGCGATCGACAGGCCGAACACGATCTGCACCAGCTTGCGGAAGCCGCCGCTGGTGTCGCCGAACGCCAGCGTCAAGCCGGTGGTAATGATGATGATCACCGCGATGATCCTGGCCACCGGCCCCTGGATCGAGTCCAGCAGGGATTGCAACGGTGCTTCCCACGGCATGTTCGAGCCTGCGGCGTGCGCGGGAATGGCGATGGCCAGCAGCAATGCGGCGAGGGCTACGAACTGCAAGGCGGGTTTTACGGAAATTCGTGAAGTCGTCATGACGGTTCTCCAGGGGTTGAGGAAAGGGATGGGAAGGACGGCATCAGCTCGCTACTGAGCTGGTAGCCGTGACTGTCGAAGCCGGTGACACAGGCGATTTCCTGCACGCGGCGTGCATGGCCGCGTCCGGCGATGTAGACGATGACGTTGACCGCTTCCGCGAT